>Ga0116227_10013371_pt1 | contig 12929 bp, 7 predicted proteins | sample S1TSphgellanicum_FD_89693 | JGI IMG/M metagenome (GOLD analysis project Ga0116227, IMG submission 89693) | Host-associated microbial communities from peat moss isolated from Minnesota, USA - S1T2_Fb - Sphagnum magellanicum MG | ecosystem: Host-associated > Plants > Peat moss > Unclassified...
CACCAAGCTTTGGATCCTTCCATTGGCCACCAAGCTTTGGATCCTTCCATTGGCCACCAAGCTTTGGATCCACCTTCACCTCCCTTCTCCTTCTCTTTAAAAGGCGGACTCGGATCATGGGGAGCTCTCTTTTGGCCTCGAGGATAATTTTCATGCAATCTTGAGCACTTGTTTGACAAGCTTCTTGAAGAAGGAAATAATGTTTAGTCTTGGTGGAGGGAAGAAGGAAGAAAAGGAGAATGAAAATCTAGTGATAGTGTTGGAAGGTTGGGACTCTAGATAAATCTCAGAAACCCTCTCGGGTTTCATATCATAATTTTTTACTGTTGTAGTTGCAGATCTTAAGATTTGGTAGGTTGGTGCGCCTTGTTATTAGTTTTTCAAAGAGCTATAGCAAGCCAAATTTGAACAAACCATGTGTGAGAAAAAATAGTTTAAGTGACTAGTGGTCTGCAGCAAGGTTTAATCATCATATTTGTAAAACCCTCTCGGGTTTGGTAGTATAACTCCTTACTGTTGTAGCTGCAGATCTTAAGATTTGGTGGGTTGGTGCGCCTTGTTGTTAGCTTTCCAGAGAGCTATAACAAGCCAGATTTGAACAATCCATGTGTAAGAAACAACAGTTTAAGTGACTAGTGGTCTGCAGCAAGGTTTAATCATCATCTTTGTAAAACCCTCTCGGGTTTGGAAGTATAACTCCTTACTGTCGTAGCTGCAGATCTTAAGATTTGGTGGGTTGGTGCGCCTTGTTGTTAGCTTTCCAAAGAACTATAGCAAGCCAGATTTGAACAATCCATGTGTGAGAAAGAACATTTTAAGTGACTAGTGGTCTGTAGTTATGTTGGACATGATGTTGAGTCCTTAAACATTGGTTGATTGAACGATAATTTGACATGAAGTCCTAGGATGTGTAATGTGTGAACTTGAAAATATATATCCATCAATCCCAATCATAAATTATGCATAGAAGGCGGGCTACTTAATTTCAACTACAAACGCAATCTAAGATCTAGAATGACATTTGTATTTATCCGTCATTAGTAGCATTTGTGTTGTCAAGCACAATCACCTTGTAGAACCGAGAGTAGAGGGACGGAAAGTCACCTCACAATTCAAGACTTTCCTAATCTACTATAGGCTTGAATAGTTCTATAATCCCATGTAATCTAATCACATAACATCTAATCCTTGCCTACAAAGCATGATTGAAGCAATAACAAGCTCTATTATGGTACTTTTCAATAATTTAGCTCAATCTAGAATAGATAAGTTAAATTTGGCACTTCAAAGCCAAATGGAGATATTGCTTAACTGTCATTGCTAGAGGTTATTGCATATTCTTTTACACTTTCTACTCCATCATCTTCCCCTCCATTAGGCACATTAATAACCAAATTTATTGCAACCACTGTAGAACCTTTTACAATCACAATAGGTTGAATTGATTCATTATTGGAAATTGGAGCTTGCAAACCTACGTATGCATCATCATTTTAAAACTTAAACACATAAAACTTTGTAAGGTTAGTTTGAACTTTATTAGTTATTCATCTTCCACAAGGTTCTTTCCTAACTACTACTTTCCATCCTCTTTCTTTAGGGTCATTAGAAAAAAAGACTTGATCCACATGCAAAGGAAAAGCGAACGTTTGATTTCAAATGGGAATTAAGGACCCAAAGTTTATAAGAATGAAACCATATTCATCTTTTTTCACTGTTGCACTACTCCCAACATAATTGGCTTTCACCTAATTACACAATAGAACAAGGTTAAGGATTTCGTAATTTAAATCTAGAATCTTTTCAACCCATCCCACATATTTTAGTTTTGCAACCACCAGTCTTTAGTCATTTGGTCCTAACACACATTCTTGTTCAAAAATTGTTGCAACACCACTACCTCATGTTGTGAAGTGCTCTTCAACACTTGAAACACGAATATGGTTACCAAATGCCCACATAGATCGATAAGATCTAGCTTCACATGTAGGTGGCATGGATAGATGCACCACATTTTTTTCAATTATGCCCCCTTCTTTGATAGTTGTAACAATTGAATTTTTTATCCACATTGGAAGTGGGGGTAGTTCTTTTAGGTGATTTTGGAAATTAAGAAGCATTGCTTGAGATTGGCCTAGGGTAGACATGAATTCCTTCCTATCCTAGTTTCATAACTGTACTTCTTGGGCATATTTCCTGCCACAATTGTCATTGCAAACTTTAAAAAGCTAAATGAAACTTACAAATAAGTCATGCCAACAATCCAATGTACATTCAATGAAAAATAATCACTTTATCAAAGTTCATGAAATTTGTGTTTAGGGTAAAGGATAGTACATCATCATAGATTTTACATTAAACATTATTAAAAAATCTAATGTCAATATGGAGGAGCTTACATGTGCCATGTTGACATCAACTCCACATTTTGTAGCATAAATGAATGTGCCATGTTTCAAAGATCTACATTCATGATTTGTGGGCGCCCATTTCCTTTTAACATTTCATCATTCATGCATTCATCTTCTTTCTCATCTCACACTTTTCACCTGGTGGCTATGAAATCTTGTAAGTACTATGTGCAAAAACCTAAAGCCTCTTCTAGTGCATAGCCTTTTACCATGCTTCCTTCTGGCCTTGCTTTATTTCTTACAAATCTTTTTAAGGTTTTTAAGTAACGTTCAGTAGGGTACATCCACCTTGTGTGGACTAGACCACACAATTCCAATTCCTCCACTAGATGGACTAACAAATGTGTCATTACATCAAAGAAAAAGGGAGGGAATACCCACTCTAACAAGACCAATGTTGAAGCCACATCTTGTTTAAGATCCCCCATTGTAGTTGGGTCCATAACTTTTGCACATAGTTTTTTGAAAACATATGACAAACGAATAATGGTTTGCCTACATCCTTTTTCCATGAGATTTTTCATGCACAAAAGCAAGATCTCTTGCATCATCACATGATAAGCATGTGATTTCATCCCCTTCAACTTTTTGTCCTTGCTAATTCTCTTTCTCAATGATGACACATAATAAAAATGTGTTTTCAAATTGCCAACAATTTGTATGAACCCATCCTTCTCCTCTTTTGCCAACACAAATGAATTTATAGGTTTAATCATCCTACTTGCAGCCTCTTGTAGACATAAATGTGGTGGTATACCACATTCTTTGAGGTCTTTTTGGATAGTTGGAATGTTTTTTGTCCCAAATATTGTCTTCATCATGTTTTCACATTATTATTTTTCATAGTGCATCACATCCAATGTGTTGTGAATTACTAATCCTTGGCCAAAAACCAAGTGGATAAAAGAGAACAAACCTAAAACTAACCATCACCATCCATTAAGTCATAACATTTATGCTTCTTTGCCCAAATCCAAGGACTATATGTATGTTTATAATTTTAAAAACCTATCTTAATAACAATACTTAATAATTGATTACATTTAAATGCTAAAGGATGAATAGATTGTCATCTTATTAGTACAAGTAATATAACTACATTTGTGAATGGATATACAATTTCATCAATTCAACATTAAAGCCCAATAATCCTTACCTCCCAGTATGGTGGTTGAAACATGATGCTAACCCATTTGATGTTTAGTTTGTGTATAGGGTCCAATTTGGAACCAACTTTGTTTCTTGGATCTTGTAGCCATGATTTTCGTTCAATCCCCCATTGTATAGTATTAACAACAAATACTCGCATAGGTGCAACCCTCAATTTTGTTTCCCAATTGAAAGCAACCCAAATTCTCCAATAAAGATGGTTCCTTGGTAGATAGCATTGACTCCCACAATATAAAAGGTTTAAAAAATTTCCTTGAAGATCTTGATTTTGTGGCTAGATCACAAGGTGGGCATCCCACATGGCTTTTGGTTACACAACCTGTAAATAATCCATAGGTAGGAAAATTGTGTATATATGCTCCACATACTCATAGCCTTTAAGGTGAATGGCACCCACAAGATTGCATCAAAGGCTTGTACCCCTTGCCACAAAACTTGCAATTCCTTAATCAATGGTTGCAAATAGACATCTAGATTACCATATATTACTGATTTTTTGCCAAGAATGATTAGGGCCAACATCAAAAAATATCTTTTAGTTACCAACCAAGGAGGGAGATTGTAATTTAATAAAATCATTGGCCATGTAAAATGGCATGAACTTAGATCACCGAATGGATTAACTCCATCAAATGTTAACCCTAATTTCACATTGCATGAATCAATAGCAAAATCTAACCATTTGTCATTAATGTGTTTCCAACTCATGGAGTCTGGAACACATTGAACCAAACCATCTGAACTAATTCCATTTTTGTGCCAAATCAATAACTTTGCCAAAGACTTACACCTATACATGCATACCAACCATGGGATTAGAAGGAAATGCCGAAGCACCTTGCATGGAATTCTTGTTGACCCTTCAACAAATTTCCTAGTGCTACATTTTATACATTATTGGACATTTTTAAAGGCATTTTGAAAAAGCACACAACCATTTGTGCACGCATGAATTGAATCATAACTTAATCCAAATACTTAATTATCTTAAGGGCTTCATATGTAGTTGCAGGCATTTAATTTCCCTTTGGTAGCAATTCCTTCCACAACAGTGAAAACAATTCATCCATGAAGCTATTACTAATGCCATGAATTTTCCTCAAATTTAGCAACAACAATGTGGTTGATAACATGCTTGTAGATGAACCTTCATACAAAGGGGTTGACGTCACTTTTGTGAGCATTATTTCCATCAATGCTTCATCATGACCTCCTTGGGGATTAGGGATATTAATGTCATCTATTGTATCCTCCAAAGGCTAACTATCAGGTGGGTTATGCTTTGGTTCACATACTTGTTACAACCTATCAAATGTTTCAAAGGCTTCAACAACCATCCTATGAATTTACACTTGTGGGTCTAGTGCAAGTAGATTAGGCAATCCATTTGTTTGTGGGAAGTTCCCAATTTCCTCCTCTTGACCATGACCATTCCTTGGTCCATCTCCTTCAATGGGTTTTTGTTCAGTCCAAGCAAACAACCAAACCTTAACCCCTAGCCTTAGAACTTACAAAACACAGTGTAAACCCTAAACCCTAGACATAAAGATTGGACATGAAATATTATTGTTTGGTGGTTGATGCACATGGGACTTAAACCTCAAATTAAAATGCCATAATGACCTTTTTTATGAATATGGAATGTTACAATCTAAAAGAAATGGTTGAAATTAGATCAGCTAGCTCTTGAAATTGGAACATGAACATAAACTACAAAAGAAGTTAAAGCTTATATTCAAATTAGCAAATTGTTAAGGAATGCCATATCACCATTGGCCATTAGAAGTAAGGATAATGCGCCATATTGTCGCAGATGTTTTTTAATTGTGTTGCATAACTTAATCCAAGCACCATGGCAACACATACATGGGCATGCATAGTTTGTCAAACCCTGCATGTTGTTTCAAGGTCTTCAGTTTCAAATAATGTCTGGGCATTCATAGACCCTTGCATTTTTCTTGTGGCACTAATTGGAGTTCCTACAACAAACCTAGGTGTGGTATTAATTCATATCATATCATATGAAAAACGTATCTTAGTTTGCTAAATGAATCTTTCAAATGTACTTGTAAAACAACAAAAACTACTATCAACCAATATGTGCCAAATGTCCTGCAAGTTGGCAAATGTCCAAGGCAATTCAAAATGTAGATTTACATGGGATATTAAATAGATTGCAATGGGAGCGCTTGCTAATGAAAATGTTTATTTCAAATTGAAAAGACTTATTTCAATTTGGATATAAACTTCAAATTTGAATAAACTTACAAATAATATTATTAAGCACATTGCTATGGGAAGTTTCAATTTATTTCTTTAATCAACATGAAAACTGAAAGCCCACTTTTGTATTTTGACATTCACCATAACCAAAATTGAATTCATTACAAAAGTTTAATCACTACTAATAAACACATTGTATCAAATGATAAAACATGTAATCATGGACATGTTTCAAATCTAAGAATGCAAAACTACACAAAATGTTTGTTCACATCAATATAAAGATGTAGGACAAAGGATCATAATTAAGGAAGAACTTGCTCATAATGATTGTTGTCTAGTGTTATTAAAGAAGTTGAGTACATTGCACATTTGCAAGTATCATGTGCAATAATTTATACATTTATAGAAGGTATTTAGTAAGTAATAGACAGATCGTTATGGAAGTTAGATCATGAGTTCATTCAAGTTCAGTGCATTGTGCAACCATGAATAACTTTCGTCAAATTAAGACATTATTAACCCTAACACTTAAATATGTACAAAAATAAATGAGGGCACGTGTATAGGCAAGTTTTGGATACAAAGAGGTCGTTATATGAGATGTAGACAAGGGAAGGGCAAGCCATAGTAAACTTTGAAAAATAAACTTCCGTAGTTCATTACGAAGTTCTAAAATGTAATTACCACTTCAAAAGAAAGAAAGCAAACTACATGGATGATTACATTTGTGAATGCATTAACTGTAAAAGGTGCAATGTTCAGTTTTGATGGCAAACTCAAATTTTTGCTCAGCTTGAGAATGGAAGATGGGAAAACATTGTCATGTGGGATAAAGGTCGTTGTGTACCTCATGTAATAGTTTTGCAATTTGTTTGAACTAGGAGGTGATGGAGGGTGCATCATAGGATAATCAAGTTGCTAAAGACTATGATGTCCTTAGACAACGCACCATCGTTCGAAATCAAGAAAGGGTCTAAGCTATTCTTGGTCCAAAATGGGCGTAAGTACTTCAATCGCCCATTGTTTCCTTTTCATTGTATTGCATTTTTTATAGAGAAAAAAGACAAATGTAGCTTGCTTCTATAGCAATTGAGTCATGTGTGGCAAGCTGTCCAAGTTGTTTGTTGCAAAGTTCATTTTCTTGAAACCGTAGTTTTGATCAAAGTTCAATATCTTTAATTGAATTATTAAAAACATGAATTTCTTTGATGGTTGTAGGCCATTGATAATCTCATAAACAAAATCTGAACCTTTCATTGTTTGTCTTAATTATTACAATTTGAGAATTTGAATTTAAAAAGTAAAAACTTATTTACCCAATTAGGCTACAAGGTTCAAATTTTGCATCAATAATCAACTAAAAATTTGGTTCATTGATTTTTTATTTTGACATTGTATTTTAATATGGTTGTAAATAAGATTAATAAGTTTAATTAAATTTCATCATATGTGCATACTAACGTGGTTTTTTTAACTAAAATCAGTCATGTACATGTGATTTATTTAACTAAATTCAATGACATACACCTATAGTGACATGGATTACATGACTAAAGTTAGTCATAAATGGATGTTTTAGCATAAAAATTTGTTCACCTTAGAAATTGATTTCAAAATTTGAATTCACTGTCATCCTTGAAGACGCAAACATAGGTTCGTTCGCATTCTTCTCATACTTTGTTGTTTCGCACACTTCTACAAGCTTTACCTCCACATGTTCTCTTTAGTTGTTAGTTTAGTTCTCACAAAAAAATTACTCATAAACAATACATGTTAGTTTTGTTAGTTTATGTAAGGTTTACATTCTTTTGCATTATTGCAAAGGGAGACAAGTTGCAAATGAAGGGATAGTTGTTGCTCTTCTAACACAAACACAAAAGCTAAAGCTTTAGGTAGATGGGACAACATTGTAGCCCTGAAGTAGTGAATGACTTTGCAAATGCAAGAAGATTCTAATTAACAATAGTTCAAAATCCCACACAAGGTTAAAGAAGGGCTTAGAGTTAATCTTTCATTGAAAGTTGACAAAGATTTTGTTGAAGATGTAAAAGATGAAATAGAAGATAAGTTTAAGGAGGGCTAGCTAGAGAAGGAGAAACAAACAATTAGGTAATTTTCTAATTCAATCTAGTTCATGTTTTATTTTCTTGTTGGAGGCCCTAAGTTACTTGTGGGAAAGCAAAGGGATTCTATTGAATAGTTTATAAGGTGGTTCCCTCCATTAGGTTAGGGTATGAATAACTAGGAAACACCATATTAGACTTTTCCAATATATATATAGTTTTGGAAGTTATTATATGAATATGAAGTTTTCCCTTGAAACAAGGTGGGTTGCAACTTGAATGAAGAATTTCTTAAGGTTTTTTTAAAGTCATTATATGTCTATAGGGCATGCTTGTGCATTGTAAAGGATTTGAAACTTCATACTGTGCAAATTTGCAAGATGACGGTTCTTTTCTATAATTGAATTGTCTAGTCTTATATACATATGCATGTTGCTTGTCATAGAAGGTATGTATTATAGAAGATGTAAGTGTTTGAAGATTGTTTGTTTGAATTAGATGCATCTATGATTGATCTTGCTAATTGGTTTTGAACTTTTGACCATTTCTCCCAATGCACATTTTAATAGTTTGTGGCTTGTTTTAAAAGAAGGGGAAGTTTATAAAACATTAGGTACAACAATGGATGATGCATAAATGACCTACAACCCTTAATGCAAAAAGAATAGTTTAGACTCCAAACCTTGTTTCAGACTCCTCATTCCAAGATGAATCTACTTTTGGGCATGACGAGGGGGACATGATTACATTGCAAAAGGGTGGAGAATAATCAAATGCCATGGGTGCTACACATGGCAACATTCATGGTCTTGAAGCCCATCCCATTTCAAGTCAAGAAACAACTATAGTAGTTCTAGGTTTGGATGCCCACTACACAATTTATGTTTTGTCTTTATCTAAATTCAAATGTAATTGATTGCTTTAACTTCACATATTATTGTAAGCTCATAAGTCTTTTTTCCTATTTTGCAAATCAACCTCAAAGTATAGCTCCTATGAAACCCCAAAACCAACCTCCTTTTGTAATGCCATAAACCCAACAACTTCCTCTTGGCATGCCCCAAATCTAGCTTCCTCCTATATAGTGGCCATGGCATGCCCCAAAACTAGCTTCCTCTTGGCATGCCCCAAAACCAGATTGCTCAAAACTAGCTTCTTCCTTCAATGTCCCAATATAACTAATTTTCTCTTATAATGTCCCAAAACTAGTTATAGTATATGATGTCCCAAAACCAATTTCAACCTAAATTGTTTCAAAACCAACTTCTTCCTCCACTATGGCCTTAGGGATGGACATTACCCCCAGTATGTCAATATAACCCATAATGGCCTGTAGATTGGCAAGGGTCCTAAAGACCATGGACATTGACTAGTGTCCTTAATTTTGAAATTGCAATTGCAACATATGTTGCGTACCAACCATTAATGGGAACACATTTGCATAATATTTGCATCAACCTTCAACATGGCCCATGGCTCCTACATCGACCAACATGCAACAAATGCCTACCATTATTCAAGAAGCTGCAACCACATCTGTCATAACTCATGCCTACCAACCAATGGTGTCAAATACTATGTAATACCAACAAATGAGTCCACCTGCAAGTCCCATAGCTCCATCATCAAGCACTTTGCCACAACTACCATTAAAAAAACCCCTTATGTTAGTACATCAACCAACAGTATATCCTTAAAGTTTCCAAAAAGCCATACCAAAACCCATAATAATATTACCTATGTTAAATTATTTTTAGCTATTCTAAAGTTACTTTTCATTATTTTAAGTTATTTCACCCTACATTATTTATAGTTATTTATGGTTAAAGAAACCCTAATTCACTATAACTATCTTAATTCAATTATTGTGTTAATATGGTGGTGCCATTTAGCTTTAGGCATAATATTTTGTGAATAAAGATCTTCAAAAGGCATCAATTGTTGTACATAACCAATTGTGTTCAATTGTGATGCAAATCTTGTTAAATTATAACTACAAATTTCATTATAAACATGTTCTATGTTCCATGATTAAGAGAAGATATGTGGAGAATGATACAATAGTTGATTAATGGTGGCCAACTAAAGTATTTTAACTTATTGTTTAACTTATAGGAAGGTGATGGGATGGATGTTGATTGTGTCGGTAATGCAATTGACAATTTAACATCCAATGAAATTAAAATTCAATTGGAGGCTATGGAGAGTGCAAATGAAGACTTAAAATCCACACATGATGAATTAGTCCAAGGCCAAAAGAAAATGGAGACAATGATGCATGAATTGTTGGCTTATGTAAAATCTTTAGGGATTGTTTGTGGTAATGTATCAAGATTGGAGGAGTAGAAAGAAAAAAATGTTTCCAAGTTACAATTTAATGACGACAGTATGGGAGTGGAGAGACAATTCATTTGGTATCTAAATTTCATAAGACAATTCTATACATACAATTGTTTGACCAATCATCGTTAGCTTATATATATAGCATGTAATAGACTGTCTGATTTGTGAAAATACTGGATTTCAGGGTATCCTTCATTTAATGAACCTTTTTTAGTGATCCATGATGAAAATTAATTTGTGTTATCATGTAAATGCATGATTAGGGGGGTGGCTTGACTTCATCATATGATCATAACATGAAGGAAGATGAAGATATACCATAAGGGTAGGGGGATTGAGGTGCTTTTGCCATACATGCATATGATTCATTAGTAAGTGACATTCATGTTACTAAAGAGGACGATGTAAAAGTGGTGGTGCCAGCTTCCAAAAAATCTTTTGATAAAGATGATCAACCTGTTAGTATTTCAGAAAGGCAAATTTGATCACATACATGTGCCAAAAAATTGGCAAGTGGCAACAAATGTCAATGGATTTATCTATCTACAAAGGTGGCAAGACAAATCCACAAATTGTTGCCCATAAAGAGGTGAGCTTGTTGGTGGATGCTTGCAATCCTTGTCCAAACCTAATGGTAGTTAACAAGATTCGTTATCCACTTGTATTAGATGTGAATGGTTTATTGTGTGCTACACAACATGTACAATTTGGAAAGAGATGGAAACTAGTCATTCATGAAGTGCGGTGTGGAAATAAATTAGTGAGCCTTTGACTAAACTCACTTCAATTCTTGAAATTATGTTTTTCAAAGTTTGACATTAGGATTTTGACGCACTCCCAACTCCTAGAAGGACTCAAATGTGAGTCCAAGTAAAAGACAGCAGAAGAGGGAGAAGTCGGGGCACGTTCCTTAGCTCACAACATTTTGAGGGGTAGAGGGGCGTGTTGGAGCTCCGGGATGGGACTAGGAAGAGTTGACAAGCTTCACTCATTCACATGGGCTTGCACATAACCCACTCTAAGTGGTTAGTGCATAGTTGGAGCACCTTTGGTGTTAGGACGAGCCACGGGCAACACGGACACACTAGATTCACCACAGCCCAGACTTGGGGGAAACCACCACCTTCCCCCTTATAGTATACTCTGTGGCTTGCCACGAAGCCTACATCCAAATGACTTTTTTCTCCCAGGACTCCCGAGTGCGAGTTTTAAAATCGCGTCGGTCAGGATTTTTGCAACTTTGGAGCCCCATAACTTTGCGAGCAGACCTTGGATCGAAATGTAATCTAAAGCAAAGTTGTAGCTCTTGTCAAGAGCTTTCCAATGGTATGTTGCACGCCTTCTGCAGCCAAGTAGATCGAGTCGATTCTTGACTTTTTCTAGTTGGGAGTCAAACTAACAGTTTGATTCGCGACCCTTCTTTTGGCCATAACTTGTGTTTCAAATGTCTAAATGAGCAATGTGAGCCCATTTTAGACATTTATGTTCCAAGAGCTTTCCAAGTATATAAAGAATGCCAAAAGCCATTGAGTTTTGACCCCTGAAATTGCTCTTTGAAGTTTTGGGAGTCCACATGGACTCCATCTCCCAAAGTGGGAGTTGCCTTGGGAGTGTGAGGGTTCATTCCCTCATATTCCTTCACATTTTTTTACATTCCCGGGAGTATGTGATGTGACTCCCGCGCTTTTTCTTGGCCCGCACCCTTGCGACCTCTTTGCCTTGACTCCCGGGCTTCCTCTTGGCCCGCAACCATGTAACCCCTTTGCCTTGGTTGCGAGCCCAAGGCTAGGGTTGCAACAAATTTGGTCGTCAACTATGTAACCTAACCTTGTACCTATGGTTGAATTTTTGTTACAAGACAACTCAGGTTTGAAACCTTGGTTTATATGGGGAAATGACAAATGTGATGTGACACGAAGTAAGCATCCATCAAACCCAAATAGGGAGCTTGTATTAAATTTTTTGAGTAAGGTGTTATTTGACATTAGCCCTAGATTTCGAGAATTAATTCCAAGTAATACCTTGTTGATAGATCAGTACCCTTATAAGTGTGTTGGCAATGTGCCATATATATATATATCTTACCCCATCCATTTGATCTAGAAGTAGAGGATAATTACTTGTTGGGCAGTCTGTGGCTGTACTTACTTGGTTTGTTGGAGGCTTCAAGTATTTAAAAATACATCTTATAACAAATCATGTTTTGTGCATTTGAACTACACAACTTGTGCACTTCTGCACATGTAGATCTTGTAGTGCTATTGCATATATTTTGTGCACTTTCCAACTTTATGGACATATGAATATATTCTAGGTTGCTAAATTATGTATGTAATTTATGTGATGCATTTTTAGATGTTGCATTTGGGTGCACATGAAGATTTGGATGTTTTTTCAAAGTAGACATTACATGTGATTATAGCCATGTATATCTATTAAATATATAGGAACTAGGGTTAAGGTTTTAGATCAAAACATTACTAATAATCAATTAATCAAAATAGGGAAATAATATATAAACATATGGCATGGGCCACATATAAATATTAGTCACATTAATCACACTAGTAGTCAAAATAGACATGACACTAGGCAACACTAGAAGAAAAACATGTATTTTCGACTGCTCTTTGCGACTAAATTTTAGTCGCAAGAGACATTTTGCAACTAAAATCCTTTTAGTCGCCTAAGACAAGTCGCATGTGAAAACTAGTCG
>Ga0116227_10013372_pt1 | contig 12929 bp, 9 predicted proteins | sample S1TSphgellanicum_FD_89693 | JGI IMG/M metagenome (GOLD analysis project Ga0116227, IMG submission 89693) | Host-associated microbial communities from peat moss isolated from Minnesota, USA - S1T2_Fb - Sphagnum magellanicum MG | ecosystem: Host-associated > Plants > Peat moss > Unclassified...
AATGGTGAGGCTTGCATAATCAAAAGTGAGGTGGGATGATAGTTTTACAACCCAAAAACATAGACTTCACAACTATGTAGTAATTATACATAGTTTCGGTCCTAAACCCGCTCGTGTAGTACAAACCCACACAGAGGGTCACAAAATTTCCCGCTGTATAGGCCCACTGCACAGGCTCCACATTGTGGGGGATGTTTTGTAGCCTACCCCAAAGTGCTTTATATCATCCACATATACTAAGGCCCTTATGGTTTGAAATATTGAAACATTATAAGACAATACATTATATAGTTGGGGATAAACCATATTATTTATCCATACTATGCAATAAATATTTTAAAAAATTCTGTTGAAACGTCAGTAGTGAGCATCCCAAGAGGAATTTTGCCCTAAATGATGACTTGTTATTTGAATCTGTCCAAAAAAAAACCCATTTATAATTTGGTTATCCACAGTGATCAGGAATAGACATTAAGTGATATTAACCCACAATACTCTCTTTTGATGAATCATTTAATATATAAAAAATATTAAGACAAAATATTACTTTTTAAAATCATAACAATGAGAACTTTTGCACAAAATATTGCTGATACCATGGGTTGATTCATTTTTAAATTGGCATATAGACCTAGGATTGAAAGCTAAATAGGAGGATAGTTTGGCTCTCATTGTCTAGCTACATATGTGGAAAACAATAGATGACCAAAAAAAACCCACATCTTTTGAAATGAATAATTCCAAATAAATTGGAATGAGTTGTAACTTGTAACTAGTTTAACTTGCATATTAACACAAATGATGTACATATCACTCAAACTAGTGTGGCCTGTGCCATTGGCCCAAGTGGGAACTCGTCCTCAATTGATTTTTCCTTCCAAAACCTGGTTCTTTGGAATTTATTTGAATTTTCAGCGGCAGAAATCACTTAAAATATCTCCCACATTCTGAATCCAAATTCTACCAAATAAATTCCATTAAATCCTGCTCATCAAGATCTTTCCAACAACACCAAAAGCACATTCCTCCAAAATTTTCAGCTACAATTTAATTTAATTTTTAGTAAAGAAATCATTCAATATTCAAGAACGTTTGCAGTGCAAACGTTTGGAACCAAGCCCATGCACCCCTCCTCATCAAGAGCTTTCCAAAGACACCAAGGACACAATCTGAAGCATCCTGGTTTGGTGGATCTCATAACTACAAAACAAAACAAACTACCTTCCTTCATAGATAGATTTGTATATAATGTTCAGATGATTGATTTCTGGGACAAATTCATGTTGGCAGAGGAATTCAAAATGACTTGGTGACTTATGGTCATTAATGTATTAAGTTGGGCCTGACCCATGAATTGATGCGTTGGCAAGTGTGTTGGGCACGCTACATATACCATCACCACAAATATCAGCAAAGGAATTCTGTTAGTCTGCTAGCTTATCTAAGTTGTTGCTAAAAGTTTACCCAGCAAAATCTGAGGATGCACAGAATCTGTGGTTTTTTTTTGGTTTTTTGATTGACATGAATTTGACCTGTTCCAAGACAGGTGCAAAATTAGTAGGACTTTCAAACCCCCTATGAACTTGGTGGATGTTAATGTGCTATCCTCCGCCTTGGGTGAACCTGCACTCACACTGCTACCATGGTAAAAACTTTTAGCCCAAAATCCATTTAAATTGTTTTTAAATATTAGAACTATCCCATGCTTAGACTAAATCAGGGTCTCTGAGCGCTGACTTTTTTCTTATTTTTCTGAATTTTACCCCCTTGGCAACAGAGAGAAAACAAAAGGGCCTGCAAATTCTAGAAAGGATCTCAGGAAAATAACCCCCAAATTCGCCACATTTTTAGGAAAAAATATTTAAACCTCCATATTTAGACTATAGGTCCTTGCAACACAAGTACATAAAAGGGTTTCAAAAAAAATTTACTTTTCTCTCTGTCCTGTAGCCAGATTTGGCTAAGTCCTCTTGTGGAGGATCGCCAGTCCACCTACCTCATGAAGTTGAGAAAAAACCTTGCACAGCCATTTTTCTGATAAAGCTCCATGCCTGGGGCTTTACCCTACACAAATAGGTTCTCTGTGAATAGCATCCTTGTTTCCACCTGATGTCTTGGGCTCGAGAGGTCTTTCTGACTTTCCAAAATTTTGGGTCCACTGCATTTGCCTTGACTAAGTGGCTTTCTCCTTCACCAAGTGTGGCCTCTGGAGTCCAGCCTCTAGCATCTGCACCAATCTGTCACCAAGGTGTGACAAGGTTTGCGTGCTCTTTTGCGTAACAAATGCTTTTGTAATTGACTGTCGTTTTGTGAAGGGGAACAAAAAGCATGAGTTTCTCCAAGAAGATTCACTAAATTGCCAATGGATAAGGCAGGAGGCTTTACTTGGATTTTAAAATTCGAACTGGCACTGCAGTGCAGTTTCAAGAAGGACGAGCAAATGAACAATCATACAGATACCACGATATATAAGGCCATGTCCATCGATCCCCATGGCCACCATCCACCATGGGTAGTTGTTGCACGTTCTTGCAACTTGCCACTGATGCCCGGGCCGGTTCCTGCGCAGGGAATATAGCTAGTATGGGACCTCTAGACTTAGTTCCTAGACTGTTGAAATTTAGTTACCGATTTTTGTCTCTTATCTGGAAGCTTCTCAAAGTCAAGAACCTTGATGTTAGTGTCGAGAATCACATGATCTGATAATGTTCTCTTAACATTCACTCCTTAATCAATGGCATGAATGTGCTCCTGCAAGGCCTGATGTGTTGCAGTGAACCAGTTATGCAGGAATTGCTGATTGTGTCACAAGAAAAGGGGCTAATGCTGCAGGCACCGAATTGCTGCAGGTGCTGTTTGTGAGCTTTGATTGAATCTACAGGCATTCATTCCTGCTTGTCCTGATGCTGCCCTTTAATGCTCGTCCGTTTTGATTTTCTGGTTGATTATTAGCATCTAAATCTAAATCTTTGATAAACTAGGGCATTGAGTGATCTTGGTCAAATCTTTCACTTCGACAGTAGCTCTTCTAGTCCCGATTCCGTTCAGGCCTGATTCCCTCCACTTGCAACTTCTCTGCGTCACGATTGCCTTGCCTGTGAATAAAGTGGTCAACAATCGAGTTGCCGCACCATCACCCCTCTCTTGGACCCTCTCAGCAGCCGTGTTTTCCAACCTTCTTTGGCTCGATGAGAAGCTCAATTCCTCGTCATATTCGCACTGACGGGCCCACTCACCTTGCTACGCCTGGCGTGAGTAAAATCTCTCGTTAAATGGAAGAGCTCGACTCATCTGCAATCAGAGCTCATCGACCTTGTTTTTTCATAGACTTCGGTCTCTCTTTTCTCTTCCTCATTCTTTTGTCTCTCTGTTCTGCTTCCGTTTTCTTCTCTGAGGCTCTGAGCATCGTCTAGCCTCATTTGTGGCCTAGGTGTGTCTCCCCGAAAAATCGTTAAGCTCGAGGCCAAGCAAGAATGATGTGAATGTGGTTCGTGTGGACACCTGTTCCCTTTCCATGAAAAGCAAAGAATTACCGTCGTTCGTCTATTGTATTTCAATTTGTGTGGTGTGCCGAGAGCTGCTCCATTGTGTCCGACCACACGTCTAGCTTCTTGCATCTGCCACAGCCGTCAGGTACCACTCCTCTTCCTGAACCGTGCTCTCAGCCATTCTCCTCCCCTTCCCATTTTCGTTGTCATCCCTTTTTCATTTCGTCCCCCCGGCAATCTTCCTCTCTTTCTCTTCCTCGTCTACATGATTTCTGCATAATAGTTTCGAAATTGCAGGCAACTTCTTGCCCTGATCCAGGATAGCCCTTTGAGTCCTTTGCTGTAGCTGTAGTTGTGGCCGCGCCAGCTGCTGCTTCACTACGACTCCAGCCCCAGCTCGAAGAACTTGCCAGTCCAGAACTCAAAGTAAAAATTACAAAATTCCAAACTCGTTAGAGGACTTTGAAGACCAAATAGTGGCAGGGGCACCTAGTGGGGCCTGCCAAATTATGCTGAAAGAGAAGTGAACACATGTAGGTTAATGTCTTCATTATCTTGAAGTCTCGAAGTGTCGAGAACCTGACGTATGCGCACCTGAGTAGTGGCCACATTCGAATAGTTCTTTAGAACAACTTCTAGGTCTGGAACAATTGTTTACCAATCCTATTCTTGTTTGACACAACTGTGTCACGCAACCATTGCTGCTTTGTCGGAGGCTAAAAGAATGTCTGAACAGGATAAACGGAAGGGGCCTGATGACATCTCCACCAGAGGATCGGATGAATACCGAACAAATCTGAACGAAATTTTGGAAGACCCGAACATTGTGCGGACTCCTGTTCATCTCGAGCAATGGCCGCTTTTCCTCTTCACGACATTGTTAGAACCGGAAACGCGCAAGATGTAACAAATGCATTGCGAACCTTAGGTGGGACGGATGTGAATGCAGAAAACACTGCCGGCGAAACCGCATTGGAACTTGCTACACGCTTAAGAAAACAGAGATTGTGAGAGCTCTAATGGAAAACCCTCAAGTGAAGCATTATGTTGACGGGCTGTATAGGGACAGGCAAGTAAATGTGGATGCCGCAAATGCAATCCTCGTTGGCGCAGCACTAATAGCAAGCATTACATATTCAGCCTGGCTACTCCTCCCTTCATCAACAGACACTATGAACGCAACAGCAGTTAGGGTATTTTGGGCCTTTAACAGCTTGTCTTTCTTTTTCGCCGTTGCAACTGTCTTGAATGGTGCGTATGCAGCGATGCCAATGTTCCACCATGAATTCATTGGAGGAGTTGTTAAAACAGTGAAGCGAAAACTCTATTGGGCTTCTATTCTTTTGATCCTTTCTGTTCTTTGTGTGCTAGGTGCCTTTACCAGTGGCGCCTTCGCTAGACTGCCCGCTCACCGCACAGAAGAATATAAAATACTTTCCATTGCCCCCATAGGTCTCGCTATCTGCATCCTAGTCTTATTATTGTTTTTTGTGAAACTCACTGGATTAAAAGAAGGAATCATGAACCTTGTTAGGACAGTTAAAATTATATATGAGTTAATGTAATCCCTCATCAACATTGATCACAAAACGAGAACTTGGCTATGAACATTCAAAATACGCTTATGACCGTATGAAGATTACTATTTTTTAAACAGGTTTCGAGCTTTCTCTTTCAATGTTGTTATTAGATTCTCAAGTTTTATAGAGTCTGGTTGCATGTTCATTCTCCTCCCTCTCTCCTCTGGTTATTCATATGTTGTCAGATCTCAAATGTGTATACCTAACCTTGTGGTCAGATTTGATTTAAATTAATTAAAAACTGACATGCTGAAAATTATCAGAAATTCCAAGACAACCTGGAGTAATATGTTAGAAATTTCAAATTGGTCAAAAAAAATTTGCTGTGTACAAAATGCCTTGAAATTGGAACACATAGAACTTGTAATCACATGAAATTTCAGAAATTATTATGTAAAAAGGACTTGACAAAAAAAGTTACATTGTATGAAATTCCAAAAATTGCAATAACATAATACTTCAAGCCACAACACACTTCACCATTAATCTTGCAATTTGATCATCTTTGAAAAGCTCCTCTAAGTTAGGGTTTTCACCATACTCCTCTGACATGTCGTGGTCATCACCCAAAACAATTTTGTTTTCTAGAATGTCCGCTGCACAAGCTGTCAAAATATTAAGATCTAGAATATGTCAAAAGCTAAAATAGCCTAACAAGAAGTGTGGACAGCTCCTTTGCCCTAAAAGTAATTAAATTCAGCACTTGATGATTGAATCTAACCAGAGGGTAAGGTACAAGTATTTTATTATATCGTCTATCAACTATATATACAAAAATTTAAAAATTATTTTCTAATAATCTCTTATCTGCATATTTTATGTTTGTATTGAATACACTTGAATTGTAAATGTGGATTGAAAAATGTAATGTATAATTATTTTGAACATATTAAATGTTGATTTTTTGTTCACTTATTTCAATCGTCATCTAAAAATATCCAGACTTGTATCCTCATCATTAGGATGATTTGTCAAAGACTTTAATTCTAGCAAAGGATGTAAAACATGATGGCATTTCAATAACATTGGCAACAAAGAGCTTTTGTCATGTTTCTCAACAATAGTTTTACCCTGGTCATAAGCAATGAACAAAGAAAGTAGTAGACAAAGGTTCTTATGTCTATGGTCCAACATCAAAGACAACATGTTATGAGTTTTTCTTTTTTCATATTTCCTTAGGAAAGAGAAGAAAGAATTCAAGATATTGCACTTTTCCTTTAAAATGTTGGAAGCAAGTAATAATAACTTTGAAATAACCTCATGATCATCTTCCATTACTACATTATGAATAGGTGGATTTTTAGTTTCTTTCTTTAACTTCAAGCTCATGGATGTTATAATATGCACGGCATAACTAAATAACTAATGTTCACAAGATTGGTTTGGCACACTAATGACAATAGGAGAAAAACATTTTACAAATATTTTAAAAATATATCAAGTTAGAGGTGGTGGCACATGACCTTCCACTTTCATTTCATTGTAGTTGTCTGTTGTAGGTTAGAATAATATAGCCTTTTGAAATTGTAAAGCTTTTTAAAACATGATTATTTTGCTAACAAACTTGTAGAACATCAAAAACAACTGAAATGTTCCTTCTGACTACACAAAACAAATAGAAATGAAAAAATGAAAAATATGAATTAAAGAATTATTTAAATTTCTTAATATACTTTGTTTTTGAATTAAAGTGTTCATTTTTCCAAAGATGGATGCCAAAATCCTCACAAGCATTTTTCCATTCATGTTTACCCTTGCAATATGTTTTTGGCCAAGTGATGCGTTTTTGCAAATTTGCATGTGTAAACTTTATAAACACATGCTCAAGTCCTTTGCATGTTTTGTCATCTATCATGACATATTGACAAGCCTTGGAAAAAAAATGTCCAAAACATGTCCCTTGAAAACTTTCCTCTGGCCCAAAAACTTCATAATTCCAACATTTTAAAAAAATCTTATCATTACATTTAAATTTGACCCCTCGTCTTTCACATATGTAATGATTTTTTCTTCAAACCAAATTGATCCAATAAATCAATCATGTTTTTTGTTAATGCAAGTCCTATAGTTTTAATCGCCTCAAACAAAAAAATTGAAATATGTTGGTTGTTAGTTACTTTCCAAAAAACTAACAAATAGTGCAAAAATGTCATGAAATCCCTTAGACATCCAAAGATCAAAATTAATAATGGCAAAGTAACATTCCTTTAAAACAAGTAACATTTACAATTGTTTGGTCTTTTCCACCAAATCAAACAACAATTGTTGTGAAGATTTTTTCCTTGAAAGAAACAACACTCAAGGACCCAAATACAAAATCAAATGCTTCAACCACATGCTAGTCACCATTTGTATATTTTTTTTGATTAGCAAAAGCCCAACTTCCTCCAAAAACAATTTCTATTGCACATCATCATTTTTGTAATGACCTTTTACACTAAATTTTTTTAATATTGAAGACCGAAACACATCTGCCCTTTTTTTTGCAGGCTACATCTCCAAACTTCCTATCATTGGATTATTCACCTCCTTAAACATTTTGGCAATAATGGAATGTTTTACATCCACATGTTTTCTCAATGTAATTATTCTATTGGTCTTATAATAAGATATTAGACCTCTTTTTACTTGAATTCTTGGATTAATGGCAATTACTAAATTATTGTAATAAATGATACATTTCAAAATTTAGGGATAATCACCATCAACTTCCTTGTTATCATTGACACAATAAAACCCAAAACATAATGAATTTATAATATTACCTTTTAATTTATTTCTTTGAATATGCAATCTTTCAAGATTAAATTCGATCCTTTCCTTTTCATTTTCTAGCACTTTATTTTTTTTTGTTTATTGACAAGTGGGATTTTTATAAATTTTTTTTGGATTGGGTTTTCATCCATTTCAACTTCATTCATGAACATTTCAAGCATTGGTCTATTTTCATTTTCATTAAACTATTCCATCTTTCACAACACAAAGTATGCCAAGTGGAGTGGAGAAGCCCAAGAAAATGTATAGTGTCACACTAAATTTTAACAAATGTCTTAAAAAATCTTATAAGATGAAAGCATGCCAACATTTACAAACATTTACAAAAGCATAAAATCATTCACTTCTTTCTTTCCTTTCCATCATAATTTAATAAAGTTGTGCAATGGGAATTAAGTGTAAGATGATGCAAATTTGATCTAAATATTAAATAAATGTAAATCTTATAGGAAAATAAATAGTATTTAATATTTAGAATAATAAACAATAAAAACCCAAAAGACCAATTTTTTAATAAAATTTTGATAAAATAGCCAAAAATCTAATCAATTTTTTGAAAACTAAAATTAAAAGTAAAACTAAACTAAACTAAACTAAATTAAAGTCAACACAAATACAAAAAAATTAATATTTTTAAAAACATAAAATATAGCTGAAAATACAAATAAACATGATCAAAAAAGCTTTAAACAAAAAAAACCCTAAAGTTTCAAGCTTGGAGTTTAGAATTGAACTCCAATTTTTAAAATCAAACCTCTGACGATCTAAAACAAGTATCTAATTAATTTAAGATTAAATTCATAATTTAAAACTTTATGCAACTTGGTGGATGGGGTGGTCTCCACTTGGTGGGCAGCAAATTTAACAAATTTGTGATCATTTTATGCATGAATGTCATTTAAAAATATGTCAAAGTAAATATGACAGAGGACACCATGCCAATCTGACAATGGCAATAAACTTATTTATGGATCCAAATATGTTACTTGTATTACATCAAATATGTTTAGAAATATATATACCATAAAAGGAAGGTTTCACTTGGTGGCCACTAGGTGCAACATAATTTATTATTGACTGTGAAAGCCACAAATCAATGTTCCCATTAGTAAAAAAGATGATTGAGTTTCAAACAAGGGACACCATGTGAATCCAACAATGGCAATAATGTTTATGAATCCAAAGATGTTACTCTTAAAACTACAAATTTATTAATAATTTCCATTAATATATACCATGAAAAAAGAATGGCATCCAATGGCCACTAGGTGTGACATAATAGAAGTTATTTTTTTTCAATCACAAATAATGTTTTCCTAACTAAATTCACAATATAATACAATGACACAAAAAGATGAAAAATGCACCAAAAATATGGAATCATTAAACAAAATGATAGTAAAAAGAGATTGACAAACCACCAATATTTTATTCACGTCATCAACATTATTCGCATATTAGTAGATGCATTTGTAGTCTCAAGATTGACTTTAACTTGATAAGCATAACTTTTAGGAATACTAATTTGAATAAGAAAGGAAAAAAAAAAGTTGAAATTTGAGCCACTATTTTGGATTTATTAAATTACATTTCCATTTGTTATTCCACCAATTTTCATACAAACATTGTTCATTCAAATTTGAACCTTTCTTCATTGGAACCCACCATTAAACCCTCACCATTTTGAAAATTCATTAGTCATCTTTCACAACATCACATTGTGTTCTTACCATTCACACAAGAACAAGGAAAGGATCATGGGGCTTCACCATAACAAAATCTCCATCATTGAGATCTCTAAATGGGGTAACATAATAGGCTTCAAATTTTTTGGCCCACAATAAGGACACATGATTTAGTCTTTTGCATCAATAACTTCCATCCTGGTTGGCAATGAAGCCCTAACATAATTAGACCCCTAGTTACTTGAAGGCCAAAAACACTCCAAAAGTGTCAAATTTTGAGGAGTTCACAATTTTGACAAATGCAACAAAATATCCTCCCAATATTCAATCTACAAAATCATTTTCATTACATAAGTTGCGTTTTCATCAATGCTGCATTTCCAAAATTCCATATATCAAGATACTTCAACCCTAATAACTTTTCTTTTTTCCATAGACTTCAACACATCATTGCCCCAAATTGGGCAATATGGAACAAGGCTTAGGACTCCAATATGGAACAAGGCTTAGGACTCCAATATGCAACTTCGGTGATCCATCCAAATTACATTTCCACAATTTGATTGGAAGCCCATTTGTTGGGCTCCAAACACTATCTATGGGTGAAACTTTGTATTGCATGACATGCCAACCTGACAAATCAACAAAAAATCTAAACAGATGCACAGTAGTGTGCCTTACCAAAGTCTTTAGACCATCCTTCAAATAACCTACAACCTAGGTTTTAAAATTTAAAGTCTTTTGGATCAATTATAGAATGAAGGGTCACTCTTGTGGGACCATGAAAGCCTTCATCAAATATGCCAAAATACAATTTTTTGTTTAAATTTTTTTTTTGACAAATATCAAAGGCACTCATCAATATCCTCATGTGTATGACCAACTACAATAAATCCAAATTTCCAATAAAGGCTTATGACCAATAGGTTGATTTGGTGGTTGCTTATGCAACATGATTTCCCTTGCAAGAGATGAGCAAAAAAATGTTTTGCAAAGGGCATTTAAACAAGATTTTCAATTCTGAAACTAAAGCCTTTTTCAAAGTTTGAAAGAGTTGCAACAATGACCCAATTATGAAATTGGGATCATTAAGGCATAATTCATTAAAATACTACACATACCTTTCATTTCCATGACCATGCACTATCATACCAATGAGGGGAATGGGCAATTACCCAAGCTTAGAATTAATTTTGTTCATCACTTGGAACCTTGGGAGTGCAATTTTTGTATGATCCATTTTGTCATGGATAAGACACAAGAATTCATCCTTAAATCGCACAAACTTTGACTTCTACGTATGGTACAAGCTTCAATAAAACTCTTGATGCAAGATATGTTTTCTCAACTTTAATTTGTATTCTTTTGCATCATTGTTGTTCATTCCCAATTTGCATATTAAATGTTTTAAGGATTCACACACAATATATTTCACAAATATTGGTCCTCTCTTCCACATGTCCTGTTCAAATGGTGTCTCTTCCTCAACGTAATCATTCTTAATTGAAAATTCCTCCAACATTTAATTCCTTGTTTATCTGCAAACATAATCATGAAATTTAGAAAATAATGTTTACCTACAATAATCTACAAAAGAAAACGCATTAACAGAAAATAAACATATTTCCCATTTGTTCATTATATTTTACTTCATCACTTTGCTTTCAAAGATTTTTCCATGTATCAGGCAATAAATGCCACACATCATGTCTACCATTTCTAATTCTTTTTATTTGATGTGGCATTGTGTCTACACACATGTCATCCAAGGATTGAACATTCGACTCCGCTTGTCACATTGTAGTTCATAGTTTATGTGTACTTTTATTATCATGGAGTAAAAATTTGCAACCTCATTTACAATTGGTTTTGTGCAACACCTATGTCAATGTCAACAAGCCAATGATCTTGTACCAAATCATTTCACAAATCTCGATCTCCTTGATCGTGATAAATTTTCAACACTTCATATCACTTCTCATGGGTGAAAACACAATTAAGTGGATTGTTTGGATTGTCACAATTGTAATTATTTTGGATTATAAATGAAATTAAAATATAAAATCATATTAAACATTAAAATTTGCAACTTTTCATTATCCATGTTGCAAGACTTTAGTAAGAATCTTATGAAAAATTATGGATGAATTTTAAGAAAAGAATGGATTCATTGTGGACTTTTGAAATGATGACATTATGTTTGTCACACACAAAAAATGAAAAATGTGGACTCGAACAATTATGTCATAGTAATATCAAAATTATAAATAAAAAATGGGCCACCCTAAAAATGAATAATTTAATTTTAAGAGGCATTGAATTTTTTCAATATAATTTTTTTCATATTTAAAAATTTAACTCATGATTTTTGTCATTATTTACAACTAATATTCCATTCACATTGAAATCTTTAATTTTTTTTATAAATTTATTTTTCAATCATATGTTTAGGGATATTTATATATTGGTCTATTAATATTTGTGACCAAAATCATAAGGGATAATTATAGAATTTATAGGTTGATAATTATTTTAAATGCATGAATTGTAGCTAATGTAAGATGTGGACTCTTCAAAATGTCAAACATGAGCCACCTAACCATGTTTTTACCCTCATGTGCAACCTTTTTAGAATGTCCAAACCATACGTTCTATGGCACCTTCCAAATGACCCAAACACAAATTGAAAAAAATTCAATTCACAAACATTCAACACCATTGAACCCCACATTTGTGTCATATGAACTTGCTCCAACAACATGCCATTTGGAGCCTATGATCACCTTCCAAATAACCCAAAAACTAAAGGAAAAAATTTAAATTCACAAACACCCAACATGTTGCTCAATGTAACGTTGTAACCAAAAAAGGAGGGATCCAGATAAACGGAGAGGACACAACACTAACCAAACCTCTCCCGACGCTGTTGCGCTCTGACAGAGTGCGCACAATGCAATTCCACAATTATGCAACATACAATTCACACGAAATGGATCTTAGAGGCAAAATTCCATGATTTTCATTACACACAATGTCTCATACAGAACTCGCTCTTCTACCTCCTCACGATTGCTATCTCAATTGCCTGCTTCTAAACTCTCGTTAAGTTCTTCTAGATCAAGGAGCCGGAAATTTCTCAGGTCACTAATCGCAGCAGAAAAAAAAGAGTGACCAGACTAGCGTTCTCTAAGCTCCTTGATTCTTCTGCCCTAAAACCCCAGTAGTGTTTTCCCACTGATCATCCTCCTCCTCCTCATCCTTGGATCCAGCTTCCCTTACAAGCTTCCTCCTCCTCGCTTTCCTCACCAACGGCTTTCCTCCATCCCTAATCAATGTGGCGCCGCTCCTCTTCATCAAACGCGCCGCCATCTTCCTGTCCTCACACCCCACACAGACAGACC
>Ga0116227_10013373_pt1 | contig 12928 bp, 13 predicted proteins | sample S1TSphgellanicum_FD_89693 | JGI IMG/M metagenome (GOLD analysis project Ga0116227, IMG submission 89693) | Host-associated microbial communities from peat moss isolated from Minnesota, USA - S1T2_Fb - Sphagnum magellanicum MG | ecosystem: Host-associated > Plants > Peat moss > Unclassified...
AAAAAAAAAAAAAAAAACACAAAAAGTTTAGATCAAGTTGAAAACCCTAAACCATTAAAATAAGGTTATTAAATTAACATGCAACAATTTAGTAATGAAAATTATGCAAAGTTGATTCATTTATACATTCATACGTTTTGCAGATGGATATTGTGTGTTGAAAACATGTTTAACACAAGAACATATAAAATAATATAAAGTTCATTCATTTCTAAGCTCGTACTTTTTTTATCATTATAATTATTCATGTGTCAAATGTATTTTTCAATTGCACAATAATCCATATACAAAATATAAAAAATTTAGAAAATGAATTAACTTCACATGATTTTCATTATTAAATTGTTCGTTGAATATTAAGTTTGCGAGATAATTGCAAAAATATGGCCTAACTAAGGGTAGTAGTCTAATTCTATTTGAATTGAAAAGGTTCAATATGCTATAATCTTGAGATGGGTGATCTCACAAAGAAAAAAAAAAAGATGCAAAGACACATTTTGCATCTTGCTTAAAATATAACAATAGTCCTACTACAAAACAACATTAGTGCCAAATGGAAACACACATTTACACTCTCACCCCCATCAAGTCTTCCAAGGAGTACCTAACTCTAACTTCACATTCTTGTGAAGTTGATGCTCACTAGAAAGAAGCTTTTGAGAAGCAGCAGTAATTTAGAAAGTCTGAAGCTTGGGAGCCATCTCCAAAAGCAATTCTAGAAAGCTCTACTTCCTAACAGCACACTTACCTGCCAGAGCCAAACCAAGTATAAGAAAAGAAGAAGCAGAAGAAGACGAAGAAGAAGAAGAAGAAGAAGAATTTTTTAAAGAAGAAAAGGGGGTTTTGAATGACCTAAACAAAACCCTAAAGAAACAAACGTTTTGAGGTTTGAGGTTTTTTAACGACAAAACCCCGCAGTCCAAAAGCTAGCTCGCTCGCAACGGAAGACGAGCGAGCGACAAGAGTGCGAGAGAGAGGCGGGAGGAGAGAGGAGAAGAGAAGACGAGGCGGCGGTGGTGGGGAAGAAGAAGAAGAAGAGGAAGAAGAAGAAGAAGGGGGGCGGTGGAGATGCCGCTGGGGCAAAGAGCAGGAGATAATAGTGAGGCACGTTATTGTGGAGCAGAGGTCGGGTGGAGCGATGATATACAGAACGCGTTGGCGTTTGCTTTGGCTGGGGCGTTCGACTTCATTGTCGCGCCGCTGACAAACCCTGAGTACAGACCAAGTAGAGGAGGAGGAGGAGCAGGTAAGGAAGGAGGTGGAGCGCCGCCTCCTCCTTTTGCTGGGTCTGATTTGGTTCTCAGTCCATCGCAGTGGAGTAGTCATGTAGTCGGGAAGATGAGTGCGTGGATGGATTTGGACTCCACTCAAGCCGTGGCACGGAAAGACGCGGAGACGACTTTGAAACAAGAGGTGAGCTGGGCGACCCATCTCTCTTTGCAAGCGTGTTTGTTGCCTACTCCACGGCCGCTGGATTGTGCGAATTACGCGCGCTGCGTCAACCAGTTGTTGCAAGGATTGAGTACCTTGCAGCTCTGGTTGCGGATTCCGTTGGTGTCGCCGGAGTTGCAGGAGGTGGAGGGTACGGCGGACGAGGAGGTGGTGTTTCTGAAGAGGGATACGGTTTCCGGTCGTCCACTTCACGATTCCTGGGAATGGTGGAACACGTTCCGGACGCTCTGTGAACATCACGGTCAGCTTTCTGTTGCTTTAGATATTACTGCTTCTCTTCCTTCTCCCAGTTCCTTGAAGCGCTGGATTGGGGAGCCTCTGAGAGCAGCCATCGTTCACACAAGTGCTTTTCTCACCAACAAACGAGGTTACCCTTGTCTTTCTAAGAGACATCAGAATTTCATCACTACTCTATTCAACCACTCGGTACAGATCATAGTTTCAGGAGAGGCTTTTCACCATGTGGAGGGACTGGATCCCACCACTGCTTCCAGTGAAAGCAGTGCAAATGGCTCTGAGGATGGTAACAATTTCCCTAAACATCCATTGCGACCTTACCTAGAATACATTGCACATCTGTACCGCCGTATGGAGCCTCCCACAGAGCAGGAACGGTTTGAGATTGGATACCGTGACTTCCTGCAGGCACCATTGCAGCCTTTGATGGACAATCTGGAGGCACAGACATACGAGACCTTTGAAAAGGACTCGGCCAAGTACACTCAATATCAAAGAGCTGTGAAAGCTGCTCTATTGGACCGGGTGGATGACATATCTGCAACCATTGTGCTCATGGTGGTAGGTGCTGGTCGTGGCCCACTAGTTCGAGCTTCTCTTCAAGCTGCCGACCAAGCTGGGCGACAGTTGCGAGTGTATGCAGTGGAGAAAAACCCTAATGCCGTTGTTACATTGCACAGCTTGATTAAACTGGAGGGCTGGGAGGAGGTAGTGACTGTTGTTTCGTGCGACATGCGAGAATGGAATGCTCCAGAGCAAGCTGACATCTTAGTCAGTGAGCTTCTGGGATCGTTTGGTGATAATGAGCTTTCACCAGAATGCTTGGATGGTGCACAGCGGTTCTTGAAAAAAGATGGTATTTCCATTCCATCCTCTTACACCAGCTTTCTGGGCCCCATCACAGCCTCCAAGTTGCACAATGATGTGAAGTCTTACAATGACTTGGCACATTTTGAAACTGCATATGTGGTGAAACTGCACAGTGTTGCAAGGTTAGCACCACCACAACCAGTGTTTACATTTGAGCATCCTAACAATTTTGCTGGCGGCAGCAAGGTGGACAATAAGCGCTACAAGAAACTCTTGTTCGATCTGCCTTCGGATACAGGCAGTGCACTGGTGCATGGATTTGGAGGTTACTTTGATGCTGTGCTCTATAAAGACATCCATCTTGGCATTGAGCCATCAACTGCTACACCCAATATGTTTAGCTGGTTTGCCATTTTTTTCCCTCTTCGCAAACCTGTGTATGTTCCTGCAGGAGTCCCAATTGAGCTTTGCTTCTGGCGTTGTGTTGGGCCTAGCAAGGTTTGGTATGAATGGGCTGTAACTGCACCATCTGTGTCACCCATACATAATGCCAATGGACGATCTTATTGGGTGGGTTTGTGAGATGATTGTGAGAAGTTCTGATAGTCTGCTTCCAAAACAGAGGGACTAGGTACTCTCAAAAACATCAGTGCAACTGTCAATTGCAATTGGCAACATCTATTCTTGAAAGAGCCACTGTCAATGAGAGCAGATTGTCTAATCTTGTGGTTCGGTAGCATCCTCAGCCTATATTTCAATACAGCAGGTCCATTGTTGGCTTTGTTGTTGCAAAGATTTCTGCAATGTGCCGATGATGTTGAAGATTTTAAATTTTCTAGGTTCTGAGGTTCAGGTCTTACATCTAGGGGTAAGTTAACAGGGGTGAGGCTGTAGGGAGGATTTTAGGGTGGGCAGCTTTTACTCACTGGGCTCCTGGCAGTCACTGGGTTTTGGGGGCTGTGTTTGCAAGTTGTGATTAGGTACCTACCTTCCCAGCTTGCAGAGAGTAAACGAAGGGAAGAATACAAAAGGATGAATGCTATCTTCTTCAAATCTGTATGGCTTGAAGATAGTAGACAAAGAGAAGTTCAGAAGCTTTTCTTTGATTGCATACACTCCAAAATGCCTGCTCAATTGCAATTTCTTCACCATAATTCACAGCATTCAGTAAACAGGCAATCACTTCAACTGGCCATATTGGGCACTGCACATTATTGCTTGCTGAATGCCTCATTCAACAGAGGCACTTTCTCTTATTACACAATCCAACAGGTAATCAAAGAAAGAAAGTTGTGGTTTCTTAAGAGTAGACAAGAAACGCAAAGCACAAGTTGTACAGATTCCACCAAACTAGGTAATTAGGGAAAACTGTTGAGATTCCTTCCAATGGTTCCAAAACATATACATGACTCGTCACAGAAAATAATACAAGCAAGAAGGCTGCTGACAGCAGATTCAAACCTCTTCCTCAAATCACCTTCAAAAAGACAATGATTTCATCAAAAACCCAGTTATGCTGAATGCTCAGATAGTAAGTACAACAACAATATTACAAAATTGGTTTGAAAGATCCAACTTACTAGATTTTGCTTATACCATCTGACTGGTATGGTGTAAAACAGTAGCCTACAGTGCGTGTGAAGTGCACATTTGTGCAAAATCTGTAGACTGGAGTGAAAAAAATGGAGACGAATGAGCTCTGGTAAATATGATTGCAATAGGAAAACAAGCATATGAGAAAAATGAGCTCTGGGAGATTATGTTCACAACAGGAAAACAATCATCATCACTGAACCATAATAAAACCTCACTCATCAATACCGAACACATCATTCAAAATATAGCTGATGGCATATGCAGCAGCAGCAGCAATTCCTCCATTGAACACCACAACTGCAGTTGAATTGAGATATTTCTGTCCTGAGATACCGGCTTTCGCAACACCAAGAAGGATGAGTGCCAACAAAGTCACCAAACAAGCTCCACCGAATTTGTAATCCTTGTTGATTGTAAATGGGCTGAGCACCAAGTAGGACAAGAGGGGGAGTGAACCAAAACAAAGGAAAGAAATGAATGTGACCAGCCCATTCTTCAAAGGACTGTCTTCAGGATCTGGTGGAAGAAGTCCTTGTTGCATTGTCAGCTTGTGATCCGCAATGATGTCCTTGTATTTTGAGATGATCTCCACCACCTTCAGATTTTGCCATAATGAAGAAGAACACAACCAAAAATTCAGTACTGTCAAAGGTCACATTCCAATTCCAGTACCCAAGAAGAAGAAGAAGAAGCTCTTGTCACTGTGTTGTTGGACACATTGACAAGAAGCTCAAGAAGATTGCTCAAGGAGATTGCTCAAGAAGGAGCTCAAGAAGAACAAGGATTTCTAAGATGCTTCAGAAAATGGGTGCGTGTTTGTGTTTTGGAGAAAACTGACTTTGTCTGCATCTTGCTTCTCCATTCCTCTGTCTTCATATGCCGATACCAAGTTTAGCATCTCTTCATGAAGTTCATGCTCCATCTGCCAATCTGCCACCTGTTGCTCGTTTGCTGCAAAGTCTCTCTCCGCCGTGCTGGACAAGAAATCCCCGTAGCCCATGGAGATCCCATCCGCAATCAAATTCGCAAAACCCAGCACTAAAACCGCACCTGCAACACACACTCCCACCACGACACTCCCCTCCCTTCAAATCGAAATTCCACGTCCAAATCAAAGCAAACATGCAAACCAAAACATTTCCAAAATCCTCTTCCGGAGAGAGAGACACACACACACATACACAGCGAGACTCGCGCGCGCACACCCACCAGCAGGAAGATCACCGCCTGACACAGAGGCAACGAGAGCGAAGCTAGTCACAATTGCATCCAAGCCGCCGTAAATGATGCTCTTCACGTATTCTCCGCTCCACCCCGTGCTAGGTGGCTTCTCCTCCTCGACCGCTCTACTGCGTCCCCGTCTCCCCTCAACCTGCTGCTGCTGCGCACCCGGTGCTGCTTCCTCGTCGACTTGTTGTCCATCCAGCAACGGCTCCCTTGCTGCTGCTGCTGCTGCTGCTGCTACATTGCTACGTCGCGTGGACAAAGACGATCTGCGAAACTTGCCGCCTTCATGCCTGAAGCTCGACATGAGTCAAAACCAATTCCACCGACTTCAATTCCACCGGCGGATTTGTCGAACTCCCGAATGCCTCCTCCTCCTCCTCCTCCTCCGCGAAATGGGTTCTCGGAATTCCGCAAAATTGCAGACGACAAACACCATTTGCTACGATGGGCAGTTGCGGGATCTTTTGGCGGGCACAGAAGGGGCGTAGTGGGTTTATTCGACAAGCGTTTGACACGCGGAAGAAAGCCAGAATTTGTGCACATGGACCACCCAACTGCTTGCCACTCGTCACTACAGTTTCCGGCTTTCCGGCTTTCCGGCTTTCTTTTTCCTCCATCGCGGTTTCGGATGAAACTCGACTCCTCCAATGTAGTTCCCATGCACAAGACTCTCTGCAATAGTGTGGAACAAACAATTCCATACTATCCTAAGCCCTAAACCCAGCCCCTATCCTTAGTAGCTTGTCCCTAAAAAGGAACCTTAGGATAAAGGAGGACAGCCAATTGGGGTGGCGCCAACATGCCCCCAAGGTATTTTTTTTTTTTGGAAAGGGTGGTGGGTTGAGTTTTCATCAAATTCCCATTGTTCCCATTAAGTTCCCAAACAGTTCCCATCAAATTTCTCTTGGTCCCATCAATAATCCATCAAAATCCTTTTGTTCTCATAATGTTCTCAAACAGTTCCCATCAAATTCCTCTTGTCCCATCAACAACCCATCAAAAACCTTGCGTTCTCATCAAGTTCTCATCAAGTTCTCAAACAGTTCTCATCAACTTCCTCTGTTCCCATCAATAACCCATCAAAATCCTTTTGTTCTTATCAGGTTCTCATCAAATTCCTTTTGTTCCCATCAAGTTCCCATCAACTTTCTTATGTTCCCAACCTAACCCTACATAAACCCACCCAAAGTTCTAAATTTTGGCATTAAAAGTTTTTTTTTTGCAACTTGGAAACTTGGTTCTTGAGATAGTTCCATGGTGAAAAAAACAAAAAAATAAAATGATTAAACAATTTATTTTGAGAAACACTGTGCATGTTCGGTGTGCAATGAGAAAATGGCTATAGAGGATGGGCACAGTGTTTTTTTTTTTTTTTCTTTTTTTGGGTGTAGAAAATTTGGCGAAATTTGACTCCAAAATAGCAAAATTAGTCGAATTTACATTTGAAAAACAAGACTTTCCAAATGCTTATCAATTTGTTTGTTGAAAAATGGCGAAATTTCGCCAGGGAAAAAAATCACTGGATAGGCGCCTCAAGAACTAGGCAGGTGAGCACGAAGGCGAACTGTGAGACTCGTGAGACGCTCGGGCAGAGTGCTGAAAGGAGCGTCGCAGTTTCTGGGCAGGGCCGAAGGGGGCGCTACAGTGCCAGACGTCTGTCTGCCGGGTGCCGCGGAGCAGAAAGTTGGGATTTTCTTGGGTCGCGCACTTGATTGTGAAAACCTTGGCTTCTGCCTGCCTGCTACTTGAAATTCGCTGGCAGAAATGGAGGCAGGCAGACAAAATGCGCACACGCACACATTGTCTGCCCACCTTTTTAGCTGCTCCATCTAATTTTCTCTCCCTGCCCTGAATTTTTTGTGGAGGCTTCTTGCAAGCTGCTGACCTCGGTGTGGGTGGGAGTCTTTACTGCCTCGAGAGAAGAGTTGCCTGCAAATGGAGGAATCTGTCTATTTGGAGAAGGAGGAGCGTCATGTTCTTCAGTATCCTCCAAGTTGACATGCTCCTGCACAGATCCACCCACCTAATCAATTGGAACACCCTTGTCCATGCCTCCAGCAGTGCCACAAGCCTTGGCAGTCTTGCCCCCAAATCATTAAACATCTTTCAAACCATGGCCATTTGCATTGACCTGCGTCGGATTCTCCATGCTCCTGTTTCAACTGATTAAATTTCATTCGCATTTTTGTGTACTTTGGACTGAACTTGAGCCTAAGTGTGCAGAGGGGTCAATAAAATTTCTTGCCACTGCTGCTGTGTCAAGCTGTTCAGGCTATTGGCAAGAAACTTCTCCTCAAACAAATCCATCAACAATGCTGGAGACTCATTTTTCCAATCTCTCTTGGATTTGGGTGGAGCTGGAGGTGCTGTGTGAGGCACAATGAACAAGGGAAGTGAAGAGCTTGATCCCATCATCATCAGGGACAGGAAACTTGGAAACTTGGCTCTTGAGACTGTTCCATGGTGAGAAAGACAGAAGAAAATGTGATTCAAAGAATTTTTTTGAGAAACACAGTGCCTGTACTTTGTGCAGTGAGAAAATGGCTATGGAATGCAGGCAGGTGAGCACGTGTGAGCACGAAGGTGAACGGTGAAACTCGTGAGAGACTCGAGCAGATTGCTAAACGGAGCGCCGCAGTTCGTGGACAGGCCAGAAGGGGAGCTACAGTGGCGGACGCCTGCCGGGTGCGGCCGGGCAGAACGTCGGGATTTTCTGACTGCCAGGTTTTGTGGCTGATCGCGGGCAGATCTGTTTCTCGCGCGGCAGTGTGTGCGCTACTTCCTTATGTGCGCGACCCATCTGCCTGCCAGGGTTTGTGGAAGATCGCGGACAGATCTGCGTATGCTAAGAGATTAGGGGAGAGAGGCCGCGGCGTTGGACTGGGACTGTCAACTTCTTCGATTGTAAAGAGTGTCTTGCATAGAACAAGATCTAAGAGACTGGAACTGGGACCTTCTTTAATTGTAGAGAGTCTCTTGCACGGAAAAACCTCTAAGAGACTGGGACACAGAGCTTCTTTGATCGTGAAGAGTCAGTCTCTTGCATGGGACAAGCTCCAAGAAACTGGAACACAAAGCTTCTTTGATCGTGTAGAGTCAGTCTCTTGCATGGGACAAGCTCCAAGAATCTGGAACACAGAGCTTCTTTGTTGGTAAACAGTCTCTTGCATGGAATGAGCTCCAAGAAACTGGAACACAGAGCTTCCTTGATTGTAAACAGTCTTTTGCATGGAACAAGGTCTAAGAAACTGCAACATTCAGCTTTTTTTAATTGTCTTCTTGCTTCTCAAATATATCTTCAAGCCCTGAAGAGTATAATACTAAACTGTACTGACTGAATCCAAGTAATCCACCTTCATCAACAGGCATGAAGCTTCAGAGCTTGACAGTATAGAACTGGGTGCAACAGAGTCAGTCCCACTGGACACACCAAAGGACTATGGACTGAATCTGAGTAACCCTTCAGCAAGGAGCCCAGCTTCAAAGCTTGAAAAACATGGAGCTGGGAGCAACAAAGTCAGTTCCACAAGACAGAACAGTTCATATTGATTTTTTTGGCATATTTCCCATTGATAAGAAGCTGTGAGTTTCAGTAGCAAAATTCAATACAAAATCACAATGACCATGGAAGCCACGTTAGGAATCTTGCCAATTCAAAAGCATTTGCCTGCATCTTGAGATGAGATTAACCATTGTTTTATCACTTTGTCAATTCAATCCAGAAAGGGTTGGGGATGTTGTCTGTGCATCCCTTTTCCTTTACTGTCCCTGTTTGCTTTGATAAAACTACCTCTTGAATTTACTCTCAATATGCTTTCCTACAGTGGTTGACCCAGCAACCTCACTAAATCCAAATATCTGCACTGGAGTGGACCACAAGAGTTGGTAACAATCCACAATTGCAGAATCACGAATACACAGCACAAAACTGCCATCTTAATGGCTCTTGACATATTCCTGAATTACATTCAGCCCTTCTGTCTCCTCACCATAGTCCTGAAAACAAATCAAGCAACCACAGCAAAGTAATCCCTATTACTCATATGGGTCATAAAAACACAGTTCACAGCTGTTTTCTCATAACTTGATCAGTCATTTCAACTTCCCTTCTAAACATTTTGCCCTAAACAGACATCAATTTCAAAGACCAGAACTGAATTAGAAAGCAAGAACTAAACTTCAAAAATTGCACAACCAGATGAGTTTCACATTATCTAACTGCAAATACTACAGTGTTACCAATGAAAAAAATCCAAAGCAAATGAATGAATACATCACAAACCATGTCAAAGAAATTACCTTCACAACCACACAAGAACAGCCCACCACCTTGCGAGCCTTGCCCTCTGAATCAATTTTGCAAAGCTGCATACACCATCACCAAACGACAAATATCTATAAAATTGCAGAGAAATCTCCTCCACAACAAAAAATTGAAGGTAAATACAGCAAGGACTGCAGTCATAACTTTATGATAGTCACTCACAAAATGTCAGACCGTCATCACCTTCATCACAAATAGCAGTGACAGACTGCCATGACTATCCATGAAGTCCACAGATAGTTTGTGCATAGTCATGGCAGCCCATGAGTTATTGCCATCCTAGGTACACCATAACCCTAGACTTTGAGGTCACTTGTTCTTCAATGACATACAACTCACAGAGCATTTTGAGAGGATGCAAGGTTCACAAGAATATCATATTTCGAGAAAAAAAAACCCTACTTACCCCAACCCACTCTCCCAGCTTCTTGGCACTGGGCACAGAAATCAGGTTAACATTGTGCTCTGAGCAGAGTGCTTGGACCAGTTTAGAGTAATCAGGTTGATTGCAATCCTCAGCCAAAACACATAGCTGGGCAGCATGCTTCTCAATTGCCTTTGCAGCTTCATGAAGGCCACGTGCAAGGCCATCATGAGCCAGGGACTTCTTCAACACAAGCTGCAAACCAGTCAAGATATCCATGGGCTCCCCTAATACAGGCTCTGCTGCAACTGCTGGCTTCTCAGCCACGACATCAGCAATTGGCTCCTCTCTGCATTTCAAATCTCCATGTCAGTTAGCCATGTTCGAGCATGAGCTTCTTCAACAGCACTCAAAATCTGTTTTGCAGCGAACTTGAGAATGCCAAAAAACAATAGGGCCTCTCCAACATTCCTTGAAACCCTTATATTCAGAGGACAATGACCTAAGCCACAAAATGTGATCATAAGCGTCGATAGATTCAACACAATTACACAGACCAAAAGCATTAATCCCGAAGGTAGGGGTGAAGAGGAACAGAAAGAATAAACAAACGTACCCGTCAGCCATGATTTTCAAAGGCGAAGAGAGAAAAAAGATTCTGCCTGCACACAGAAAGCTACCCAATTCAGAATACGGCAAAACTAGCCTGTAAACAGAGGGGAGGAAAGAAAGACTGCTGACTCTGACTCCGACAACAGTTGGCCTAGTTTTATATCCAGGATAGAGAAACGAAAGACAAAACGTCAAAAGACTTTGCTTTCACAAGGAATCTTAAAGCAGAGTGCAGATTTGGAACAGAGAAATATTTAAAGATAAGAGGAAAAGAGCATACGTGAACTATTGGGTCGTAATAAACCCAGACGAGAAACCGAGATGGTAGTCGCGAAAACCGGACCTGTGCGGGTTTTGGCTTCCGTGGAGATGCAGAGCAGCTGCGCGACATGAAAGAGACGGACTGTTGGCGAGTGGCGCCGACTTTAGGGCTCCAGATTCTAGGGTTTTACGATTAGGAAATTAGGGTTTATTATTAGGCTTATGTCTCGTCTTGGGCGGTACTAGAAATGGGTCAAAGGGCCAATCCGGTTGTCAAAACGGTTCGTAAATCTGATGACCGCGATTTTACGGGCTTGAACTACCTGACCGGAAGTGACGGATCAAAAGCTCTCAATTTGAAGAACCGGCGGTGATCATCAAAACCCCATGCCCGTCCAACAGAAATCAATTTTGCTACCTCCTGCCCAGTGATTTTTGGGGACAATTTTTGTCATTTGTTCCACAAAAAAAATTGTGAATTTTTTCGAAATTTTCGTCCAATGTAAATTCAAATAATTTTGCTGATTTACTGGAAAAAAAAATCACCAAATTTTTCATATCACCAAATTTGAAAATAAAATAAAATAAGTAAATAAATAAAAAGATATAGGTCTTGCCCTTTCATCCCCCACTCATAAGCAAGAAAATGGGATAGTATAAAGGAGGGAAATAATTTAAATAAAAATGGGATAATATAAAGGTGGGAAATAATTTAAATGAAAATGGGATAATATAAAAGGTGGGAAATAACTTAAATGAAAATGGGATAATATGAAGGTAAGAAATAATTTAAATGAAAATGGGATAATATAAAGGTGGGAAATAATTTAAATGAAAATGGGATAATATGAAGGTAAGAAATAATTTAAATGAAAATGGGATAATATGAAGGTAAGAAATAATTTAAATGCAACACCTAAGCCAACAATGAAACAACAATCATTTTTTTGTACAAAAGCATTTAGTGCCCTTAGACCCTCATCAAATTGGGTTTAAACATTTTATAAACTAACTCCACCATTCAATTTTATGTATTTTAGGTAGGAGTGAAATAAGTGTTAGGTGAAAATTAATGGTTTTTATTTTTTACCTTTTCAATTTTGTGATGTTGCTCAATTAGCAATCATCCATAAGTATATTTAGCCAAATTTGGCAATATTCAAAATATGAAAGCAAATTTTTTTTTAGCACCTTTTCATATTGTAATCAATTGTGGTAAAAATTGACAAGTCTTTTGGGCTTTTTTTGGGCAAACTTTTTTTAAAAAATAATTTTGCAAAATAATAATATTTTTTCAATTTTTTTTTGCAAAATTGTGACAATTCCCAAAATCCAATGTGAAGAATCCATTCATCTTAACCCCTAAATGTTAGGGTGAACCAATTTGGTCCACTTTTCAATATAAATTTGTTTTTCCTTGACATTTAAAGGTTAGTCCTCATTTCAAAACTCCCATCCATTTCATTTTAGGTACAAGGAAATTGAAAATGGAGTTCAAATTTACATTTCATTGCTAAAACCAAAACTCATTTTAGTTTGCATTTTTAAACTCTCACCTTTTTTGTTTAGTCATGAAGAACTAGAAATGTAATTCAAGTTTTTGCATTTCATTGTTAAAATCAAAATTAAGTAGTTTAATTATTATTGATACCACTTGACAAATTTGAGAATGCATCGTTAAGAATGCACCATGAGGTGAAAGCATGATCAAGTATTCATTTTGTGATCCTTGTCCAAAAATTGTAAAATAACCATAAATTAAGTATTAACATATTAAATTTAAAAATATTATTTATTTCAATGATTATAATGAACATGTTCTTTGAATTTATGTCAATGATATTGAATAATCACGTGTTTAAAAGAGATTTTTCAAAAATGAGAGTTTTAATTTTAAGTTTTTACTTTGTAAATTGTCCAAAAAAAAGGGGGTGGGGGGGGGGGGGGGGGGGGCTTAAAAAATAGAAATTTTTTTTTTTAAAAACATGTTTTGTTATGTTTAATTAATTTTTTTATTTTATCTTATTAATATAAAAAAAAAAAAA
>Ga0116227_10013375_pt1 | contig 12926 bp, 10 predicted proteins | sample S1TSphgellanicum_FD_89693 | JGI IMG/M metagenome (GOLD analysis project Ga0116227, IMG submission 89693) | Host-associated microbial communities from peat moss isolated from Minnesota, USA - S1T2_Fb - Sphagnum magellanicum MG | ecosystem: Host-associated > Plants > Peat moss > Unclassified...
AGCAATTCTCATTTTAAGGTTTCATGACATTGAACCCCTTACAGTCAGAGGGTTTTACAATTCTTAACGAATCTGGGAATCGCTGAAACGGCGCAAAATCGTTTCAAAATGAGAATTGCTGGTCCTAATCCATTCTTCTATTAGGTGTGAAAGCCCTTTAGTACGGCATCGTCTTAGCCTGTTACGGTGCGTTACGACCAGGACTTACGCATTGACAGAAAAAACATATCTGTTGCTGCTGATATAGACTACATCAGCGGTTGAATTTACACAGGCAGTCTTGCACAAAAGGTTAAAATTTATACTGATCTAGCAGTAACAAAACAGAAGTTAATAGAAAAACCCTGGTGCAACAGAATTATGAATATAAGGTATATTGTTCCATTTATTGTTATGGCAATAGTTACCAGCTTGAGCAGCTGCAGTGGTCGTCCTACCTCTAGTACAACCGCAACTAGCGAAATACCTCCACCAACCAACGGTAAATCATTCCCAACGCCAAGCATGGCTCAGATCAGGGCTAAAAAATTTACTGTGCTTGAGCCGCTCTTGCTAAAAGAATTTCCAAATAAGAGCGTTGCTACTGATAAAACTGTTAATGTCACGCTATATATAAGTGATACTGAATGTCAAAACCTGATTCCGAAACAAGTCTCAGTGCCAGAGCTTGAAGCTGTGACAAGTGCAGTGGGTAAAATCCTTGAGCAACGGGACAGCGAGGATTTTAGTTTGTCTGGCTATCGTGTTACCATCAAACATGGTATTGCCACAGTCGATTTGCGAATATCTCCTCATTCTCAACAGCAATTAACTTCTCTTTCCAATTGTGAGCAGTTTGCTCTGTTTGGTAGTCTCCGCAAAACCTTAACAAGTCATGCTCAGTGGAACATTAAAAAGGTTCGCTTCACTGAGTTAGGCAAAGATCTTACTTAAGATACGCAGGGAGGATTTTTTTCCTGTACTCACAGTAATCATGGTAGCCGCTAGATCAAAAACGCAACAATTCGTTAAAATAAAGCAGAAAGCTCTACTGGAAGCACAATGCATCTCACCTGGCTAGACAGCAACTCCTGGTTGATTGAAATGGGAGGTCAACGGATTCTGCTTGATCCTTGGTTGATCGGATCACTGGTTTTCGGTAACCTTCCTTGGTTCTTCAAGGGCGATCGACCAACTCAGCGTTCAATTCCAGAAAATATCGACCTGATACTGCTGTCTCAAGGTTTAGAAGACCACGCACACCCGCCAACTCTCCAAAAACTTGATCACAGTATTCCTGTTGTGGCGTCACCTAATGCTGCAAAGGTTGTCCAAGGGTTAGGTTATCGCAACGTGACGGTACTACCGCATGGAGACACTTTTACCTTTGCCTCGCTCTTGAAAATCCAAGCGACACCAGGTTCACCAATTGGTCCGATGCTAGTAGAGAATGGCTATTTGTTGACAGACTTAACTAGTGATTCCACGTTATATTACGAGCCTCATGGATATCACTCGCCCTCATTGAAAGAATTTGCTCCTATAGATGTGGTCATTACTCCCATCATCGATTTAGAAATTCCCTTGCTTGGTCCGATTATTAAAGGCAGAAAGAGTGCGATCCAGGTTGTTGAATGGCTAAAACCCCAAGTGATTATTCCTACCGCCGCAGGGGGTGATGTGCTATTTGAGGGTTTATTGACGTCTGTTCTCCGCTCTCAGGGTAATGTTGACGAGTTTGATGCCCTATTAACACAAAATCATCTAACAACCCGAGTGGTTGCTCCGAAGCCCGGAGAACGTTTTGAACTGGAGCTAATGAAAGGGGTGTAGGGGGTAGGGGGTAGGGTGTAGGGTGTGGGGACCCCATAATTAAAAGATTCAGAAGCAAATAGGTGGTGCAAAAAGCGGCAAGCTGAGACGGTGCTTTTACGCATTCTACAGTTAGAACCCAATCTGCTTGCTGTTAAGGGCTTATCAGTAAGCGTATTGAGTTATACTTCGCACGGGTACAGATTGCGCTTTTGAACCTAAGTTATACTAATTCTCTATAAAGTTGCGCTTATTTTTACCCCCCGTCAGGGGGGTTCAATATGACGCATCTTCATATAGAAACGGTATTAGTACCCTGAGTTAGTATCGTTCTTGGCTTAATCAAAAAGCTCAGTTTCTGACCGTGCAGAGTATAGAACCAGACAAGCATAAAGTGTGCACATTTAGAAGTACCCATTGTGGGTGCTGTAAAAGACTTAATAAAACACACAAAATAAATGTGTCCATTTAAATCAGACACCTCTGTGTGTGTCAGCACCCCGCTCTGTTCGCGCAGCGTCTCCCTTTGGCAGAAGAGACGGGGCTTCTCCCAAGGGGAGACGAAGACAGCGAACGTGCCCCCTATTTTGTTTAGCAACACCAGATAGTCATGAATACAACTACTGCTCGTCTATTTCTCTGCTTTGAAAGTCCCTCTAAAAAATGGACGCTCAAGCGAATCACCATAAATCTGTCATCTGATGAAGCTACGATGCTGGAAAAGTATTCTACTCAAACAGGGACAGCAGTAGCGGATGTAATTCGAGAACTCATTCGCAAATTGCCCTAACGGATTCCCACAATTACTCCTGTCCTGCCCGAAGATTACCGTAAGATGTGCAGAGGAGCAGAGGAGAAGAATTGACATCGGTAATCTTACAGCGGCAAGGGAGTAAGTCTCAAAACCCTTGTCCTACATGGAGTGCGATCGCTCTATGCAATTTGCGCATTGTCGTGTTGTAGTAAGGAAAATGATTCGCTCAGTGGAACACGGTGCTTCTCCCCAACAAGATCTGATTCAGTTTGACAAAGTACTTTAGGCTTCATTTTTTGTAGGTCGCACAGCACAATTTTGGCATCCTTAGGATTAAATTTGTAGTATTCTCTCAAACTGCCGATGGGATAATTAAAGTCGTGATAGCGGTGTTTGAAATACTTCTCAACATTTCCTCGGTGTTCCCAACTTCCCAACACCTTAATAGCAACACTTTGATAGTGTGCTAGCAAATCCATTTTTACTTCTGCTACTCGTTCTGCAACAGTTCGTTGGGTGACTCCTATTTTATACAGAGTTTCTTGATTGGTTTGAATCTGTAAAAAATACAACGTAGAGGATAGAATACGCTTGAGTTGATCTCGGTACAGTTTTAAATCCGTGAGTTTGTCCGATAAATCGGGAGTCTTTTTGTGAAGGGCGTGTTCCGCAGTGAGTTCTAGCTTCAGCAGCTTTTTGAGTAAGAGCGGTTCTTGCACTTCGTTAAAAAGCATTAACTCCAGTGAGCGAACAGGAATTTTACCCAAATCAGTAAATTCATACCCAATCGGGACTGTGTAAATATTTTTCTTCAGAAATCCTGCTTTAATTAAATTAGGAGAACCTAAGTAAGAACTAATAGGGTAACTTTTTGAACCATACTCCCTCCAAAGCAGATTTAGTTGCTCCAAATCCTTGCCTGATAAATGAATATTGAAGTTATCATAGAGTGGCAGAACTGGGAATTGTTGATATTGTACTGGGTGGCAGGTTGCTTCATTATGTGCAAAGTGATGCTCTTTTATCTTACCTTTCTTGGCCGTTAACTCGCTGTTGCAATAAGGACATTTAAGTGTAGTTTTTCCCCTGTTGACATCTTCAATATATACCAATTTCCTATCTTTATCTAAGCCATATTGTAACCACATTAGAACCTCATTTTTTGAGAGTTAAAGTTGCTTCTACTAGTTTGCTCTAACTTCTCAAAAATGCATCTAACTTCTGGGTTAGTAAAAATCAGAGTCTTTAAATATCATAATATTGACTTGGGGACTTCCGATTAAAGAAATCTCCCTCTCGTGTAGGGTGCGTTAGACGGAACGTCGTAACGCACTGCCACAAGCTCTTGTTGGTGTTTTACTCAAGGGCTTTCACACTTAATAGAAGAATGAAACATTTATTTTTTGGTCTTATCTTGAAGAGCGATTGCTTTTCGTTAACACAACAGGGGAAATACTTAAAATCTCTAGCCGATTAATCTAGTTGTATACTCTTTACTGTAGTAGTTATGTAAGGAATTATGAGCAATCAAACAAAAGTTAAATCTTTACCGGGCTGGTCTCTAGAAGAGCGAGATCCCCAATTCATTGAATCATTGATGCCCATGTGGGAATGGTTTTACCGCTACTACTTTCGAGTCAAAACCGATGGTTGGCATCACATCCCGACTGAGGGAAAGGTCTTGCTGGTTGGCTCTCATAATGGGGGGATGGCTTCTCCTGATACGATGATGATGATGTACGACTGGTTCCGACGCTTTGGAACTGAACGTCTAGTATATGGTTTGATGCACCCCTCTGCTTGGAAGGTAATCCCAACGATAGCTCATTTAGCTGAGAAAACTGGCGCTATTGCTGCACACCCAAAAACGGCAAGTGCTGCTTTTGACATGGGGGCTAGCGTTCTAGTCTACCCTGGAGGACAACACGATATGTTTCGTCTTCACAGCCAGCGAGATCAGATTCATTTTGCTGGTCGCAAAGGCTTTATCAAGCTCGCCTTAAGGAAAGAAGTCCCCATCATTCCCCTAATATCTGTAGGAGCGCATGATACCCTAATTGTATTAGGTGATTGCTATGAACTGGTAAAACAGTTAAATCAATTGGGATTGCCGTGGTTATATCAGATAGATCCAGAAGTCTTTCCCATCTATTTAGGTTTACCTTGGGGCTTGTCAATTGGTCCTTTACCCAATATTCCTCTACCTGTGCAAATTCACACTCGTGTCTGTACTCCTATTGTTTTTGAAAGGTATGGCAACCAAGCAGCGAGGGATCGTAACTACGTGGATACTTGTTATGATTTGGTGAACAAACAAATGCAGCAAGAATTGGATCGTTTATTCAAGGATGTAAAAAAAGCTACTGTTTAATGCGACTCCTCACATAGGCAATTGTGCTTTCCCAAGTAACTGTTTGATGAAGCAAGTACTGGGTGAATAGTTCATTGAGAGCAAGTACTTCTTCTGGCTTGAGATTCCAAGCCAAACGGTCTGCATAACTTGGTTTATTGGCATTATGAGCAAACAAGCGCTCCATAAAAGTAGGCGTGATATGCATTTGTGTTGCACTTTGCTCAGTTTGAACCTCAATAGCTAAACCCGCAGCATTGAAAGCCATTCGCAAATCTTCGGCATCCCAGTTGAGCATTGGGTCTGAACCAAGAGTGTAAATAGCCTCTTCAGCAACAATTAACCGCTTGTATAAGTTTACATCAAGCTTTGTAGAGTCCAGTAAGCGATAAAGCCGTTGTGTATGACGCGGCACTGTTTCCGCTAAAGCAATCATTCCTGAGTGTTGCAGCAATTTAGCGACAATTTTTGCAGCAGTTACCTTACAGGGTTCATGTAGCAGCGCATTCCTCCCTATGATGCGGTCAAAACGTACCTCAGGTGCTTGTGCTGCTAATACAGTTGGGATCTCAGTTAATGCAGCGGTTAAAACTACTGGACGCATCAGTTCTGGAAGCGCCGCTGCAAGTTCAATTAAAGCATTAGCCTCAGAACTCTTACGAACACAGGCATATACTCCACCTTCTGGGACATGGCGTAGTGCTTCCCAGGTGAGTAGACCACTTCCTGCATCGAGATCCAATACCAGGTGATGACGCTGTACTTGAGCGTTAGTGAACAGGCGATCGCGCACTTTACCTAACTTTTCACCCACCTGAGAAAGTGTGCGTTGTAACCACCGTTCAGATGCCCGATCAGTTGTGCCATAGGTCAGTACTTCTAGGGGTGTTACACCCACACCTTCAAGAGAAGCAGCAAGTTGAGCTTCGCGACGGCGAGCGACTTGAGTACCAATCTCCCCTTCAAAACCCTGTGATGATGGCTGGTAGAACACTTGTCCTTGTAAAGAAGCAGGTAAGTATTGCTGAGCTACCCAATGGTCGCGGTAAGCGTGAGGATAGAGATAACCTACTCCATGCCCAAACCCCTTCTGATCGCGGTTAGCATCTTTCAGGTGAGTAGGAACTTCCGCCCCCCGTTCTTGCTGGACAGCAACCAAGGCATCAAAAAAACCCATAACGCTGTTTGACTTTGGTGTCGCTGCCAAATAAAGCGTAGCTTGGGCTAAGTGATAGCGTCCTTCAGGCATCCCCACACGGTCAAATGTCTCCGCACAAGCGTTAACTACCACAACCGCATTAGGGTCAGCTAGTCCCACATCCTCACTCGCTAGAATCAACATCCGACGGAAAATAAAGCGCGGGTCTTCGCCTGCATAGACCATTTTTGCCAACCAGTACAAGGCGGCATCTGGGTCAGAGCCACGTAAACTTTTGATGAAAGCACTGATAGTATCGAAGTGGGCATCACCCTCTTTGTCATAGAGAACGGCACGCTGCTGAATCGATTCTTCTGCGACTGCTAGAGTTACGTGGATGACGCCTGTAGCATCGGGTGGTGTCGTCTCTACAGCTAATTCCAAAGCGTTGAGCAATGAGCGAGCATCACCATTGGCAACATTAACCAGATGAGCTAGAGCATGACTTTCAATCTGCACTTGCTTTTTACCATAACCGCGCTCAGAGTCAGTCAGCGTCTGCTCAACCACACGGTACAAATCCTCGTCGTTTAGTGGCTTTAGCTGGAAAATGCGCGAACGACTGACTAGTGCTTTATTGACCTCAAAGTAAGGATTTTCTGTTGTGGCTCCAATTAAGATGACCGTACCATTTTCTACCCATGGCAGCAGTGCATCTTGTTGGGATTTGTTGAAACGGTGAACTTCATCAACAAAGAGGATAGTGCGCTGAAAGTGTTGTTTGCGCTTTTCTTGAGCTGTTTCAATCGCAGCACGAATCTCTTTTACCCCAGATAGTACAGCATTGATAGCAATGAAATGAGCGCGGGTGGTGTTTGCAATCACACGAGCTAGAGTGGTTTTACCTGTACCCGGTGGTCCATAGAAAATCAGTGAGGAGAGTTGGTCTAAGCTTATGGCACGGTGTAAGAGGCGTCCTGGTCCGATGATGTGGTCTTGACCGATGAATTCACTGAGTGTTCGCGGACGCATCCGAGCAGCTAGCGGTGCTTCAGTTTCAACTAAATGAATGTGGTGTTGGTCAAATAAGTCCATTAAAATTAAGTAGTAAACTAACCTTCAAGATTAAGCGGTGTTAGGGACTTCCAAATTAAACAATATCCAATTCCTACAGTTAACCGTCAACAGTCAACAACCTTAAAGAAGCATAATTTATTTCTCGGAGTTCCTTTAATAAGTTAACAAAAACCTATCTTTGTACGAAGAAACCTTCGTCCTATTTAAAAATCAAGACGGAAAAAACGAAACCAGAAAAAACCAAGATGGACAATTTGTCTGTTTAACAGATCGTTGCCCTCACCGTGCGGCTAGACTCTCCAATGGACAAATTATCGAAGGGAGAATTGAGTGCTTGTACCACGGCTGGCAGTTTGGCACAGATGGTCAATGTCTGCACATTCCCCAGTTACCTGAGGATACCAAAATTCCTGTCAATGCTTGCGTGCCATCTTTTAAGGTCGTGGAACGCCAAGGCATCATTTAGATGTGGGCTGGCGTTGGCGAAGATGCTGTTGTTGATCTCATCCCATCCTCTGCCAAAAATGTGGGTAGGAGCGAGTTGAATCAAAATTCGATGCCCCTAGACCGATTTTCGCAACACACACTTATTTGTAATTCCTGCAATCGAGCTTATCTGTTCACAAACAGGTTGAAACAAACCTTCGTGGGAGTGGCGATCGCAATGTCCGGTTTGGCCATACTGGCAGAGGGTTCTACGCTAAAAATAGCTGCCGTTTCGGCTTCACTAGTGGCAGTTGCAATATACGTTGTGGCTCAGAAAGTCAAAATACAGTTTGAGCGTTCATACACTCGTTATTAATCTCACCAAGCTGCTACATTTTTGCTTCTGCCTTCTCAATCCTAAGATTGAGAGCGAAAACTAGGAACGTGCTCAGGTAGTATCCTCTAAATCCCAGATTTCGCAATTGCGGCGAATCCGGTGTCTCCGCCCCGAATCAATCATTGTTACCAGTTCTTGTAAAGAAAATTTATTGATAATCTTTGCTAATTGCTTAAACTGATAGAATTTATCTAAATCAGACGATTCAGTAGGATCTAAGCCAAAAAACTCGCAAAAAAGATCAAAATCCTCGCTGATTTTGCAATAAAAAGTGTTAAAACCACTAACAAAAGCCTTTGTGACCTTTTCGGATTCACAGTCAATCCCAAAAACTGACTGGTTTACATCCAAGTAAGCATTGCCTTGACTGAGCGCTTTATTCAACTCAGATAAATCTTTAATCAAGTTATATTTCCCTGACATCTTGTGATACTGTACCCTCCTACGGTTTGACCGAAGCAATATTCTACCTGTAAAGTTTCATGTTGAACTATGAAACAGTATTAAGCAGTAGCTAATTGTATACCATTATTTTCCTAAGTGCATCTACTTATAGACAGTTGACAGATGTCAAAAATCATGTAAGTAAGATTCAAGGAAACGGATGTTTTAATGGCTTTGTTCGAGATGTGATGAAAGCCCTTGCTCAAAGAGATGTCGATATTGCTTCCTACTACTTTAGGGATTGAGACGAAATCCCTATAAAGGACTCGCACCTTCACTGACTGAATAAAATAATTAGACATCTCTAGAAATGATGTAGGGGCGTATTGCAATACGCCCCTACCAAGGGTTTTAACGAACGCATAATTAATTTTCACGACTATGTCTATTAGTTTGTAGTTGCGCTTTAGCGTTAAAGCGCAACTACAAACGAACGTAGTGTCAGTGTTCACCCGAACATGATATTACGCAGTTTGATAGCTGGGATGCCATTGCAGTAGTCGGGTTTCTAGAGCCTTTGCGATCGCATCAGCAAGCTTACCTAGCAGAGCATATACCAGAATGCTAAAGACCACAACATCCGTTTGCATGAACTCACGAGCATTCATCGCCATGTAGCCGATGCCAGAGTCAGCAGCGATCGTCTCTGCCACGATCAGTGTGAGCCACATAATCCCCAGTCCATACCGAACTCCGATCAGAATTGACGGTAGGGCACCAGGAAGCAAAATCTGCCAGAACAGTTCCAGGGGCTTCAGTCCGTAAACCTTTCCCATCTCCAGTAGCCCTGAGTCAACGGTGTGGATACCATGAAAGGTGTTGAGGTAAATCGGGAAGAAAACCCCGAAGGCAACCAAAAAGAGTTTGGCTTCCTCACCAATCCCAAACCACAAAATCACTAGCGGAATCATTGCCAGGTGGGGAATGTTCCGCAGCATTTGCAATGAGGTATCGAGTAACTTCTCTGATAATGAGAACATGCCATTCAGCAATCCCAGAACGAACCCAATGCCGCCGCCAATCAGAAACCCTCCTAGGGCACGAACCGTACTTACCCAGATATTACGAGCCAGTTCCCCTGTACTTGCCAGCTTAATTCCTGATAACACGACAGCCAACGGTGAAGGCAAAATTCTGGCTGGGATAATGCCAAATTGTGACAGCAGTTGCCAGAGGATCAGGATCAGAATGGGGACACCCCAAGGGGCAAGGTGATCAATCTGTCGTTTGAATTGTTTCTGCATAGTTGAGAATTGAATGTAGGGTGTAAAAACTTGAATTAGTCTACAGTCAACTGAGATTTTTCCTGGTTTTGTGGCTGCGTTGGGAATTTTTCGTTTGCCACAACTTCTCCAAAAGGGCTGATTAATTGCCGCTTTTCAACCACTGGTAGATTTTCCAGTGGCAGGCGTGGAAATAGCAGTTCTGCGACACGATACGCCTCCTCCAAGTGAGGATAGCCAGAGAGAATGAAGGTATCGATGCCTAAGCCCGAGTATTCCAGCATTCGATCTGCTACTGTATCCGGGTTACCCACTAGGGCTGTTCCAGCACCCCCCCGCACCAGACCCACACCTGCCCATAAATTCGGGCTAATTAAGAGCGCTTCCCGACTACCCTTGTGCAGTTGAGTCATCCGCTGCTGTCCTTCTGAGTCCATACGGGCATAGGCTTTCTGAGCTACTGCGATCGCCTCTGAGTCCACATATCGGATTAACTTATGCGCTGCATCCCAGGCTTCACTCTCTGTCTCGCGCACAATAACGTGTAGCCGGATGCCAAACCGTAGCGTACGTCCTTCTGCTTCTGCCAGTCGGCGAACCGAGGCGATTTTTTCTGCAACCTGCTGAGGTGGTTCACCCCAAGTCAGGTAGACATCGACATGCTTTGCTGCAATCTGCTGGGCGATCGAAGAAGAACCCCCAAACCATAAGGGCGGGTAGGGAGTTTGGATTGGGGGAAACATCAGCTTACCACCCTGGATATCGAGATAGTTGCCCTTAAAATCTACGTTCTCGCCAGCGGCAATTTTGCGCCAAACAGTCAGAAACTCATCGGTTAATTCGTAGCGCTCATCGTGGCTTAAATGCACTCCATCACCTGCCAGTTCTACGGGATCGCCCCCCGTCACAACATTAACCAGCAAACGTCCACCAGAGAGGCGATCAAACGTTGCCGCCATGCGAGCTGCAACTCCTGGTGACGATAACCCAGGACGAATCGCGACCAGAAACTTCATTTGGCGAGTCAGGGAAACTAGCATTGAAGACACAATCCAGGCGTCTTCGCAAGACCGTCCTGTTGGTAATAATGCTCCCGTGTATCCCAGCTGATCAACCGCCTGCGCGATCTGCCGCAGATAGGGAAAGTCAGTTGATCGTCCACCTATCGCCGTTCCCAGATAGCGACCATCACCGTGCGTTGGAATAAACCAAAGTACTTGCATGCGTGACCTCTCTACTAATTCGGTAACTGTGCGACTTCCTTGACACTGATTGGTTTTGGTAACAGCCCTAGCTTCAGGAAGGTATCTGCAATCTGCTGTTGATAAGCCACTGTCTGTGGGTCGATTTGCTCAACTTGATAGGATCGACCTTTCAAAATCTCCGTGAGGAGCGGCACGTCAATGCCCACTTGCGGCGAAAGAATTGTTGCTGCGTCCTTGATATTAGCCTTTGCCCAAGCATCTACGTTGCGAGTTTCTTCGACGATCTCTTTCAGCGTGTCGGGAGATTGCGCTGCAAACGATTTAGTCGCTAGATAGAACTGCCGATTCGCCACTATTCCCTTTCCATCTGCTAGCACACGGGCACTTAAAGCCTGTTTAGCGGCAGACAGGTAAGGCTCCCAAATCGCCCAGGCATCGACACTCCCCTGAGCAAAAGAAGCCCGAGCTTCAGCCGGTGGTAGGTAAACAGGCTGAATGTCGCTGTACTTCAACCCAGCAGATTCCAGCGCCTTCACCAATAGATAATGCACATTCGCTCCTTTATTCAGAGCAACCTTCTTGCCTTTCAAATCTGAAACCTTCTGAATCGGGGAATTCTTAGACACTAAAATAGCTTCGCCATCTGGGTCAGGTGACTCATTGGCAACGTACACTAAGGGTGCACCTGCCGCTTGGGCAAAGATGGGCGGCGTTTCTCCAGTAGAGCCATAGTCTAGGCTACCTGTATTTAGAGCTTCCAGCATTTGGGGCCCAGCAGGAAACTGAGTCCATTGAACTGAAATCCCCTGATCTTTCAAGCGCTTGTCTAGAGTGCCCCGTGCCTTGAGGAGAAAGAGAGATCCGTACTTCTGATAGCCAATCCGAACCAATTTGATCTGAGGCTTGCTTTGGGTTGTGCTGTTACTAACAGATGAAGAACTTGGTAGATCCGCACTCGAGGGGTTGGCAGCGTTATTGGAACCGGGAGCACAGGCACAAAGGGTGGTGCTTAAACTAGCAGCGATCAAAAGCAGCACAGCCGAAGCCCGACTCACTCCCAGTTTCGGAAATCGATTCAGGGGTTGTAGCCCAGTAGCTAAAACGGTTGCGCTCTTTAATGAGACTCCCATGCTCTTCTCCTCAGTGAAAATCTGGACTACTGTTTCGCCTACCAAGCGGCGCCCTTTGTGAATTCAATCCGGCTAGTTCCGCAACTGACCGTGTTGAAGGTACGCAGACGTAGACAAGGCTAGCAAAATCTACGATAAATCTGTGTTATTAAAGTATTTTTGTATTTAGGTAGATTTATATCACAGACTCTCGGATAAATCAAGGGATGCTGAAGAGAAAAAGAGCTAGGACTCCTGGAGCTTTTTTGGGGGGACTGCGGGTAGTGGCAGTAGATAGAACAGTATTCGACGCACCAGATACTGAGGCAAATGCCAGAAGATTTACAAAATGCCAGAAGATTTACAAAAGGTATTTTCTGGGGCAATGCGGATGCTCGAAGCCAGAGCTAGAGTTTATAGTTTATAAGGAAAATGCCGAAAACCCCTGAGAAACAGGACGCAAAGCGTCCGAATTTCGTGCTTCAGACAGGGGATGAAGGCTAGCTGAGTCCTTTAGGACTCCGTAACGGTTTCTTTTTTCGGTTCTGGCAGGTGATCTATGCACTCTTCTAATACTTGAGTCATGCTTTTATCTTTCAGTGCTGAATATAAGCGCAACTTATCCATTCTCCGTTTTGATATCCGCATTTTAAACCATTCAGTTTTTCATATTTGTACCCAATAATTACCCACAAACGCTATCATAGGTGTACGAAGAAAGACAAGGGAGGTGATTCAACTGGCTAAGAAGAGAGCAAAGGCAGAAAAGAAAGATGCTGCTATGAGTCACGGGATTTATCCCTGCCCCTTATCCCCAAAGGGGACCCCACCTTCCCCAGAATGCCTGAACCGAATGTACGACTCCTTGAGAGCCAAGGGTTTAACCCGGATTTCTCACAAGCGATCGCTACGCTATTACCAAAACCTAAGTCCCGCTTATAGTTTGAGCGTTTTAGACGCAGTGTCAATCATGACAGTCCGTTGAGGGGATATTTTATCTCAAGTCTAAGTG
>Ga0116227_10013376_pt1 | contig 12925 bp, 12 predicted proteins | sample S1TSphgellanicum_FD_89693 | JGI IMG/M metagenome (GOLD analysis project Ga0116227, IMG submission 89693) | Host-associated microbial communities from peat moss isolated from Minnesota, USA - S1T2_Fb - Sphagnum magellanicum MG | ecosystem: Host-associated > Plants > Peat moss > Unclassified...
AAAAAAAAAAAAATAATAATAAATTAAAAAGTTTTTAATAAATATATAGAAAAAGATGGTTTTTTTTTTTATTTTTTGGTGTGGGGGGGAAGGGGGGGGGTGTTGGGGGGGGGGGGGGGGGGGGGGGGGGGAGCCACCAAAATTTCTTTCCAACTTTATGATTAGAAAAATAGATGATTTCTTTTTATTATTGTGCTTAAGATTTAAAAGATAATAATTTTGTGAAAGGTGAGGGAATGACCGAAAATTTCCTCTAGTTTTATTTTTCAAAAAATATATAAATAATAATAAAATATCATAGATGAATGATGAGGACTTTTTTGGAACCCATGGGCTTTCAATATTTTCAGCCTAGGTACCCATGACCTATTGTCAAAAAAATTTCCATTTTCAACTATTGCTTCAAGTTAAAATTTGGCTTGCAATTGGTGTGCAAGTCATTGGGTCAATTATTCACTATAATAATAATAATGAAAACCATGGGGATGCACAATAGACGAACATGATAGGAAGATGTTTTACCTATGTAATAGAAAACATAACAAATTAGAGTTTCAAGTAGTAAAAGAAGACAAAAGCAATGTGTAACAACAAATCATGAGAATAACACCGTGACACACTTGTAAAAACAAAACAATGCCATCAAAAGATGAGATCACCATGGCGATACAAAAAAAGAAAACACAATAAGAAGATTTTTACTTGTGTAATAGAAGAACATGACGAAATGAGAGTGAAATGAGATGCTAGAGTTTCAAGCCAAGGTGAAAACACACGAAGGGGAGTCAACCTGGGCACTTTCACAACATGTTCCAAAAGCATACACTTGTAAAATGTGTTGTATTTAATTTTGAATTTTAGTTTTTGTGTTTGGGATTTATATTTTAATTTTCAAAAAGTTAATGTTAGTTAATAATATTTGAATTAAAAAATAATAATGATGAGTATATGTATGATATATGCAACATAATAGAATTTATTTTAGATTGCACTAGTTTTTTTTGGTTTAAATTAGTCAACCAAAAAATATGTGAAATGCTTTGCAATGGAATAAAAAATGAGTATCAAAATAATGATGTTTAGTGTGATTGCTCCATTCCTTTGTTGTCTTGAGTCCCTAAACCCTAGCTATGATATTCAAATAGCCAATAATTATTTTTTAACAAATATGTATAAACCCACTATCCATATCCAAGAAAACATATTAACATTAAACATAAGATATGAATAGAAATATGTTAGGAATATTTATTAAATATCCATAGAGATCAATTAGCACTTGTAAAGTTTCATTGAATATGATTAATGGTGAATAATGAAAAAACATAATTTAAAATATGGATACATTGATATTTAGGTACTATCCATATTCATATCTGGATTAAAGGTATAACTGAACAATACTGGTGTAAACTGCCCCTAATATTTAATATTCAGAGGGTGTTGAATAGACTTGTGTGAAGGTGTGAAGAAAGAATATGTTATGAGTTAAGACCAAATGAAATTGCTGAATTTGGTGATCTGAACTTGTTTTGTTAGTTTTCTTGAGTGAAGTTAGAGTTCAATGTGTTAATAGCCATTTATAGACAGGGTTCTTGCACATTACCTAGTTGTGCACTTTGTTCATGTATGTACGAGGATAAAAAAACATTTTTCTTTGCTCTTCATGTATCCACACAAAAGTAAATGCAAAAGAATAGGAAGGAACTAAAAACAAGTAAGGAGTCATGATGTAATGAATCTGGCCTTTATGACAGGTTCAAATTAAAAACTTTCATTTGTGAATCTAGAAATTCTCATGTAAATGCATGCACTTCTACAAAACATGCTCATTCATCTTATGCACACATAGTACTCCAAATGTCAATCACACATTGAGTCATGTTTGAACAAAATTTTATGCTCAAATCGTGAACCAATGCATACCTAGCTCTCTTTCCCTAGGGCCCGAGCCAACAAATCTGCTTCATCCTCCCCCACCACCCGTTCCTGTGTGGACCCACTCCCCTTCATTTTAGATAATGAAGATGAGAAGGGGAAAAATAGAGATGATAATGGACATTACCTATTCACATTTGTGCTAGATCTTACATGCTGTTGGTAGTTCAACACTTTTTTTTAGGTTGACAAATTTTTGTAAAAATATTTTAGTTTATTTATTTATTTATTTTTGTATTTTAGGTTGACATTTAATTGACAACATTCAGAAGAAACATAACATCTAATAAAACTGGGGACCACATCTTTTTTTAGTCCCTCATTTTTTCTCTTTTTCCTTTTGTTTGTTGTTGCACTTTTTTCTAATAAAGTTTGGCAAGTTTACATCCAAGAGAGAGAGAGAGGAAATGATTGGAAATCAAATAGGGGGCCATGTACATTGTGCTAAAAAGCTCAGAACCCAGAATTTTGATATCAACCACATCTAGAAAGAACATGATAATGAATTGATAACAGATTGAGGGTTGCAAGGCTTTCTTTCATCAGCACCACACTACCAAAGGATAAGCCATCTCCCCAAAAGACACACACACCTCTTTTGGGACAACACAGCCAACCATCATCCTTTAGCCAGACAACCCAACCAACCATTCCCTAGCGAGACAACAGGGCCACAGTTGGGCGGTTCTTTACTCTTATGAAGAAAGAAAGAAAGAACCTCTGGGGTTCCAGTTCCACACTTCAATTGAATTGAGAACCCAGTTCTTCTGGGCCCCATTCTTTCAAGAATTTTTTTGATTCTAGTTCTGGTTTTGAAAATCAGACTCAGTTCCGATCTGGTTCTCATTAACCTGGATCACAGTCCGATGATTAACTGTGGGTTAACCTCTATGTTAAACCTCAGTTCTAGTCACTTTTTTTGTTTTCAAAACACATTTTATTTCGGTTTCAGTTCCAATTTACACACAATAAATAGAACTGGGAACCCGGTTCTAGGTCTATGTTTTTAAATTAATAAAAACCCCACTTGTGGTTTTGGGTCTGGATTCCAGTTTGGTTCTTACTAACTGGAACTGGGTTTGGTTCTCACTAACTGGAACTGGGTTTGGTTCTCACTAACTAGAACTGATGATTCTTACTAACCGGAGCTGAGGGTTCTGATCCACCAAAGCAGGTACCCGGCCAAGACTGAACACAACCAACCATTCCCTAGGGAATGGTGGGACAACACACAACGCACACCATTTGTGGGCATTTGTTGAGAAAGAGAACTAACAAGGGGGGATGATGATGATGATGATGATGATAATGGAGGAGGAGGACTACAACAGAATTGCTGGTTGCAGGGATTTCATCAACACCACAATGTGAAGAATAGATAATCTTCCTCGTTGTAGTACTATCTTCTTCCTTCCCTCAACTTCTCTCCTCTTTCATTCTTACTTCTTGTGGTGGTGGTGGTGGTGGTAGTGTTGTGGTTCCCTGTGCCCCACCAAAGACCCGCACTCTGGATTCTTACCACAAAGGCTGCAGCAACAAACAAACAAACAATTCTTGGAAATCAGGTCTGACTTCTTCATCAATTCCTGTACTTATCTCTGTGTGTTTGTGTGTGTGTGTTGTGTGGGTTTTGGGTTTTGAGTTTTGATGAGTTGGTATGCAGCAATGTCTGTGTGGGTGGTGATCTAGAGCGAATTTCGCATTTTGTTGTTGGCTGGAAATGAGAGAGAGAGAGAGAGAGAGGCACAGAGAGCACAGAGCGAGAGAGAGACACACACAGAGCTAGAGAGTCTAGAGAGAGAGAGAGAGAGAGAGAGAGAGAGAGAGAGAGGAGTTTGTGGGTGGTTCATGTGTAGCGAGCTCTCTGTGGGTGTGATATGTAACAAGAGTTTTTGGGAGACAGAAGAGAGAGCTTCTGCTGGGTTCTCGTGTGCTGCAGTTCCTGGTGGTTTGGTGGTAATGTGGAAGTAAGAAAAAGGGAAACCAGAGAGAAAGGAGTGTTTGGAAGCTCTTTTGGAATTTAAGGGGGGAAGGAAGAAAGAAAGAAAGAAAGAAGAAGAAGAAGCTGGGTTTTGTGGAGAGTAATTCTGGTTACATTTTATGTGACTGAAGAGTTTGCAGTGCATTTTGCAGAGGGAAAACATAGCATCCAGATCTGGTGTTGAGAGAGGAGAGAGGACAAGGGAGGAAAGGGGGGATCAGGGCAGTGGGAGCAGCTTTGCAAGTAAGCAGCAGGGAGCAATGAGGAGAGCAGCATGGCAGCTGGGAGCAGCCCTAAGACGCAATGCAGGGCAACAGAGAAGTGATATATACCAAAAGGCAGCAGCAGCAGCTCGACGGCCTTTTGCGAGTGAGAGCAGCCTGAAAAAGACTGTGTTGCATGATCTGCATGTTGAGCATGGAGGCAAGATGGTGCCATTTGCTGGATGGAGCATGCCAATCCAGTACAAGGATAGCATCATGGATTCAACAACAAACTGCCGCACTGCAGGCAGCCTATTTGATGTTTCTCACATGTGTGGGCTGAGCTTGAAGGGTCCAGATGCAATTCCATTCTTGGAGAAACTGGTGGTGGGAGACATTGCTGGCCTTGCACCTGGAACAGGCACACTGTCAGTTTTCACCAATGAGAAAGGAGGTGTGATTGATGACACTGTCATCACCAAGGTACTACAAAATGTCTGCTTCTATTGTAAGATTCCAATTGGCTACTAGATTTTACCATTGAGTTTTTTGAGTCTGTACACGAAAGTTTTGTACCTGACAAGCTCCTTTTTTTTGGGCCCCCATGATTATGATTCTATCATCAGGTGACAGATGAACACATTTACCTTGTGGTGAATGCGGGTTGTCGTGACAAGGATCTTGAGCATCTTGCAAAGCATTTGAAACCCTTCCAGAATGAGGGTAAGACAGTGGGATGGCATGTGCATGACGAGCGCTCATTGTTGGCTCTGCAAGGCCCCCTGGCACCTGAGGTATTGCAGAAGCTCACTTCAGAAGATCTCAGCAAGATCTACTTTGGTGATTTCAAGGTCCTTGATATCAATGGATCCGAATGCTTCCTTACCCGCACTGGGTACTCACCTGCATTATATCCTTTTTCTTTTCCCTTTGTATTTTGCTCTCATAATCATTGATGTCTAGTAGGGTACTAGATTTCAATCAAGAATTTCTAGTTGTAGAGGATTTAATCAATGACACTGAGTAGGGGAAAATTGGCAAAAATGCAGGTACACAGGTGAAGATGGATTTGAGATCTCAGTCCCAAATGAGCATGCGGTTGCCTTGGCTGTAGCGATTTTGGAGAAAAGCGAAGGCAAAATTCGGCTTACGGGATTGGGTGCTCGGGACAGTCTGCGCTTGGAAGCAGGACTGTGCCTGTATGGCAATGATTTGGAACAACACATCACGCCTGTTGAGGCAGGACTTGCATGGACAATTGGCAAACGGCGTCGTGCAGAGGGTGGGTTTTTGGGTGCTGAGACGATTTTACAGCAGTTGAAAGATGGTCCTCCCAGAAGAAGGGTAGGCCTGATCTCCACTGGTGCACCTGCAAGGAGCCACAGTGAGATCTTGAATGGTGAAGAGAAGAACGTTGGAGAGGTCACAAGTGGGGGTTTTAGTCCATGCTTGAAGAAAAACATTTCTATGGGCTATGTTGCAAATGGCTATCACAAGAACGGGACTCAAGTTAAAGTGACAGTCCGAGGAAGGCAGTATGATGCTGTTGTAACAAAAATGCCATTTGTACCTGTGCACTATCACAAGCCCGCAGCACCTGTGAAGGCTTGATTTATGTGTTGACCAGACCACACAATAGTTTGCTTAGCTCTCTACAAATTTAGCTATGCTCCATATACAAAGGTTGCCAGATCAGAGTTTTAGAAGTCACTGCAAAATTTCCAGAGAGAAAATTGGCAATATGAAAACAAAATTCCTTTGTTTTGCAATTTTTTGCTGATATTTTTGTGTGTTGCTCTGAGCCTGTATCTGTTAATCCAAAGGGTTCACAAATAGATGGGCTATGGCGTTTGATTCAAATTTGCCTCTACATTGGAGAGAGACTTGGAGTTAAGTCTTTTTGACCCTCAATCTTCTTGATGTACAGACTGATAACAACCTCACTTGGGCGTGTCAAATTTGTGGGTCCTGGCTTCGAGAACGAATGAGCTACTAGTTCCTTCTCTTGCAATAAGGAGTTTCTGTATGAGACTTGAAGCTTTGATGTGGTCTGAGATACAATGGAGGAGATGAATTGTATCAGTTTTGAAGAGTGCCTGGCAGTCTCTTTTGAAGGTGGCAGAAGAGAAAGCCAGTAGTAAATGTCAGAGAGAACTGTACTCTGAGATACCTTTTGCTGGCATTTGGATGTGAGATTGTATTACAGATCTTCTGTAGAGAATTATACTCAGAGCAGAGTTCAACTTTTTGATGTCCTTGACAAAAGAATGATGTTCTTTGTGTGTCATTCCTGGACCTGGATTTGCTGTAGAATGAAGTAATTGATGAGTGGTTGATTTTAAGCTCTTGAAGTAGAGGCAGATTGCAGAGGTAGAAAACAGGGTCGGTGTGATTCTTCTTGAGAGCTTGGTTGTCTTGAGGATAAGCTGTGGGGGCATCAATCCATAAGGGGCTGACCTGCCATGATCCCTGGTGCACACTTGAGTCAGTTTGGGTGCACAAGCTTACATGGTGATGATGTCTCTGTAACCATGCTTGGGGAGCATGCAAAAACACACACTGATGGTTTCACCTTCAGGCCCTCTCTGCTTGCTTGCTTACTGTCTTCCTTGTATTCTGCCCATGAGCAGCAAACAAAACTTGCAATGCATCCAACTTGATCCAGAGAAGGAATAGTCCCTCACCATGATCCTCAGCTGCAGCAACAAAATGTTGACCAAATCTGTACAGCTTGTTCATGCCCACGAATGTTGAATTCATGGGCAGTCTTTTCTTCATGCTAAAAGAAGCAAACACAACAACTTGGCTACTAAAAATCAAACAAAAACAACAATTCATGGAGATTTAATTCATGCACACTAAAGTTGAATTCCAATCACGGTAGGGTAAAGCCCTAGGGTGGGGGCATTGCCAAAATAAGGGTCCTAGGATGAACTGGCAATAGTCAAGTTGGTCCCAAAACAACTAAGGTTGAATTCCATCAGTGACATAGGATAAAACCCTAGGTTTGAAGGTATTCCCAAAATAAGGGGGCTAGGATGACAAGGTGATAGCCAAGTCTAGCCCCACATTTTGGTCTCAAAATGACTAAGGTTGATTCCAATCAGTGATACAGGGTAAAGCCCTAAAGCCCTAGGGTTGGGGACATTCCCAAAATAAGGGTCCTAGGAGGATGAGGTGATAGCCAAATTCAGCCCCACATTTGGGGGATTTCCCCCCCCCCCAAAACCCATGGGCTTTAACCCATTGTAAACCACAAGGTCAACTTTATCCAGAATATTAAACCTGCTTCCATTCTGTTGTAGAGGGCAATTTGATGGGCCTGGAGAGCTTCATGTAAGGGGGCATTACAGTCATATGACCCAAGTTTGAGGGGTATAAGGCCCTTTGAAATCTGGATTTCACTATTGTTTAGTTTAAACAAGTTTTTACAAAGGGTAAGACACTTCATGGAGGGCATTATGGATGTAAGGTCCTATATTTAAGGGGTGGACAATGGATGTAAGCTTCCTATACCTGAGGGACCCTTTAGCCACTTGGGTATGGGCAGCTTATATCCATAATGCCCTTAATGGAGTGACTTACATTATACCAAAACATCCATAGATCCAGAGGTGTAAGACGAAGAGGGTCCTTACACTGACTCCATACCAGTGGGAAGGACCTTGCACTTATTAGTGGGTATAATATCCCTCCCTCTTTTAAGAAGTAAGCATTGGCCTTTTTTTAATTGGTGAAATTTTGTCAGAAAGTGAAACAAGAAGGAAAAAGAATTTAAAATAAAGTGAATTTGGAGGGTTTCAATCAGGGGTTTCCGCCACCACACTCCCCCCCCCTTCCTCCCAAATTTGTGACTTCTAAAGTTTGGTGAAACTTCAGAAATGTTTAGCAAGTTTTTTGAATTTACACTAAAAATTATTTTCCAATTTTTTTTTGTCATCACAATGCGAAATCCTCTCCCCCTCCAACCCGAACCCCACCCACCAAAGAAAAAAAAACGCTCAAACTTTCAAACAACATAAGTGAGGGGAAAAAAAATGAAAATCATCAGACTTTTATATTTAATTTTCAGTGTGTTCATAAACATATAAAAAGTTGATTAAAAATTTATCTCTCGTTATTGGGTCAATTTTTTTAAAGATGTCTCACTTAGAAAAATGTGTGGCATCTTTTATAAATCAATATCTTAAACCATCACATATTTAAAACAGTTGATATCACTCACTTTTATGATGAAACAACATTAATAAAAAAAAATGATATTATTGTGACACATTTTTGGTACACATAAAAAAAATTTGGACCCTTCTGATTTATAGGCAGCCAGATTTTGGCTGAATCTGCCTAAAGGATGATTCCCATTTTTTCTACATAGACTTGCTATAGATTGATGATGGTTGCCGCTTAGGCTACTATTAAAAACAAAGTTCCTTGAGCAGAACACTGGGTAGGCATAAGATCCCTCCACTTTGCTATTCCAAGAGGAGATACATGAATACAAAAGCTGGTGCCCTCCAAATCCACATAGGAAATTTGTGGGAGTGTGCTTTACTTGGGGGAGTGGAGAGAATCAAGGAACTCGTTGCAAAAAAAGTCAATTTAGAGCTTGCAATAGTAAAATAAGAAGAGAAGTTGTGAAGGGGTCAGCGTACGAGGGCGCCAGCCAGCCAGCCAGCCAGCAAGCGATGAGCGAGAGTGGCAAAATTACCTGACTTGCTGCTGCTGCAAATACACACAAGATTGAAACTCAGTCACTACACATATTGCCAGAGTATATAAATGCCCTGTGCTGCAACTTCTACAAACCACCAGCTGCTTAATTTGAGTGTGTGTGTGTGTGTGTGTGTGAGAGAGAGAGAGAGAGAGAGAGAGAGAGAGAGAGAGAGAGAGAGAGAGCGAACGAGGTTTTGTGTGAAGCTGCAGAATTGAATCTAGAGTTGTCTGAGAACAAGTTTGTTTTGCTTGTTCATGGTGATGATTACGGAATAAATCTTCATATAATCTTACGTGATCTGCATCAATGGAATGCTGAATATCTTTGCCTCAGCTTCAAGCTGACTTTGAGCGAATTGAATCGCAGTTTCCAAGTAGCTCTAGTGATTAATTCTAGCTGGTGATTGATTGTCTTGGTGATCCTAGTGATCACGAAGATTTTGTATCTGCATTGCATTTGCACATGAGTAATCGGGTGATCGTCGTAATTTGATCTAGATCAGCTCGTAGAGTAGGCGGGATTCAGTAGATTTGCTGCAAAGGCGTCTGGAGTAGTTATAGACTACTGATCTGCAAGCGGGTACTGCAATTGATCGATCGCTCCTCCTCATGGGTGTTGAGGGAATTATCGCCGATGGTCCCGAAGCTTTGCCCAAGCTGCCCCCGGTGCACAATGTACTGATTGTAGGTGCAGGTCTCACCGGGCTTGCAACCGCCCTTGCTCTTCACAGGTTCTGCAGATTTTTCTCTAGTACTTATCTCGTCTTTCAAGTTTCAATTTGAACAATAATAATGAAAATTGCAATACGATAGATTCCTGGCCGGAATTCATTTTGTAGCTAACGATCGTTGTTCGTCGAAATCTCGAGCCAGCTCTTGTTGTGACATCTATGAATCTCATGAGCCAGAATACTATCTAGTAGAGTTCGTTATAACTTGATGACTGATTTGCACCTCCGGACTTGCAGACTAGGAGTAGATGCAGTAGTGGTGTTGGAACAGTCCAAAAGCTTGCGCAATGAGGGCGCTGCTCTCACGCTGTTCCCGAATGCCTGGCGTGTTTTGGATGCACTTGGCGTGGCTGATGTGCTCCGACCCCACTTCATCAACATCATGGGGTAATGATCGTCCTCTCGCTTCAGATCCTGATCAACAAGTCGTAATTATGCAGAATCTGGTTCACTAGCTAGCTATTGCAGCAGCTTTCTAGCTTGAATTGGTCTGCAACTGCAACTTCCAGTAGACCCATCTGAAACATCTACTGGACAATGAGAAATAATTCTTAAGAACTTGTTGGTGAGCAGATCAAGAGTGCGATCTTCAAAGGATGGAAGAGTGATCAAAGAATTCCAGAATTCTGACTATCCAGGAGGGTGAGTCATGGTTGACGCCATTGGATGTCATACAGATCATGATCTGATGGCACCTGCAGCTAAATCTCTTGTTTTCATGTTGAGAATTTTTTTGATGCTCTGCAATATGCATTGATCAGATCAAAGTAATAAATAATATTGAGCTTGCTGCTGGAGATGCACTGATTGATCACCGTTGCAGGCCGCACGAGATGCGACAGGTGGAGCGGAAACAACTGCTTGCGGCACTCTACAATCCGATACCAAAAGGTGTCGTCAAATTCAACTCCCGCGTAACCGCTGTTCGAAAACCTGCAGGAGCTGCTGGTCCACAAGCAGCAGCCGGCGTCACACAAGTGGAATTGGAAGATGGCACAATATACTCTACCAAGGTAAAGCTGTGAATAATTCATCATCAGTACTGAATCCTGATCAGTGCACCAGCAGCTTATACATTCAGATTAAATGCTAGAAGAGTCGATCAGACATGTTGATCTGCATGCATCAAGAGGTTCTAGATCCACTCTTCTAATGGCATAATTGAACTTTCCCTGTGAGGCCAGCTGGCTCCCTGGGAAGAAGCAAGGTTCCAAAACTCCCTGTGATGCACAATTACTTCGCTGTTACTTGCGTTTTTGAGTGTATTCTTAGACAATTTTCCCCTAAGGGAATCAATCATCCAAGAGCTCCTTGGGTGCGTGCATGCATGTGATACTAGAGTGTGCTGCATGAGATGTGCTGTTGAACTGCGGAGACGTGCGTGTGTGCTGCAGGTATTGCTGGGTTGTGATGGCGGAGGCTCCGTGATAGCCAAATGGGCGGGCTTGACAAAACCTCAGCCAGTAGGCCAGATCGTGATCCGTGGGCTTTGCAAATGCGAACAAGGCGTCCTGCACAACTTGGAGCCTGTGTACCAACATGTGATTGGGAAGGGTGTTCGACTGGGGCTTACTCCTGTGACCCACGACAAAGTGTATTGGTTCCTTGTCTTCAATGCCCACAGCTCTCCCGCCGCCCAAGGTACCACACGTTGTGTTTTTATATATTCTATTATTTCATAGCAACAAAAATATCTTGTACCCTTTTATTTGGTCTGAGGTGCTTCATAAAATATACAAAGAATAATCTCCTCTAGATTCAAACTCTAGCTCACAGAAAACATTAAGGCTTGTTTGTGATTTTCTTCATGGTTGTTGGATTGGGTGTCGTGTGCTGCATCGTGTTTGCAACGGTTGCAGCAGCAAGATCGGGAACGACACAGTATATAGCAGATCCGCTGCAGATACGAGAAGAAGCTTTACAGCACACAAAAGGGTGGCCACAGGACGTGGTGAAATGGATCGAGAAGACACCCATTGAAGGTTTGAATCGTGGAATCATTCGTGATCGCTGCACGTGGTCAGTAACTCCTACAAGACATTCTGTACTCATGAGCATCATGACTCCGGCAGCTGCTGCACTACGATTTTTCTGGAACAAACCTGCAGCTGCTACGGTGCCATTATCGAATGCAATCACATTGGTTGGAGATGCATGGCATCCCATGACCCCAAATCTTGCACAAGGCGGATGCATCGCCTTGGAAGACAGCATTACTGTAGCTCGAAAACTCCATCAAGCTCTCAACAACATCAAGAAACCCAACAAAAATAATATCAAGCAACTTCATAAAACAATTACAACTTTGTCACATTCTGCAACGACAAAATTAACAACAACCACTACTACAAATTCTTCCTGCATGAAATCCAATGACAAGTTGAACTTGGAAGAAGAAGAGTTGTTGTGGGCAGAGCAAATGCCAAGAGTGATAGCGGCATTGGCAGAGTACCAAAGGGAGCGAAGGTTTCGGACTTTTGTCATCACAGTGAAGTCTCATTTGTTTGGGAGTTTTCTGGGATGGGATTCCAGTCTGGTTTGTTTCCTTCGTGACAAGGTCATCTTGCCCTTAACTTTCCGTGCGTCTGCAGTCTTTGGGGTGACAACATATGATTGCGGCCAACTTGTCAGATTTGACAACACCCAATCTTCAGCTTAATATTTGATGTGGACAATTAACCAGATATGGAAAAAAATTATTCATATTGTTGTTTCATATCTGGACTACCTACTTGACTTAGGTGTGAACTAAACCATCTAGGTTTAATTTTCAATCTTTAGCATAATGTTAGGTCAAAGGGGCTTCTCGCCTATGCATTTTGGGTGCATGTTTGCTGGGTCCCAAATATGAAACTTGGTTCATCCTACCTGCAGGTTTTCCAGACTTCAGTCTTTAGTATAATATTTAGGTCAAATTGGCAGCTTCTCACTATGCACTTTAGATACAGGTTTTGTGGGTCACAAATATGAAGCTCGGTTCATCCTAATTGAAGGTTTGAATCCAAATTTCAATCTTCAGTATAATATTTAGGTCAAATGGGCAGCTTCTCCCTATGCACTTTAGATGCAGGCTTTGTGGGTCACAAATATGAAGCTTGGTTCATCCTACTTGAAGGTTTTGGACATATTTCAATCTTAAGCATACTATTAGGTCAGATTGGCTTTTTAAGTACTATGAATTTTGTGTGTAGGTTTATATGTGGACCAAATATGAAACTTTTTTACCCTACTTCAAGGGTGTCCATGTTTCAATTCCTTTAGCATGATTTTAGGTCTTGAATGGAGGTTTGCTATGAATTTTATGAGTAGATTATTTTATGTGTGGGTTATGTGAACCATCTATATGAAACTTTTTCATC
>Ga0116227_10013377_pt1 | contig 12924 bp, 10 predicted proteins | sample S1TSphgellanicum_FD_89693 | JGI IMG/M metagenome (GOLD analysis project Ga0116227, IMG submission 89693) | Host-associated microbial communities from peat moss isolated from Minnesota, USA - S1T2_Fb - Sphagnum magellanicum MG | ecosystem: Host-associated > Plants > Peat moss > Unclassified...
GCACGATATTCGCAGCCGCGCCGTTGATTGAAAAGCTGCTTTCGGCGCGCAAGACCTGGGACTGGGACGTCCTCATCAATCTGTCGCCGGATTTCGTCGGAGGACTCCAAAACTTGGGCTTTCCGGTCGCGATATTCTGCACCGTCACGACACCATCTCTTTGAGCGACGCCACATCACGGACCGGAAGCGAGCACGCGCCGGCGGCGCAAACGAAGGCTGCGGCGTCGCCCGCCATTGCGGCCTGGGCTTTCGCCGGATGACCGTCCGGCATATGTTCGGGCTGATCGAGATCGAAGACGATCCGCTCGAAAAACGGTGACGCGAGGGCGACATCGTACAAGGCTTGACGCTGTGGGCCAGCGGTCACGATTTCCTTCGCGCGCAAACGCAGATCGAGGGCATTCAAAATGCCGGCATGCCCGACATAGCTCGTGCGCACGGCAGGCGAAAGAGCGTCGAAAAGCGCGTCGGCACGCTTCAGCCAAGAGTCGTCGCCGGTAAGACCCGCAAGCCGCACGAGCGCTGCCAAATAGACCGGATGCGCATTGGGTATCGCATCGTCATGCGTCGGCGCGAGCCGCATGATGACATCGGTTGCGTCCTTCGCCGCCATGCAGACGAGGCCGGTCGTCGTATCGATATGATAGGTCTGCATCGCCTCCGCCCAAGCGATCGCGTCCGTGAGATAGTCATAGGTCAAGGGCGCCGGAAGGCCGGCGAGATGGCGGGCCTCGTGCAGCGCGAGCGCGGCGCGGATCATTGCGGCATGATCGAGCGCCATGCCGGGCGTGACGAGAACGCCGGCGCGCCAGCTATGCGCGAGGCGCTTCTTCCCCTCCGCGTCGATGAACTGCATCGTCGTGACGATGAAGTCATAGGCTTTCGCCGCAAGCGAGATCCATTCAGGCTTGCCGAGCTGCGTGCCGGCATTGACGAGCGCGGCGATCATCAGGCCGTTCCAATCAGCCATGATCTTGTCGTCGAGGCCGGGCCGCACGCGCTTGCTGCGTGCGTCGAACAGCTTCTGTTTCAGCGGCGCGAGGCGCGCTTCGTCCTCCGCGCTCGGGCGCGCCTTCACTTCGAGCCGATTGAGGATGGTGACGATCTTGCCGTGTTTCTCTTCCGCCCAATTGCCGATCCGCGAGGCGTTGTAGATCTTGCCGAAGAAGGTCGCGTCTTCGACGCCGAGGGCTTGCACGAGCTCATCCCAGACCCACACGTAGAACTTGCCTTCCTCGCCTTCGCTATCGGCGTCGAGGCTCGCGCAAAACGCGCCGCCTTCGGCCGTCATCTCGCGCTGCAGCCAGCCGACGGTCTCAACGGCGCGGGTCTCGAAGAGGGGATCGCCGAATTCCACCGCGCAAAGCGCGAGGAGCTCGAGAATCTGCGCATTGTCGTAGAGCATCTTTTCGAAATGCGGCACGAGCCAGCGTTCATCCGTCGAATAGCGCGCATAGCCGCCGCCGAGATGATCGTAGATGCCGCCTTCCGACATGCGATCGAACGTATGTCTCACGAGGTCGCGAAAGGGCGACTTGCCGAGGCGTGATCCTGCCCGCCACAGAAATTCGAAAATGGGCACGTTCGGAAATTTCGGTTGACCGCGCAGGCCGCCATCGACTTGATCGATGAAATTCGTCATCTGCGGCGCGAGATTGTCCATGATCGCGAGCGACAGCGCGCCGCCTTCCTTGGTTTCCGGCTTGCCGAGGCCCTCGCGGACAATCTTGGTGTTATGCGCGATGCGGTCCGGCTCGTTGCGGAAGGCTTGCGCGACCGTCCTCAGCACTTGCACGAAAGCTGGCCGGCCATAGGATTCGGTCTTCGGAAAATAGGTGCCGCCCCAAAACGGCTCTCCGGTCGGCGTCAGAAACATCGTGAGCGGCCAGCCGCCGCGCTCGCCGAAAGCCTGCAGCGACGACATATAGATGTGATCGATATCCGGCCGCTCTTCGCGATCGACCTTGATATTCACGAAAAGCTCGTTCATCACCGCGGCGGTGTCGGGATCTTCAAAGCTCTCATGCGCCATCACGTGGCACCAATGGCAGGCCGCATAGCCGACAGAGAGCAAGATCGGCTTGTTCTCATCCTGCGCTGCTTTGAGCGTGGCCGGCGACCACATTTTCCAATGTACCGGATTATGCGCGTGCTGCAGCAGGTAGGGGCTCGCCGCTCGGCTCAGTTCGTTACCTGACATGGATTTGCTCTTTTCGCGCGCATGAACCGACGAGTCGGACCATCGTCAGTGAGAGTTGGGGGGAGCGTGCCGGTCGCTGAATGAGCAATAAGGATACCATCTTCGCGCTCGCATCGGGAGCCGGCCGTGCCGCGATCGCCGTGCTGCGCCTTTCAGGTCAGCTCACGGCGAAACTCGTTGTGTCCTTTTGTGGGGCGCTCCCGTCGCCGCGCACTGCCGCGCTCATCACCTTTCGTCACCCGAAATCAGGCGAGACGCTCGACCGCGGCTTGCTCTTGTGGTTTCCGGCACCGGCGAGCTTCACGGGAGAGGATTGCGCCGAATTTCATGTGCATGGCAGTTCGGCGATCATGGCTGCCTTTTTCGAGGCGCTCGGCTCTTTTGCGGGTGTTCGCCCGGCCGAGCCCGGCGAATTCACGCGGCGCGCCTTCGTCAACGGCAAGCTCGATCTCGCGCAAGTCGAAGGCTTGGCTGATTTGATCGAAGCCGAGACCGAGGCGCAGCGGCGCCAAGCCATGCGGCAGATGGAAGGCGAGCTTGGCGCAAAAGTGCTGACCTGGCGCGCGACCTTGCTCGAGGCCGCGGCGCTGCTCGAAGCCGACATCGATTTCGCCGATGAGGCCGACACGCCGAATTTCTCACAAAGCCGGATCGAAGCTTTGCTGCGCCCGCTTCTCGAAAGCTTGGGCGGCGAGCTCTTGGCCGGCCGTGCCGCAGAGCTGGTGCGCGACGGGCTCACCGTCGTGATCGCGGGTCCGCCCAATGCCGGAAAATCAAGTCTGCTCAACGTGTTGGCGCATCGCGACATTGCCATCGTCTCGCCGATTGCCGGCACGACGCGCGACGCGATCGAGGTGCGGCTCGATGTCGGCGGCCTCCCGCTGACGCTCGTCGATACGGCCGGCCTGCGCGACAGCGCCGATCCGATCGAGCAGATCGGGATTTGGCGGGCGCAGGAGCGCTTGATCTCGGCGGATTTGGTTCTCTGGCTCACCGAGGTCGGACATCCGGTCGCGCCGCCTGATGAGGTGGCGGGGTTGGCGACCTGGTGGCCGATCTTGACCAAAGCCGATCTCTCGGTCGCGCCGAGAGCTGAGACAGCGCTGTGCATCAGCGCCGCGACCGGCGAAAATCTCGATACGCTGCTCAATTGGCTCGAGACATTCGCAAAAGGCCGCGCCGGCGAAGGCCATGTCGGAGTTTTGACGCGCGCCCGGCATCGGCAGGCTTGCGAAGCGGCGGCGGCGGCGCTCGACCATATCCTCTCTTGCCCGACAGCGCCGGTCGAATTTATCGCCGAAGATGTGCGGCTCGCCCTGCGGGCGCTCGAGCGATTGGTCGGCAGAGTGGACGTCGAGGACGTTTTGGGCGAGATATTTTCGCGGTTCTGCATAGGCAAATAGACGCTTGTTTCACGTGAAACGGATAGGCCAGCGCGAATGGATAGACGTTTCGATGTCGTGGTGATCGGCGGCGGGCATGCCGGCTGCGAGGCCGCAGCCGCCGCGGCGCGCTGCGGCGCGCGCACCGGGCTCGTGACCCATGCCTTCACCACGATTGGAAGCATGTCCTGCAATCCGGCCATAGGCGGACTCGGCAAGGGCCATCTCGTGCGCGAGATCGATGCCCTCGACGGCCTCATGGGACGTGTCGCCGATGCGGCAGGCATCCAATTCAGGGTGCTCAACCGCGCCAAGGGTCCTGCGGTGCGCGGACCGCGGGCGCAGGCCGACCGCAAGCTCTATCGCACTGCCATGCAGGCGGCGATCCGCGACACGACAAATTTGGAGGTGGTGGAAGGCGAAGCCGCCGATCTCCTCATCGAGACGGGTCGCGTCACCGGCATCCTGCTCGCCGACGGGCGGCGGCTCCTGGCCGGCGCGGTCGTTCTCACCACCGGCACGTTTCTCTCCGGCGTCATTCATCGCGGCGAGACGCAAATCGCAGCGGGGCGCATCAACGAAAAGCCGGCAATCCGCATGGCGGCATCGCTGCGCGCTTGCGGTTTTGCGCCGGGGCGGTTGAAGACCGGCACGCCGGCACGGCTGGCGGGAGGCAGCATCGACTGGCACGGCCTCGAGCGTCAGAGCGCCGATCCCGAGCCGGAACCCTTCTCGGCTCTGACCGCGCGGATCACCAATCCGCAAGTCGATTGCTTCATCACCCATACGACGCCGCAAACGCATGCCGTCATCCGCGAAAACCTTCGTCTGTCCCCGGTCTATTCCGGGGCGATCGGCGGCCGCGGCCCGCGCTATTGCCCGTCGATCGAGGACAAGGTCGTCCGCTTCGGTGAGCGTGACAGTCATCAGATCTTCCTCGAGCCAGAGGGTCTCGACGACGACACGATCTATCCGAACGGCATCTCGACCTCCCTGCCCGAGGCGGTTCAGTTGGCGTTCTTGCGCAGCATACCCGGTCTCGCTGCGGTGGAAGTCCGGCAATATGGCTACGCGATCGAATATGATTTCATCGACCCGCGCGAATTGACGCCGACGCTGGAGACGAAGCGCGTTGCAGGCCTGTTCCTCGCCGGCCAAATCAACGGAACGACCGGCTACGAGGAGGCCGGCGCGCAAGGCCTCCTTGCGGGCCTCAACGCTGCCGCATCGGCGAGCGGGAGCGCGCCGGTTCTTTTCGACCGGTCCGAAGCCTATCTCGGGGTGATGATCGACGATCTCGTCACGCGCGGCGTGACGGAGCCCTATCGGATGTTCACCTCGCGGGCGGAATATCGGCTGAGCCTGCGGGCGGATAATGCCGACCAGCGCCTGACCGGCAGAGGCCTCGCCGCCGGCTGCGTCGGAGCCGTCCGCGAGGCCGCATTTCGGCACAAGGAACAGGCCTTGGCGGAGCTTCGTCGCACGCTGGACCATCTGTCGCTCACCCCCAATGAGGCGGCCCGGCACGGATTGCACATCAATCATGACGGGATCAGGCGAAGCGCCTTCGAGCTGCTCGGCTTTCCGACGGTGGATTTCGCTGCGCTCGAGCGGGTTTGGCCGGACCTCGCGGGCGCCGGCGCGGCGATTGCCGCGCAGGTCGAGATCGACGCGAAATACGCGGTCTATCTCGACCGCCAGGCGGGCGATATCGCGGCCTTCCGCAAAGACGAGCAACTCGATATTCCGACGGACGTCGATTTCGCGGCTCTTCCGGGCCTGTCCAACGAAGTCCGCGCCAAGCTGTCGACCATTCGCCCGCGCACGATCGGCCAGGCGAGCCGTATCGAGGGCATGACGCCGGCCGCCCTGACGCTGCTCGCGGCGCAGCTACGCCGCGCCCGTTCCGCTTGATGGGCGCTGCGGCGGATCGCTCTAATGCGCTGGCCCTCATGCAGCTTCACGGCGAGGCGGAACGCCGCCTCGCGCTCTATGAAGCCCTGCTGCGCAAATGGCAGCCGAAGCTCAACCTCGTCGCGGCCTCGACCTTGCCGGCGCTGTGGATGCGGCATTTCGCCGATTCCTGGCAGGTTCACGCCGCATGTCCGGACGCCCGAGTTTGGGTCGATCTCGGCTCCGGCGCCGGCTTTCCCGGCTTGGTGACCGCGATCCTCCTTGCCCAACAGGCCGGAACGCGGGTGCATCTTATTGAAAGCGACCAGCGCAAATGCGCCTTTCTGCGCGAAGTTTCACGTGAAACAGGGGCACGGGCGATCATCCACAATAATCGTATCGAAGCGGTCTTGCCGGAAATCTCCGACCCGATCGCCGCGATCAGCGCGCGAGGCCTCGCGCCCATGCCGAAATTGCTGCGCTACTGCGAAGATCAGATCGAAAAGGGCGCAATCGGCCTCTTTCTAAAAGGCGCGCATGTGGCTTCCGAATTGACCGACTCGGACACAGTCCGTAGATTCGATCTCACATTGATCCCGAGCGCGACGGCCGCCGACGCCTATCTCGTCAAGGTCGTTCGGAAAGACGCAAGCGCCTGAATCTGAAGGGGCGCCGCGCCGCGTGAGGCAGCCCTCGCTCTGAGGAGAGCTCGTGTCCGCCACCATGCGCGTTCTGGTCCTCGCCAATCAAAAAGGCGGCGTCGGCAAGACGACGACCGCGATCAATCTCGGCACCGCGCTGGCGGCGATAGGCGAGCATGTCCTGATCGTCGATCTCGATCCGCAGGGCAATGCCTCGACGGGCGTCGGGATCGACCGCAAGAGTCGGCGGATTTCGACCTATGACATGATGATCGGTGAAGAACCGCTCGCCGCGATCATCATGCCGACCGCTGTGCCGCGCCTCTCGATCGCGCCATCGACGCTCGATCTGCTCGGCGTCGAGCTCGAGATCGCCACGCATAAGGACCGCGCCTACAAGTTCAAAGCCGCCTTGCAGCGTCTGCGCGAAGATCAGGCGCAGGACAGCGACCGTTTCACCTATGTCCTCGTCGACTGTCCGCCTTCCCTCAATCTTCTCACCATCAACGCGCTGGCCGCCGCCGACAGCGTGCTGGTGCCGCTGCAATGCGAGTTCTTTGCCCTCGAAGGTCTTTCGCAGCTTCTCTCCACAGTAGAGCAAGTAAAGCGGACATTGAACGAAGCTTTGACCATCCATGGTATAGTATTGACGATGTTCGACCCGCGCAACAACTTGGCGATGCAGGTCGTCGCCGATGTCCGCGGCTTCATGGGCGAAAAAGTCTACGAGACGGTGATCCCGCGCAATGTCCGCGTCTCGGAGGCGCCGTCGCATGGAAAGCCGGTGCTGCTCTACGATCTCAAATGCAGCGGCAGCCAAGCCTATCTGAAGCTCGCCTCGGAAGTCATTCGCCGCGAGCGGCATCTGCGCGCCGCTTGATGGAGCGCCGGAGAGACTAAGCAAAGGATTCAAGATGAAGGTTTCGACCATGGCAGACGAAACGCGGCCGCGTCTTGGTCGCGGCCTTGCGGCGCTGATCGGAGATGCGGGCGAAGAGAGCGCCGCGGTGCAGCGGGCGCGCGGCCAGAAGAAAGTGCCGATCGAGTTTTTGCGGCCCAATCCGCGCAATCCACGCCAGACATTCGGCGAGACAGATCTCGACGATCTCACCAATTCGATTCGCGAGAGAGGCATCCTCCAGCCCATCCTCGCGCGCACCGTGCCCGGCGTCGCCGATCTCTACGAGATCATCGCCGGCGAGCGGCGCTGGCGCGCCGCGCAGCGCGCCGGCTTGCACGAGGTGCCGCTCATTGCGATCGAAGCCGACGACAAGCAGGCGCTCGAGATCGCCATCATCGAGAATGTGCAGCGGGCGGATCTCAACGCGCTCGAAGAAGCGATGGGTTATGAACGGCTTTCGGACGAATTCGGCTATTCGCAAACCGATCTCGCCAAAGTGATCGGCAAGAGCCGCAGCCATGTCGCCAACACGTTGCGGCTTCTGAAGCTGCCGGAGAAGACCAAGACGTTTTTGGGCGAAGGCAAGCTGTCGGCTGGCCATGCGCGCGCATTGCTCGCCGTCGCCGAGCCGGACGCGCTGGCCGAAAAGATCATCGCGCACGGCCTTTCGGTGCGCGATGTCGAGCGCCTGGCGCAGCCGAAGACAAAGACGCCGAAAGCGAGCTCGGCCGCGCCGCCCGACAAGGATGCCGATACAAGGGCGCTCGAAAAGACGCTGGCCGATCATCTCGGCCTCTTCGTCTCGATCGCCCATAAAGGCGAGCGCGGCGAAGTTCGCATTCGCTACGCGAGCCTCGACCAGCTCGATCTTCTGTTGAAGAAGCTGCGGAGCTGAGCTTTAAATTTTTGATCGTGCGGTCGCCGAAAAGATGCGCGCGTTGATCAATGCGCCTTCGGCATCGCGATGCTTCTCCCGCGATCCTGTCCTCGCAATAGCTGCATGCAGATTAACTGGATTTTTGCGCCCGCGGCGACCACATATGGGTGATTGCCGAGCCTTGCCTCATGGCTCTGGTCGGACCGCTTCAAGCATGCTCAAATCGGCTCTCTCCAGCCGATCCGGAGAAATTCATGGCGACGACGGACGATGATTGGGAGGTGCCGGCGCAGGTGCGTCCGCAGCCTGGCGACTATGCCTTCGATCTCGACACGACGCTCGCTGCGGTCGTCGGTCTGAGCGCCCGCGTGCCGGCCGATGCTTTCACGGCCGCAACGCTGGGGACAGAGCGCGGCGGCAATGGCATTTTGATCGACTCGGGCGGGTTGGTGCTCACGATCGGCTATCTCATTACGGAAGCGACCGAGATCTGGCTCACGACCAATGCCGGGCGTGTCGTGCCGGGGCATGTGTTGGGCTATGATCAAGTGACTGGTTTCGGCCTCGTGCAGGCGCTCGGCGGTCTCGACATCCCCGCGCTCGTGCTGAGCACAGAGGGGCGTGCCGCCGCCGGCACGCAGGTGATCACGGCGGGCGCCGGGGGCGCCCGTCATTGCGTCGCGGCGCAGATCGTGGCGCGGCAGGAATTTGCCGGCTATTGGGAATATCTGCTCGATGATGCGATCTTCACGGCGCCGGCGCATCCGAACTGGGGCGGTGCCGCGCTGATCGGTCCAAAGGGCGATCTTCTCGGCGTCGGCTCGCTGCAGGTGCCGCACCAATTGTCGGGTGGACGCGTTCTTCCGCTCAATATGATCGTTCCTATCGAGCTTTTGCCGCCGATCCTCGAGGATCTTCGCAATTTCGGTCGGGTCGATCGGCCGGCGCGGCCATGGCTCGGCCTCTACGCCGCCGAAAACGAGGATCAGATCATCGTCGTCGGCTTCGCGGGCAATGGTCCGGCGCGGCGCGCCGGACTGCGCGAAGGCGACGCGATCCTCGAGGTCGCCGGCAAGCCGGTAGGCGATCTAGCCGGGTTCTTCCGTAATGTCTGGGCGCTCGGAACGGCCGGGGTCGACGTACCTTTGACGCTCAACCGCGAAGGCGACGTGTTCGAGGTGCGGATCACTTCATCCGACCGTGGCAAGTTCTTGAAGGCTGCGCCGTTGCATTGAAGCAAGGCACGGTGCGCGAGGGCTCAGCCGCTATTCGGCAGCCCGAATCGATAGACGCCGCGGAACGTGTCGGGGTCGACTGGCTCGCCTTTGCGATAGATGACGAGCTTCCCGTCCTTGGCGAGCAGCACGACCGTGTCGCGCACCGTTTGCAAAAAACCCTGATAGGGCGTCGTGCGCTCGCTCACGGCGGCAAAGGCTTTGGCGGCGTCGATCGGATCGATCGTCTCCCGCGGTCCTGCCTGCTTGCAGAGATCCAGGATGACGTCGGCGAGTTTCGGCGGGCTCATTGATGGCTCCAAGGCACGAAGGTGCTGTCATGCCCCGCGGAGCTTGCCCTTGGCAAGGGCTTCGCGCAGCGCTTTCTCAACGCGCGCATTATAGCCCGGTCCAGTTGCCTTGATACCGTTCACGACCTCCGCCGCTAGCGCCTTAACCTCTCCCCGCTTGCGGGGAGAGGTCGAGCGAAGCGAGGGTGAGGGGCCTGGTGATGAGCCGGAGCCTTTGAAGTCAAATGAACTTTCGGTGTTTGATCATAGGATGCTTGGGAGAGTTTGAAGCAAATCCCGCTTCTTGCACAGCTTTACTCCGAGTCCGTCAATACTTGCCGCGCCAAGCCCGCTGAGATTTCTCCTCGTTCCCGGCCCCTCACCCTAACCCTCTCCCCGCTTGCGGGGAGAGGGGATTCCATTTCCCTTGCTCCGCGCCATCAGCGCCACGGACCAGAGCGCGCGCACCGCGGCGATCTCGGCGAGCTTCGGCTCGCGGCGGATTTTTCCGATGGCGTCGGCGATGATCGTCACGGCTTTGGCGAGGCGGGTGGAGCTCCAATCGCGGGCTTGCTCCTCGCTCGCGCCGGACCGCCGCCCTCCACCGCCGAAACCGCCGCCGCTGCCAAGGCCTGCTTCCATCGCAAGCCTCGTCCGATGCAGCATCAGCGCGTGGCGGAGCGCCGTGCCGAGGAGAAGATTGGCATCGGCGCCTTCCGAAAAGGCACGGGCCGCCGTCTCTTCCACAGCCGCGAAACGGCCGAGAAAGGCGCCGTCGATCGCATCGTCGAGCGCCAGGCTCGACGCATCGGCGACGATTGTCTCGACATGCGAAAGCTCGATCCGGCCGTCGCCATGCGCGAAGAGCATCAGCTTGTCGAGCTCCGCCCGCGTCGTCAGCCGGTCCTGGCCGAGCAGCGAGGCGAGAAGGCTCTTGGCGTCGGGCGCGATCGTCAGTCCCGCCTCATCGCATTCCGCATCGATCAATTGCGCGATGTCTCTCGCCGAATCGGGGTAGCATTCGATCGCGGCGGCGAGCTTGGTTCCTTCGCACAGCTTGCGCAGCGGCGAATCGCGCTTGAGGCCGCCGGCCTCGATCACGATCACGCAGTCTTCCGGGGGCGCCTGGAGTAGCGGCTCGATCGCCGGCACAAGGCTCTTGCCTTGCGCCTGGATCAAGATCGCCTTGCGGTTGCCGAACATCGGCACTGCATTGGCTTCATCGGCGAGGCGCAGCGGGTCGGCTGCGATGTCGTCACCGCTCAAGCGCAGGAGCTGAAAGGAATCTTTCGGATCGTCGACGGCATTGGCCGCGATCTTGTGCGCTCGTTCGGAAATGAGACCGGGATCGGTGCCGAAGACGAGATAGAGAAACGTCTGTGCCGGCGGTTTCGCGATGAAGCGCTCGGCTTCCGCGTTCTTGATCGCGACCATGAATTAGGAGGCGCCGCGGCGGTTCGACAAGGCGATCGCGATACGGTCGCGTATCTGCTCGGCAAGGCTCTCCGCGTCGCGGATCTCGGCGTCGCGCGCTGCCCGCACATTGGCGAAGCGCTGGCTCGTGCGGTCATAGCTCGCGACGACGACAGCGGTGCCCTTGACGATTTCCGTCGTGGTACCCGATTGCGTCAAGACGTAGTCGGCATTGACGAGAACGTTCGCGGCGCTCGGACGTCCGCTCACCGTGTCGATCAGCGGCGTCTGCACGGTTTCGCGCAATGCGACCTTGAGGCGGTAGCGCGGCGTGACCGAGGAGCCCGTCCCGTTGAACGCGAAGATCAGATCATCGCCGAGATAATGGCCGATGCGATTGGCGATCGGATCGACGGCGATCGCCTGCAGCTCGCCGGTGATATCGCCGCCTTCGGCGAGCGGGCCGTACATAGGCGCGAGGCAGCCGGACAGGCCGAGCGCAGCGGCGAAGACGAAAGCGGCGCGCAGCCGCGTGCGCAGCGCATCAGACGACAACATTGACGATCCTCTGCGGCACCACGATGATCTTCTTCACCTTGCGGCCCTCGAGCGCGCGCTGCACCGGTTCGAGAGCCAGCGTCGCCTTCTCGATCGCGGCTTGATCCGCCATGCGGTCGATGACGAGATCGGCGCGCTTCTTGCCGTTGATCTGCACCGGCAGGCCGATCGTATCCTCGACCGTCAGGGCGCGATCCGCAATCGGCCAAGGGGCGAGAACGACCGGCGTCGCATGGCCGATCGCGGCCCAGCTTTCCTCGGCGAGATGCGGCATCATCGGCGCGATGAGCCGCACGAACGCATCGGCCGCCTCGCGAAAGGCGAAACGCAGATCGGCGCCGATCTCCGGCGTCTCGATCGCCCCGACCGCCGCCGACAGCTTGTTGTAGAGATCGTAGATCTGCGCGATGGCATGATTGAACTTCAGGCGCTCGACATCCTCCTCGATGGTGAGGATCGCGCCGTGCACCGCCTTTCGGATCTCGCCCGCCGCGGCCGACATGTCGTTGGGCGGCGGCATGTCGCGCGGGCCCGCCACCCGCGCGAGATCGCCGACGAGGCGCCAAAAGCGCTGCACATATTTGGACGCGCCCAGCACGCCTTCCTCGGTCCAGTTGATGTCGCGGTCGGGCGGCGTGTCGGACAGCATGAACCAGCGCGCCGTATCGGCGCCGAAGCTGCCGATGATCTCGTCGGGGTCGACAATATTGCGCTTCGATTTGGACATTTTCTCGATGCCGCCGATCAGGACTTCTTCCGGCGGCTCGGCGCTTCCAGCAAGCCTGAAGGCGCGGCGGTGATTGCCCTGCTGCTCGATGCGTATATCGGACGGGCTGAGCCATTCGCCGGTGCTCGTGCGATAGGTTTCGTGCACCACCATGCCTTGCGTGAACATGGTGCTGAACGGCTCTTTCAAATCGCCGCTATGACCGGTCTTCTGCATGGCGCGGGTGAAAAAGCGCGAATAGAGAAGATGCAGGATCGCGTGCTCGACGCCGCCTATATAGAGATCGACCGGCAGCCAATGCGAAACGGCGGCAAGGCTCGTCGGGCTCGCAGCATTCCACGGATCGCTGTAGCGCAGGAAATACCAGGACGAATCGACGAATGTGTCCATCGTGTCCGTCTCGCGCCGCGCCGGCTTGCCGCAGTGCGGACAAGGCACGTGCTTCCAGGTCGGATGCCTGTCGAGCGGATTGCCGGGCTGGTCGAATGTCACGTCCTTCGGCAATTCGACGGGAAGATCTGCGGCTGGGACCGGCACCGGACCGCATGATTCGCAATGGAGGATCGGGATCGGGCAGCCCCAATAGCGCTGGCGCGAGATCCCCCAATCGCGCAGCCGGAACTGGACCTGTCTTTTGCCTTGCGGGCGGCCCTCGAGCAGCGACGCCTCTAAGCGTCTGGCGACTTCCTCCTTGCCCGCATCGATGGTCATTTCGTCGAGAAAGCGCGAATTGACGAGCCGTCCGTCGCCGTCATAGGCCGTGTCGGTGACGACGAAAGTCGCCGGATCCTGGTCCGGCGGGCAGACGACCGGCTGGTTGCCGAGC
>Ga0116227_10013378_pt1 | contig 12924 bp, 6 predicted proteins | sample S1TSphgellanicum_FD_89693 | JGI IMG/M metagenome (GOLD analysis project Ga0116227, IMG submission 89693) | Host-associated microbial communities from peat moss isolated from Minnesota, USA - S1T2_Fb - Sphagnum magellanicum MG | ecosystem: Host-associated > Plants > Peat moss > Unclassified...
TGTTGTGTGGCCCCCCCCCCGCCCCCCCAAAAGAAAAAAATAAAGGAGGCCCAAAGGCAGGGTGAAGACAGGGTGACTTTACGGATATCTCTAATGTATCCAGAAGTTTGTGAACCAGGCCTTTAACTTTGACTGGCGGTTCTTTGTTCTTCTCAAACCCAGTGGTTCCTTCAATCAATGGTCATCAACAATTGTTGGGTTGTATTTTGTGGACCTGGAACCTGTGTGTTCTTCATAAAAGTAAAGAACCACCCAACACTTGGTTCTTTCCTTGCTGTCTGTCTTTGTTTTCTTTTTTTTTTTGGTTTGGTTCCCAACGTTCAGTTGTTAGCTCAGCAAGTTTCCTAATGGGACTTTAGGGGTTTTGATTTGTTGAGCTTTTACAGTGATTGTGCCAATTAGGTCTGGGTTTGCCTAGACTAGCAGATCTCAAGACCTCGTTCACACGGACCTATAACTGTACAATCAATAAACTGCCCATGGGCTGACAACTCTTTTTCTTCTTATATCTGCCCGCTTCCCAGGAAAACTGACTGCATTGCCTGACCATATTAGAAATTTCTGACTCTGCCCAACAGGTGAGTTTTTGAAGAATTCTACCCTTTGAATGAAGACTTGCAAGAGTGGAATAGAGAGTCCAAAGAAATGGGCTAGTGTTAGGCCCAAATTTTTTTGGGTCTAAATTTTTTTTAATATTCAATAAGTCGTTGCACCATTAATGTATACATCACACACATTGAAGTTGCGTGCACAAAATCAAATATGGCTATATAACTAGTGAATAAATCTTATAATTGATCATGTAGTTTTCAACATTAAGGTAGGTGACAGGAAACCATTTTACTTCTTTATTTAGTTGTGGGGTGTAACAGACCTAGCCCAACATTTGTGTTAAAAGAAACACATATAAAACATTATATTAATTTTAAGAGAGGTACAAATGTGATTGCCCAACATTTCATATGATTTTTTCATAACAAGAAGCTATTTTCTCATGGGAAACAAAACTAGTTGACAATTACATAGAATATTTTCTTTTTTGAATAATAGAATTTGAAACAATAATACATGAAAATGGAAATGGAGATGATTTAAAAATCCAAAAAATATAAGTGTGAATGTTATTTGTCCATCACAAAAATCTATCTGCAGAAATGCAACAGGAAGAACATTAGTACTTGAATTTATGTCTTCACATCTAGGAATTGAAGTTCTAGTTGAACATTACAATTTTTTTGTGGAGCAGTGCTCTAAGTAGGTGAGTGAAGAAGTGAAGACCTTGTTGGGCTTGTGATTATATTTTACACATAGCAAATTACATTTTGAAAATCTAACATGATATTCTTCCATTGGTTGATACATGCAAATCACATGCCTTTGCCAATCCAATAAAACATAAATTCAAGCATTACATAAATGGAAAAAAAGTGTTTTTATATTTTACAACATTAATCATTTAATGCATCACATTTTCACATATAAAAGTATTCATTCATGCACAAGACCTATTTCCTCTAAACAAGTTAAGTAAGACATGATCACATGCCATATTTCCTGCTGGAGGACTGAGTATTCGGTGGTTTGTGAATTTTAAGGTAAGTGACAGCAATTCCCAAAATATTGAATGTCTGATTCTGTATCATAACCATCATTATGAGTTCTTTTTTATAAAGTCAATATCTGCCCATGAAACCCTATGGTTCTTTGAGATTTTTCAAATAGCCGTAAAGCACTGCCTGGATTTTTCTTTTGTCTTTTCAGCTCCCTTTCCTGCCTGAAAAAACCTGTTTTCATCAAGCGGGATCTTTCGCGATGGAAGGTACCAGCCAGGCTGTTGTGGGATCTTCTGACGAGCGGAAGGTACCAGCCAGCCTGTCACCACTTATAAAAAGTGAAAATCCCAGCTCTGCTTTATGTAGGAAAAGGACCTGAGTACAGGCCCTTCTGTGATTTTCGACCTGTTCCCTTAGCCTACCAGCCTCGGGCACAGATCTCAAATCATGGAAGGGCTGTACTCAGGCCCGTCTCCTAACAGAACACAAGGTTCTTCATTATTTTTTTTCCAAAAACCTAGTGCCAGCAATTCTTTTATTCTATAAAGAAATAAAAAGCCAAAAATCGGCGGTTATTAAAAAATAAAATGGCTGCCCAATGCTGGTCTGGAAGGATTAGACCAGATGAATATTCACCACATATACAAAGGTCTTAGACTTCTAAATTCTCAGATTATGCCCAACGGCACCCATAAAATGCCCCTGTACAATACTTTTTGGATGAAGATTTGTAGAAATACACTTTGAAACTTCTTGGAGCCTGAAAATTTGAACATGTTTCCGGGGCCCTCCTAGAGCGTCAGTCCCAAGAACTGAGCTGTTTCTCAGCAATAAATAACTGTTTTTCATTTGGCAACTACAATGATTTGCCCAGGCGGTGAGAGTTAAATAGTCTCTCACTTTGTACAATCCATCTTTTCAGGTTCAGGGGTGCAGAAGGGGGAGAGACTAAACAGCGCACACTGGATGTGCTAGACAGCGATAGACGGCTGCCGTTGGGCATGCTATCACCCTCCAAAACCGGCCATAATTTGAAGCCTCTCCTCTCTTCACCAAGTGAATTACTTGTCATTAATGTCACTATGTGCCGTGAAAATCACGACATATCACTTTCCTCTGCATCTCATGAGCATAACAAAATAGTTCATCTAGTTCTAGATAGAATTCTGCTTTGTACACTGGATAACCTCCACTACAGGCAACACAGAAAGTGTTGTCATATCAGGTGATGGCCATTGGAAGGACGAGGCCAAGCAGCAGGTGACTGAAAGCCAGGTCTCATCAATTGCCATTACTGGACGTGATTGGCACTCAACAGAGATTCTGTCACATCATTCAGAACTTTGTAAAATGTTTGCTAGACCTCATGATGTTGTATGTGCTGGTCACATGCATTTAAATAGTGCCAAATGACCCTAAGAAGCTCAGGATGGACTGCAGAATGTCTCTTGAGTGACGATTCTGAAGGTTTCAGATTGCGGAGGCAGAGCTGTATGTCCCCCATTCTTGAAGAAGTTGCGCAGTAAATAACAATCCCTAGGGACGTACCCCTTCATGCAACCTGTTGCATCCAGTGCTGTTTGGAGCAAAAATTTCCAAGCCACCCAGATGAGAAAAATGGAAGCCAAAACTTTGAAGCTCTCTTGGAAAAGATTAGGCTTTATACTTGTACTGATCACAGGCTCCGACCAGTGTTTTTTTTGGGGGTGAATTTTCACATTTTTTTGCCCTGAAAATATGATTTTGACCAATAAAAAGGGTGTTTGTCATTAAAATGGCCCTAATTCGCCAGATTATAGATTTTTTTTTGATTGCCAGATTTCTGCAACAGGTTCCAGTAGATAGCCAAAATATGAAAATATTCTTAAATTCTTTTATTTTAATATCTAATCTATAACCAAATTTGGCTCAATCTTGTTGTGGAATGAACACCAGTTTGACAATTGAAAAAAAAAAACCCTGACTCCAACAACCATGCAATACAATACAATACAAAATCACACACAAATCCTAATGTCAGTTTCTTAGAAAACAAAAGGAACAACATACTGCGCCACATTCTGACAAGTCTACCTTGGGCCATCATATTTAGTTGCATTCCCAATGGAGTGGTGCCCAACACGTCCCGCGGGGGTGTCAGATGTTCCCCTGCCACCCATGAAGCAAATCATTAAGAAAAAAAAACAAAGGACTCATGACAAGAGAGCTTAGAGTATATTTTCCTAGCAGTTTTCCTGTAACTACCACTGTGACAACATGCCAGTGATCTCAAAGGAAGAGGTTTCCCCACTTGCTTCAATTGACCCTTGTAACACCAAACAACAGATGACCCAAACCTGCCAAACCTCATGACACAAACAAAAGGTTGTTCCACAACAATGAAGTGGAGAAAATGAAGGACATTGATACCCCCCCCCACCAAGTTGGAAAGGGCTTTTAACATCCTGTGTATACGTACCTACCTACCAAACTTTATACCTGAAAGCAAATAACAAGGAAGAAGGAAATGGACAAAATGAAGGACAATATTCTTTTTATTAATCTGCCAAACTTTATTACATGAAAGTGTAAATACAACAAAGTAGAAGGAAAATGGACAAAGGCAGGACGTATGTGAAATTCCCAATCTCAATTGGGGTCGTTTGGCTTTGGGGTCTGAAGTTAGATTGTAGGGCTTCTTTGGGTGCTTGTGTTGCGCTTTTAAACCCTCTATTTGGTTAAGAGATGCCCAAGATTTGATCCCCCAAAGTAAGGAGGGCAGGGGGGGTTGTTGCCTCCAAAAACAAAATCTCCAAACATCTCACACACCTAACTTCAATCAATTTAATCCTTATGAACACACATTGTGAAGTTAAGACATGTTCAACATCCATGTTATCATCCAAAAATTGAAAATCCAAAACCAACCATGCCCTTTTGAAATAAGTTTCATTTTTTTTCAATGGACCAGATTATAGTGTGGGAAATGGGTGAAAAAATCTATGGTGATAAGGTAAGCTAGGTTCCACTAAACCTACCTTAATGTGCACTCTTCAAGTGGTGCCACCACACAATGGGGTGGTTGTGAAGCTCCCCTCAATCTAACTCCCTATCTCCTAATCTCTTTGTCCTTCCTTGTTTGTTTAGTGGGTGGGAGCTTGGGAATGCCTCTCTCTTTAGTTGTTCACAAGTCTTGATCCTTTTTTTTCTTTGTTTGCTTATTTTGGTGATCGTTGCAATTGTGTACTCATTCGTTTTTGAATTTGTCTTGTGTTCATTGTAGCTTACATGCGTTCATTGAGGTAGTTAGGCCGACTTGTTCATCACAATGGTCATGATAGTTGTTTCATTGCAGTGGTTGCATCAATCTTTTGATGATAGTCCTTTTTGTCGCTATGGTTGCCTTGGTTTTTGTTGTAGTTACCTTTTCATGTTTGCAAGACCCCGCCCCCTTCTTTGTTATTGTGATTGCCTTGATATTTGTTGTAACTACTTTGCAATTAAAAATTGCCTCCATTGCCCCCCTTTTTATTGTTGTGGTTGCTTTGGTTTTCATTATAATTATATTTTCAAGTTTGCAAGACCCTCCCCTCTTTGTCATTGTTGTTGCCTAGGTTTTTGTTGCAACTACCTTGCAATTAAAAATGGCTTTTGTCATCCCCCTTTTTGTCACTATGGTTGCTTTGATATTTGTTGCAAATACCTTTTCATGTTTATAGGAATCACTCCCTTCTTGATCATGTGATGTGCTTGTGTTGGTGTTTGCAAGATGCTAGTGTTAGGTCTTGATTGTCAATTTTGTTGCACTTGTTTTTCTTGCTTGTGTACCCACCCAATTGACTTCCATGCATTCATTCGTCTTATTCATGTATAAGCCTCCCTTCATCTTGCTCATGTTCATTGATCTTCAAACCCTTTTTTTGGCCTTTTTGTCCTACTATTTGATGTACTTAAGACCCCTTCCTTTAGTCCTTTTTGTCATGCTCATGTTTGTTGGTCTTCCAAACCTCATACTTACATATTTATTCTCTTTATCCTATTTGTGCTCCTTTGAACCTACAAACCCCCCTCCATTCCTTTTCATCATGCTCATGTTTGTGTTTATTACAACTATCCTAAACCCCCCCTCCTTCCATGTCCATTTGAGGTTATAGGCATGTTGTAATGCCCCTTCTTACTACATTCGAACCCTTGCCTACACCTTCACCTATTTATGAGCTTCTATTGTCCAACTAAAGTTCACATTGTCCACTTGAGCTTGTAATTTAGCTTGAATTTTTTGTGAAATTTATGTCATGTGTCTCTTATTGCATTAACAAAACCAAGATGCCACGAAAACTATTTGTTGTTTTTCAAATGCCTTGTGAACTACCATGTCAACAATAGTTAGTGAACTTGCAACTCTTCTAACTTGTTTCTTTTACCTTTCTTTCCTTCTATTTTCCTTAATTTCTTCTTTTATTTCCTATTCCACTATGTTTTATCACATCATGTTCAAGTATTGATTTGAAGTCATAACATGGCTATATGAATAATCAATTTATGGTTATTTATCATGGGTTTTTCTTACAAATAAATGTGGCAATAATAAGAGTTTACTAGTTAGAAATGTTTCTTGAGTTAAGTGTTTAGAATTCATGGTTTTAATTTCTATCTCCCATGTAGAATATTCATCTATGCTCATGACAACGTTTGTTAGATTTGTTGCAACTCCTTGCTTTGTGGTTGTAGTGGTTGTAAGCATAACCACATATTGCATTGGGTGATCTTGGAACACATCATTAGCTTATACACCATGACCTAGAATGTCCATTGTTGTGACTATGTTGATCAACCTTGTTACAACGAAGTGTAAACCTTACATATCCTCCATTTCATTTTATATATCTACTTGAGCTTAAACTAGTTATTGGCTTAAACTAGGTAATAAAATTAGTACATTATAAATGGTTGATTATTATATTTAATCATAGCTATTAAAATCATTATTAGAATTATTACTAATATTATTACTTGTTATATATTATTATTTATAATTTAATTAATATATTTAGTAGCTAATACCAAAAGGACGAGCTAATGAAAAAGGGTCAACCCTAAAGGTTAAACTTAAAAATAAAATTGGAATATTTTAAACCAACCTTCCTACCTACGTACTTACCCTAGGCCTATATTTTCACCTAGTTGCTTATTTACATGCCACATGTCAACATCTTATCAACCTTACATTAGACAATCCAAATTTTATTAATTAGTTATAAATAAATAATAAATGGGCCTAAAATTGTCACGTGTCACCATATGAATGGCCTTGTAAAATGAACACACGTCAAATGATCCATGATATGCCATGTGTCATCATTGTAATGACATAAGTTTTGATGATTGAGATCAATCTAAGGAATTTTTAGTTTTTAAAACATTAAAAATTTAGAGGTGACACATCTTTTCAAGCAATTTGCCCAATTTTGAAACACATGTCACACATTAACTAATTAGATTGTAATTGCAAGGATAGTTGCACAAATGCAACTACATCTAAATGTATATGTATGGATGAATGTGTATATAAATGTTGCATACATATTGTCACATGCAACTAAATGTCATGAACAACTTGGCTTAGGCAACTACACAAATTTTAGTTGTATGTGTTCCCTACAATAAAAAATTAGTCACAAACAATAATTGCAAAAACTTGGTTTTCTACTAATGTGTATAATCATCCCCTTTTGTCCCACTTGCATTGATAAATGCATATAAATTGCTAGGGTTTCTTTTTTCATCCATGGCCTTAACGTTAAGTAATCAAATTGTTTTAACTTTGAACCCTAGTACTTTTTTTTTAATAATCAATGTTTGGTTTTAAATGTTGTCTACCCACCTTGCCAAAATTATCTTATTTTATACATTGTAATTGTTTTTAGCCATTGTACCATTTCTTTATTTTGAAAGTTGTTTTGAAAGGTTTGAGGTAGGCCACATCTAATGGTTAAAGTGCACGGGATGTATGTAGAGGTTAAGTGACCATGTCTAACATCCCGAATTCATGTGCTTGCCCAATTGCAACTACAATGACATGAAATCCATGCCCATTTAAAATTAACAACTGCCTATTTGTTAAGGGAATTCCACTTGGTATTAATTTTTTTTATAAAAAAACTATTATTTCAAAAGCAAACCAAGTCATCCATGTTTTTGTTATTGGTTTGCACCATTATATCTAATCATCATGCAACCTCTTTCCTTTGAAAATATAGAACCTTGGTAGATATCTTTCAATTGCATTAATAGATCAATTGATAATTAATGATTCTTTGTATTCAAGTATGGTGTTGTATACTTGGTGTGATCTTCACCTGGCCAACACCCTTGCACATGACTATCTACCTACTTGTATATCTATTTCATTTGAATTCCATATGTGATCCACATTATAATGTTGTTTGTTATAGAAATTATGGCAATATTGTGTAGTGAATCCTTGTGCTCAACTAATTTCTAGTCCTCTACTTAATTAATGCTTAGATGAGAATGTCGACCCTTGGACCAATACCACCAACTATTATTTGGTAGTTCATTTTGAAAATGTATTTTCAAACAAATTAAATAGTTATGTTTTTTAAAGAATATGAAATATGTGTACATCTTGAAAAAAATGAGAAATATTATAGTGGTTTTTTAAAAGGAAAATTTTTCAAGACCTCATTGTTGAAATGTATTAAATTGCAAGATTCAAATGCATTATTAATCAAATGAAATAGTTTTTTTTCCGTTGAAATATTAAAGATGCGTACTTAGGAAAAAAAAAAGTTTTTGTAACTAATCAATTTGTGAATACTTGCAATTATTTGTCATTTGCAACTATCATCTATTATTTCTACAACATTTTTTTGCATTTGGTTGTGCTTTTAACTACATTATAACTACCTTGCAACTAATGTTTTTTCATTCCTCCATTTGGACAATCTTTAACATAATTTTCATCCAAGAAAACCCATCTATGTTCCATTAGTTGCAAGTGTGGTCAAATAAGTTGCAACCTTATCTATATTCAAAGTGCATTTTATGTATTCCAAGGTTTACGGGTTTATAATGCTATATTATATGTATTTTATTCAATAATATATGGCTGGATATTAAGATAAACATGTGTATATGATGGGTTATGTATAATCAAATTATTTTTTAAAGATATCATTATTATTATTACTTCATAAAAAATTATAGTACTAGTAAATTTAATTACTACAATTAATGTAACATAATAATAGTTATAAATTAATTGTCATACCTATATAATATAATTGAAGCTAGCATTCATACTCATATATATATTCATAGTAATTTTACTGTAAAAAGATTATTTTATGTTATTATTATAATTATAGTAATTACCTAACACTAAGTTATTCTATTTATTACTTATAATAAATTATTTAAAATAAAAATATTATTCTAACATAAATTTTTACACTAATTAATAAAAATTTTAATCATCAAATTTAATTATATTAAAATAATTTTTAAAAAATATATTAATAAATTATAGAAATGGCACAATTTATAATTAAACTTAATTATCCATAACTTATAACTTATAGTTTTTAGTTAATAGAACTATTTTAAAAATTTATAATAAATTTCGTCGAACTAGAATAGTTATTGTAATTATAATAAATGAATTAAAATAATTTAATTTATTTATAACCAATAAAAACTTATTTGAGAAAATAAGTGTTATTATAACAAAAAAACTTACACTAAGATTTAATATTTTGAGTAAATTATTATTATTATTATTATTATATTTAATTTATTAGTTACACTAATTACATATTAATTATATAATTTATAATCTAACTTGGTAATAAAAAATTAAACCTATAACTCATAGTTTAAAAAATAGATTTCAAAAACTCATACACCTAATATAATTTTAAAAGTTATGTAATTATTTTATATAAAAAATTAAGTATACTAAATCTTTTAATGTATTATTTATAGTTACATATTCAAAATAAATAATAATCATTACTGCATATATTCTAATAGTGATAATTAATATTTTAAGAGAAAAATATAATGTAATTAATTAGATATTATTACTTTAATGCCTAGTTATTGTAAACTAACTCTTATTTATTTATTTATTTATTTATATATCACAGTATATTCGTAATTTATAATGGAACTTAATTAATGATGATTTAAAACTTAAAGTTATTGATTTTGAATCTGATTAAAAAAAATTATAGTAATTTTATTGTAATTAGAGTAATTAATGTAATGAACGTATTTCCATGGATTATAATCCAATAAATAAAATATTAATTTCTTATAATTTCTTATATACAATAAATAATCATTACTGCTTCTTTTTGAGTAATTTTATCTGTAATTAGTACAACTAATTAATGTAATTTCTGTAGATTATTTTTTTCATTAAGTGTTAATACTAAGTGATAAAAAAATTATTTTACAGTAATTTCAGTAATTCATAGTAGTTATTGTTCATATATAATATTAAATGTTGATTGTGATAGTTCAAAAATAGTTATAACAAGTGAAATAATAATGTGAATAATAATAAAATAGCTAACCTAGGTCACAATATAAAGGTATTGTTAATTGTTAATTATTTTATTTAACATTTTGTGTACCAAATGAAAAAGTTTGGAATAATGATAATAAAGTAGCCAATCTAAGGTCATTACGAACTACATTAATAATATTATTATTATGTTAAATTAATCATTCATAAAATTTAAATATTAATTGATTAAATCACTAACATATGTATAATTATTTTTAGTAATTATTATTGATATCGATTAAATATTAATTAGATAATACAATGTTATAATTGAAATTTTAAATAAGTTGATCCCCATTTATATATATATATAATATTTAATTGGTTAATTATGAAATTATTGTCTAATTATTATTGTTATTGTATGGAATTAGTTTATTAGTTTATTTTGAATTAACTAATGAATTTTTTTTCATTAGTTAATTAAATAACTAGTTAATTAGTCACTTACTTATTATATTATATTTATTTATTTAAAAATAAAGATAAAAGATGTGGATTGTACCTTTTAGTTGTTAGGAGTTTGCGACTAAACTCTCTAGTTGCAACTTAACCCCAATTTCAAATTTTATTCCATAAGGTTTGTCTTCCATTCTTGTCTTCAAAAGTATGTAACAAAGGTCTTTGTGTCATGTTTTCATATTCATAATATGGGCATATGGGATGAACCAATTAAAAAATTTAACCCAATTGTTTTTAAAAAATTTATCTACCTACCACTTAGTTACCCTACCTTCTTAACCAACTTATCCACCTAGTTATTTACCTATCTACCTTACCTAAGCAGATATTTGGCCTATGTAAGTAAATATGTGTTGATTTTAAATAAATAAGTAGGTCCTACCTAACTACCTAGTTCAACCTATTTACATACACACCTACCTACCTAATTTAACCACTTACCTACCTACCTATTTAAATTGATTTTTTAAATTTTTAATTAATATGCCACGTGGTACATTTTGATTATGCCACTTGTCACAACCTAAAACCAATTAAACATAAAAATTTGATATCTTAAATTTTTAACATTTTAAAATAAATTAAATTAAATTAAAATATATTAAATTAATGACACATGGAAACATATCATAAGAACACGAGGTTAACGAAATTAGTTGCAAATTAGTTGTAAGCAACAATACATATACAATGGGTCAATGGATGAACATATATTTTGTTGACTTTTCTTTCCATCCATGAATGGTTGTTCTTTACAACTTGTCCAACACAACTAAGGGAAATATAGTTGCAAATGTTATTTGTAACCAAAAACTAATTACAGAAACTAGTTGTCAAAACCTTGAATTTTTTAATGTACGTTTTGGAAAAAAATTCTAAAATGAAAATGATTTTTTTTCATTTGAAAAAAGTGTGAATTTTTTTTTTAAAAAAAAGTTAGTTTTTATAAAACATTTGGAATAAACGACATAATAAATCTAATCATCACCCCATTTGTTTCATATCAAATGAGGTGGTCAAATGGCAATTGCAATGGGTTATTACCTCGGAGTCCAAACTTTGATAAAACTTCCATGTGGTCAATGGTGTTTGTTGACCATATCTACATAAATGATATTTTAATTAATAATATAAAATGAGAAAATCTAATTAATATTAAATATAATATGAACTATAATATAATATAAAAATCAATGCCATGTGCCAATTCCTAATTTGATTAATTCTTAGTGAATTTGCTTGTCCACACCAACTCGTCAACAATCATTAAGAGATGTGATGAATTCACTAGATTTTTAATATAATAAATTAATGGTGATTTCACCTAAATGATAAGTGAAACTCTTAATGAACTAGGGACACATCCCTACCAGTGTTCGTTCCTTGCTAGGCACATTCAACATCATTATGACTTAAATCCCCTTAGGCCTAGCCTCCAACATGTCGGAGGTGTGTGCTTTAGTCCAATAAAAAGTATGAACTTGAATTTCTGAAATCTAGCCCAAGAATCAACAAAATATGGAAGGTCAAGGTATGTCTCATATGCCTATAGTTTTTTAGAAGATTCAATGAAAACATATAAATCCTTGAAATCATTATAAACAAAATTATGGTTTGTTGTTTTTATGTAGGCTATTGATGTTGGATCAAAATATGGTGTTTTTGAGCTTGCTAAAATCTATCTCTTTTGGGATATTTAGGAATGACAAAACTTTGCACCCAAGGTTAATATAAATAATTTTAAATAATTCAATTATAAAGCTCATCTATTGCACCCTTTCCTATATGTCATGCTTGTAGGCTTGAATTTTAGTCTTGTTGCTCATCTTTTATTACTATTAGGTCTAATCCATGTTGGTTGTCCTCTTATAACTTTTCTTTCACTAACTTTTTTTATTTTTATAATAATGTTACTCTACTTTCAATACTATTAGATCTGATTTGTGTTGTTCTACCTTTATTTTGCAAGTTGATCTTTGTTATTCTAACCCATCTACTCTCAAATCTAAACTATGACCTTCATCTTTGCACTTCGATGTTTTAGCAAGAGGACATAGGATTTCTAGGAAAGATTGGAACTCCTCTTCATAACTACTCATGAGCTTTGAAATATTGAGAAAAAAAAGGAGGAATAGTATTGAAAAAACTTTTATATGTATTTAGATTTGCCCCACTAAACAATTGAAATTGTGCTTAATAGTTTTGGTGAAAATGCAACACCACCCCCCCCCCCCCCCAACTATAAAAATTAAATAAAAAAAATAAAAACCAGAATAAATTATTATATAAAAAAAAAAGAAAAAAAGAAAGATAGAAAAAATAAAGAAAAAAAAA
>Ga0116227_10013379_pt1 | contig 12922 bp, 10 predicted proteins | sample S1TSphgellanicum_FD_89693 | JGI IMG/M metagenome (GOLD analysis project Ga0116227, IMG submission 89693) | Host-associated microbial communities from peat moss isolated from Minnesota, USA - S1T2_Fb - Sphagnum magellanicum MG | ecosystem: Host-associated > Plants > Peat moss > Unclassified...
AGCCGCGCGAGCAATTGGTTCTCGATGGTCCCATGGAGCGTGAAGTCCGTTCCGAGCAGGAAGATCGAAGGCGCACCTGCCTCAAGCGCGCGTTCGACTTCGGATGCGATCAGATGCGACTTCCCGGAGCCGGCGCGACCGTCGAGCAGGGCAAAGCGGCTTTTATCGCAAGCCGTCGCGGGTGAGTCAGCGATCTCCATGAAGCGGTCAGTCGCGCTTTGGAGGTTGCGCAGCGAGTCGATGAAGTCCGGCCAATCGTGTTCGGACTTCGTATTTGATTCGGTTGCAGTTCCTTTCTTTGCCGCCTTCACTGCATCGCGTAGGGCTGTCGCGGCTTCAATCGCTTCGAAGGTTGTTTTGCACAACCTCAGGCAGTGATCGCGCCATTGGTCCCACGAGAGTGGTCTGGTGCCAGGAGCTTTCAGAATGTTGGTGTCGGCTACAAACTCTGCGACTAGAGCGTAAAGTTCGTGCAATTTCGCCCGGTCAACTTCAGCCATGCTAGCCGGCGGCATGCCCAGCTTAGAATTTTTCAGAACCTCATCTCGAGCCTTTTCAAGCTCGACACGATAGCCGCTACTACGCAAAAGGCCGTCGAATACTGCTCGTATAGAGAGGTCGACATGGTCATCGGGATGATAGCGTTCCTCCAGTGCCCCAATGGTGCGTGCGCATTGGGTCGCCATCCAAGCACGCGAAAGTTCAATTCCCCCGAACCAGTAATCGACGAGGCCGACCATACCGGGACCAATCAGAATGGTCTCAAGATCGGACGCAGTCCAAGGCACGAACGTCACGGGTCGGCCAAGCGCCTTCGCTGCCGCTTCCCATTTCGTCTTGTGAGTGTCCCAGTGATTCCAGCCGCCGAGCTGCGGCTTCCCGGACTTTGTGAGCCGCTGTGTCCGTCCTGTCAGCGGACAGGCAATCGCGATATACATCCTGCTGAGCTTGGGATGGGTCGCGAGCGCCGTTTCGACCGACTTGTCGATGGCTCGCCAATCGACCTTCGCAGATTGCGTATAGAATTTTGCTTGATAACCATGCTCGCCACCATCGTCCAGTATCCAAACGGCCTCGACGCCGCCGTCCCCACCCGCGCCATGTATCCTCCGAAATTCCGCAGCGGAGGGCGGGGGGTCGCGGTACGCAATTTGGCAAACGAGTTCCTCGAAGGTTTCTCTTTGCCCGGCCTCACCCGCGATGATCTTGCTGAAATCAATCATTTTGATCCAATGCGCCCCCATCAACGAAGCCCTGCTCAACCAACACGAACCGTCGCAGGTTGAAAGCGGCATCTTCGTCGGGCTCTACCACCTTATCACTCCTGATAAGATTCATCGAGCCGGGTCCGTTTATACACGTGAGCAAGCTCAACCAACCCGCTTTCCCTATCGTTGATCCTGGGCGAGCCGCCAGGCCGCTACCGCTAAGTTCCTTTGGTGGTGGTTACACGGGGGACTGCCCGCTTTGCGAGCGGCCACTTGAGCGCCCTCGCCTTCGAAAGCTGCCGGTCGGCTTACGGCCAACCTCGGCTGAAAGTGGCCTGGCCCAAGCCGACCATCACGGCAGCAAGGCAGCGCTTTGCAACCTGTCAAAACCACTGTGACGAGGTACTAGTACCGCGTCAGTGTGATTATGACAGGCTTTCGGGAAGCCTTCCCGGCTCCTTCGCAATTCCCGCGACGTGTCCCGTCGCAATGCGCGTGCTCCTCGCCAAGCATGTCGCGGCAGCAGGCCAGATATGCTTGAGCAGCTGCTGACTTCGGATGGCAATACAGCCGCAGAGGCATAGGGTGATGGAGCGGGCGGCCCGCGGGCCGCCGCCGGAGCGGTGGACTTGGCCGTGCTCATCACCATCTTCGCCCCCAGCAACGTGCATTTGCTTGAAGTCGCTGGCGTGCGTGACGCGCTGTTCGAGGCAAACTGCAAAACGCGATCGGCGCAGCCGTATCGCGTCAGGCTGGTAACTGAACAGGGCAGTCCGACCCAAACTGCGTCGGGCGTGACGTTCGTCCCGGATGAGAGCGTGCGGGAAGCGACCCAGCCTTCCGATACGTTGGTTGTCCTTGGACCTTTTGGCGTGCCTGATCGTCCGAGCGAGACCGTTGCCGACTGGCTGCGCGCGCAAGCCAGGCATTCTCGACGCTACGGCTCCACATGCACGGGCGCTTTCCTTTTGGCCGATGCGGGACTGCTGTCAGGTCGCCGGGTCACCACCCACTGGCAGTATGCCAAACGTCTTGCCGCCGAAAATCCCGATATCCAGGTCGAACCCGACCGGATCTTCGTTCGTGATGGGCCGGTGTTCAGCTCGGCCGGGGTGGCTGCGGCAATCGACCTCGCCTTTTCGCTGATCGAGGAGGATCACGGGCGCGCGCTCGCCTTGTGGGTAGCACGCCGGCTTGTCGTTTTTCTGAAAAGACCCGGCGGACAGTCACAGTTCAGCGCGGCGCTGACAGCGCAGACCGCCACCACGTCTCCGATCGACAGGATCCGCCTCCACATCCTGGAAAAACCCGATTTCGCCCTGGATCTCACATCGCTTGCGAATGTGGCCGGCGTGAGTCCGCGCCACTTGTCCCGGCTGTTCCACGCCGAGCTGGACATGAGTCCCGCCGCTTATGTCGAGTTGACGCGGATCGATATCGCCCGGCGCCTGCTGGAGGACACAGCGGCACCGATCAAGTCGATCGCGCATGCCGCAGGCTTCGGATCGACCGCGACACTCCGACGGGCCTTCCTGCGCAGGATGGGCGTCACGCCCTTGGAATACCGCCTGCGGTTTCAAACGACCGGCTCGCCAGCGAGCGAAGACGAAAGTGACGCGCGTTTGTCCTGAACTGTCGCCTGGCTGACGTTGATGCACGGACGCCGTCGCCGCACTTTGGCACATGGAGTCCATATCATGCATTTTGTTCCTGCCGCGGCTCGACCCATTGGAGAGCGCACGGCTCATTCGCCGGCGGAAACGCGCGGCGCAGCGATGATGCATGAAGCCGGCGAAGCGCTTTGCCCGTCAACGGGAGACCCACCATTCAAGCCCATGCCACGACGTTTTCTCAGCGAGCGATCGTGCCAGCCGGCTATTCCTCCGGTCGCATCATTACTCGCGCTCGATCATGGCAGCGATGGGGTGCTGATTGCCGACATGGGCATGAGAGATCAGCCCATCGTCCAGGTAAACCCGGCCTTTGAGTCGATCACCGGCTACGCCGCGGCCGAGGCGATCGGAAAGAATTGCCGCTATCTCCAAGGAAGTGACCGTCTGCAGCCCGAGATCGCCGAAATCCGGGCGGCCTTGACGGAGGGGCGCGCCTGTTCGGTAACGCTGCGCAACTACCGGCGGGACGGCACGATGTTCCGCAACGCATTGCGCCTCGTGCCGCTACGGGACGACGGTGAGAAGGTAACGCATTTCATCGGTCTGATCCGCGACGTGACCCATGCGGCAGGCATCGATCGCCTGACTGGCCTGCTCGACCGCAACGGCCTGCTCGATCGGCTATCGACGGTGGACGCACGGGTTCCACACGCTCTGCTGCTGGTCAAACTCGACATCATCCACTTTCACGATGTGAATAATGGCTTCGGCCATGACGTGGGCGACGCGCTGCTGCGTTCGGCTGCCGCACGCCTGGCGACCCTGCCGGCGACCGCGGTGTCGCGCGTGGGCCCAAACACCTTCGCCCTCGCATTCGAACTCGGCGAGTCCAGCCGCGCCTCCACCGCTGTGGACGATGTCCTGGCTCTGCTCAAGCCGCGCTTTGTGCTCCCCGGCGCGTCGTTGGCGGTCCAGTTCGCCGCAGGCTTTGCCGTGGGATACGCCGGCGTGAACCCGCTTCAACTCATCCGGCAAGCCGGCGCGGCGCTGCGGCGATCCAAGGCAAGTCCCCCGTACAAGCCGCATGCCTTCGCGGCCGCGGACGAGCGGGATGCGCGCAACCGCATCCGGCTGGCGAGCGACCTGCAGACAGGCGTTACGAATCAGGAACTGCTGTTTCATTATCAGTCGCAGGTTGACCTCGGCTCCGGGGATCTGGTCGGAGCCGAGGCCCTTCTGCGGTGGAATCACGGGGCCTTTGGTCTGCAACCGCCTAGCCGGTTCATCGGGATCGCGGAAGAAACCGGGGTGCTCGTGGAAATCGGAGCCTGGGGTCTTCGCACGCTCGCGGCCCATGCGGCGCAGGTCAACCGGGATCGTCGCGCGCCGATCCGCTTCGCCTTGAACGTATCGGTGCTCGAATTTACGCAGCGGGACATGGTGGCCTGTGTCCAGCAGGTGCTCGACGAGACCGGTTGCCGGGCCGAATGGCTGACGCTGGAGCTCACCGAGAATCTGATGATTCCGGATTCGGACTATATTCGGCGCGCGTTCGAGGATCTGCGCCGCCTGGGAATCGGTATCTCCATCGATGACTTCGGCACGGGCTTTTCCAATTTGCGTTATCTGGAGCGTTTTCCGCTCAGCGAGATCAAAATCGATCGAAGCTTCGTGCATGACGTCGCCCACAGCGCGGCCAAGCGCGTCATCGTGGAGAGCGTCGTCAAACTCGGCGCCGCACTGGACATCCGAGTCGTTGCGGAAGGGATTGAGACCGAGGCTGAATGCACGATCGTGCAGGCACTGGGATGTTCCATCGGCCAAGGGTATCTTTTCGCCGCGCCAATGGAGGCGCCCCAATTTCAGCAGGTGCTAGACCAAGGGCACATTTTCCGCAAAGCGGCGGACACAGGGCGGTTCCCGACGATGGCGGAGGCGGATGGAGATTAGGAACGCGCAATGTGCGCCCGAGCGTCCGTTGTCTGCTTCGTGGTGACTCCTTGTGCGATGCTGCCGCATAGCGCAGGATGTTCGGCAAGCATCGCATGCGGAATTCCCGCTCTAGGACATCGCGCCCGTGAGGCCAACGCCGGCGCCAATCGAGAACTCATGTTCCAAGACACCACGATTTTGCTTGCGCAGACAGGCCTATCGCGTCTGCAGTCGGCCCAAAGCGATGAGGCTTTAGGGCGACGCTGCGCGAACCGGGTTTACGTCATGCGGCGATGTCCGTCTGGCCGATCTCCAGGCCCAGGCGTTTTACCCCGATCAGATAGGCCTCGGTGAATTTGGCCAGGCCGTAGGTGCCACCATTCACCAGGCTGCGGGCGGTGGCGAGGCGGCCGGCGAGGAGGGCGCGTTTCATCGGCAATTCCTGCGCCTGGATGAAGGCGGCCAGCAGGCGGGCGGCGATGGCGGGGTCGTTGGCCTGCTCCGGCGTGTCGACCAGGCTGGGGATGCCAAGCAGAGTGCCGAAGCGTGTGTAGTTGTCGCGGCCGGTGAGCTGCACGAAACCGCGGCCCTTGAAGGCGGCCCCGTCCGGCGGGCCCTGATTGCCCAGATCGTGGCGATAGTCATAGAGGTCGAACGCCTTGCCGCCCGGGCTGGTGTTGTAGCGCGAGATGAATTCGTCAATCGGCACAAACCCTTCCGCCTCGGCGCGGATGGTGGCCAGGGCAGCGAGAACGATGGGTGGCCAGGTGAGCGACGCCGCCTGGAGGGCGGAAAGAACCAGCGGCAAATGGGCGGTGATCGGCGGCAGCGGGGTGGATGGAAACATCCGGGCGACGAGATCGACACTGATCGGCGGCATCGGCGGCAGGGTGGCGGTTGCGATGGGCAAGTTCAGCGCCGCGGCGGTTCGCGCCCCGACCACGCCATCGGCCAGAAGCCCTTCACTGTGCTGGAACGCCAGGACGGCGGCTTCGGTGCCAGGACCAAAATCCCCATCCTCGGCACCTGGCGGAAAGCCGGCGCTCAGCAGGCTGCGCTGGAGCGCCAGGATCTTGGGTCCGTTTTGGCCGAGTTGCAGGTCTGGTTCGGCGGCAAGGGAAAGCGAAGGGACAGGAGATGTCGGCATACCTCACTCCGATGGATAAAATAGGATTATAAGCCGAATTTGCGCCCCCTAGGCAAGTTTTTATACCTAATGTTTCGTTTCGTGGCGACGGAAATAAAGTATTAGTACAGATCGCAGTATCGTGTAATCGGATGTAACCAAAACTGACCTAGGATTGGCGTGTTGCCTGGGTGGGTGGGGATTATTTTGGATATTTTGTTGGTTGAGGACGACGAACTCGTCCGAGATTGCCTTGAGGAGGCGCTGCTGAAAGCCGGGCTATCGATCACCGGGATCGAGTCGGCCGAAGAAGCCCTCAGCTTGCTTTCGCCCGAAAAGCCGCCTTCCGTGCTGGTGACGGATATCAATCTTGGCGCGGGCATGGACGGGCTGGCCTTTGTGCGCGCGGCCAGGGCGGTATGCCCTGGGCTGCCGGCGGTGTTCATCAGCGGGCGCTATGGCGAGCTGCGCGGGATGAGCGCCTGTGAGCGGTTCCTGCCAAAACCCTTCACCACCCCCGCCTTGCTCCGCGCGATCGAGGATGTGAGGGCCGCCGCCAAGGTATAACCGCAGGCTCTCTGCTGAATCCCCCACGCGCTCGTCAGGTGTCATTCCGCCGGTGAGCCTGGGCTGGTGCCGCCAACAACGGCAAGGTTCGGGCCCTTGGCCTGCCCACTCTCCTGCGCCGCAGGTGGCGTCTCGCTCGCGGCTTCGGCAGGTTTGATCGCGGGCGGCGGCAATACATGCTCCTGCACCGTTACCGTCTGCGGGCCGGCCATGCCGCCCACCCGCAGGCTGGCCATCCAGCGATCGAGGAAATCCAGGAACCGGTCCAGGAACATCACCGCAATCACCGCCACAAACGCGGTGCCGTAAGGATTATCCACCTGCACCATGCCGGAGACCGAGGAGAGCAGCGCCCCCTTGGTGCCGCGGATGAAAAACAATGAGAGCAGGCCAACGATGCCGCCCAGAAGCAGCCGCTTGAAGCCGCGCTCCCTGGATTTTTCCGCCGCCTCGCTCCCCGCGCTGCCCCATGGCGCCGCCTTGGCGCCGCGCAGGATCACGATGCCGGAGCCGATCATCCCCGCCATGAAGGCGATAATGATATTGTTGGCATCGCTCGAATTCCGATGGAAGCACGGCGCGATGGTACCCTTGATGCAGCTGACGAAATTGGTGTCCCAATAGGTGTTCATGCCGTAATTGATCTGGCCGATCAGCGAATCACGTTGGGCGGCATAGATCTTCAGCGACGCGGTCAGGTCGCCGACATTGCTCGCATTCGGGCTGCTGGCGATGCGTTGGGAAATGTCCTGCATCGATGCGGTCTTGCCGGCGAGGTCGCTGATCCTGGCATCGTTGATGCTGATGGCGAAGGTAAGGTTCACCACCGCGGCGACGATTGTCAGCCACAGCGCCAGATCGCGGGCCCTGCCGCGCAGCGACTTGTCCTTGACCATGTCACGCCACTCCGACAAAGCCCATATGGCCACAGCAATGATCCCCCGCCATCGCGAGTCGTAATCTCCCCGCAACGAGATAACAAGCGGTAAAAGTTTGTTCTTTCTTCCTGCAATGATCCAGGTCGTCGCGCGGTGTACGGCCTTCGAGCCGTCATTGCGTGCTGCCGCCAAAACACGGCATGATCTATGTATGCGCTCCCTTGCCCTTCTCCTCGCCTGCCTGATCTGCCTTCCGGCCGCGGCGGCCACCGCGCCGGCCGATCCTTATCTCTGGCTCGAATCCGTCTACGCCCCCCGGGCGATGGACTGGGTGCGCCAGGAGGATGCGCGCTCGCTCAAGATCCTCCAGGCCGCACCGCAGTACAATGCCTTCTTTGACCAGGCCCTCGCCCTGGCCCAGGCCAGCGACCGCATCCCGTTGCCGGAATTCCTGGCCGGCGGCGTGGTCAATTTCTGGCAGGACGCCACCCATGTGCAAGGCATCTGGCGCCGCACCTCGCTCGCCGATTACCGCAGTAACGCACCGCATTGGCAGACTCTGCTGGATGTCGATGCGCTCTCGCAGGCCGAGCACCATAACTGGGTGTTCAAGGGCGATACGTGCTTCCACCCGGCCGACCAGACCTGCCTGGTCGCGCTCTCCGATGGCGGCGAGGATGCGGTGGTCACGCGCGAATTCGATGTGTCGCAAGCGCGTTTCGTGCCCGGCGGCTTCGTGATCCCGCATGCCAAGCAGCAGGCGGATTGGGAAAACGCCGATACGCTGCTGGTCGGCACCGATTGGGGGCCGGGCAGCATGACCGCATCCGGCTACCCGTTCATCATCAAGCGGCTGAAGCGCGGCCAGAGCCTGGCCCAGGCGACCGAGGTGTTTCGCGGCACCCCAGAGGATGTCTCGGTGCAGATTCTGGGGCTGACCGATGCGCAGGGCCACCATGCGATGATCCTGGAGCGCGGCCTGGATTTCTTCCGCACCACGTTTCACCTGGTTTCACCAACCGGCACGACCAGACTGAATCTGCCGGAAAAGGCGCAGATCGACGGGCTGGTGCAGAACCGGCTGATCGTGACGATCAACCAGGATTTTGCCCCCGCGCATGGCCCCGCCCTGAAAGCCGGCACATTGATTGCGCTGGATATGGGCCATCCCGATGCGCCGCCGCAGCCGATCTTTGTGCCGGGCGCGCGCCAATCGATCGATGACGTATCGGTCACCGCCGGCCGCGTGGTGGCCGCCATCTATGATAACGTGCGCGGCGGCGCCTATGTGTTTAGCGCCACCGGCACGGGCTGGACCGCACGCCGCCTGAAGCTGCCTGACGATGTGGCGGTGGCCGTGGTCACCACCGACGACCGCAGCGATCGGGCCTTCTTCCAGGTCACCGGCTTCCTGCAGCCACCAGGGTTATATCTCGCCGATGGCGCCAGCGATGCCGCTCCGATCGAGGTGAAAGCCCTTCCCGCCAAATTCGATGCGTCGCATGACACGGTCGACCAATACGAAGCCATCTCCACCGATGGCACGAAAATTCCGTATTTCGTGGTGCATCCGAAGGGCATGAGGCTGGATGGCGGCAACCCGACCTTGCTGAATGCCTATGGCGGCTTCCAGATCAGCATGACGCCGAAATACCAGGCCACATTGGGAAAGCTGTGGCTGGAGCATGGCGGCGTGTTTGTGCTTGCCAATATCCGCGGCGGCGGCGAATTCGGCCCCGCCTGGCACGAGGCAGGCCTGAAGACGAAGCGCCAGCATATCTATGACGATTTCGCCGCTGTCGCCAAAGACCTGATTGCCCGGGGCATCACCAGCAAGGCGCATCTGGGAATCAAGGGCGGATCCAATGGCGGCCTGCTGATGGGCGTGGAATTCGAACAGCATCCGGAATTGTGGGGTGCGGTGATCATCGATGTGCCGCTGCTCGATATGCTGCGCTACGAAAAGATCGCCGCCGGCGCCTCATGGGTCGGCGAATATGGCAGCGTGGCGAATCCGGCCGAGCGGGCGTTCCTGGCGAGGATTTCGCCCTATGATAACCTGAAGGCTGATGCGCATTATCCTACGCCGTTCATCTTCACCACGACGAAAGATGATCGGGTTGGCCCTGTCCATGCGCGGAAATTCGCCGCCAAGATGGAATCGATGGGCCTGCCGTTTCTCTATTACGAGGCGATCGAAGGCGGCCACGCGGCCGGCGCCAATTTACGCGAAAAAGCCCAGGAGGAGGCCCTGGAAATGACCTATCTGACGACGGCGCTGACGAAATAGCGCAGGATGGGGAGCGCTGCCCTCACCCATCCTACACGCTATCCAATTGCACGCCGCCGGTGACGGCCTGGTACGTGGCGATGGCCAGGGTCAGCGGCTCGAAGGGTTTGGTGATGACGAAGGCGGGCTCGATCGCCTCGCCGGTCAGCAGCCGCTCAGGATAGGCGGTCACGAAGATCACCGGGGCGTAGTGGCTCTTCAGGATGGTGGTCACCGCGCTGGTGCCGTCGCCACCCAGGCCGAGATTGATGTCGGCCAGGATCAGGCCGGGCCGGGTGCGCGTGGCGATCGCAATCGCCTCGGCCTCGCTGGCGGCAACGCCCACCACACGGTGGCCGCAACTCACCACCAGTTCCTCCAGATCCATGGCGATGATCGGCTCATCCTCGATAATCATCACATCGGTCGCCGCCGAGGCGCGCAGCCGGTCGCGCGCATCCACCAGCCGTTCCGAGGCCTCGGCGGTCGTCACGCCGATAATCGGTGCCGCGTCCTCGGCGGAGACGTCTTCCAGCGAGGTGAGCAGAAGAAGCTGGCGTTGCTTGCCGGAAATGCCGTCGGCCGGCTCGGTGCCTTGACCCTGGGCATCGAAACGCTGCGTCACCCCCCAATAGAGACGGTGTCGCGCATCCGTGATTCCCTGCGGCGCCGCCACTGCGTTAGCGAGCATGTCACGCAGGCAAGCCGCCACCAGCGCGTCGCCGGCGTGTTGGCTGCCGGTGAGTGCACGGGCATAGCGTCTGGCGTAAGGAAGCGCGCGGATCATGTCCTCGCGTGGCGGCGTCGTCATTCTAGGTCCTCATGGAAGGATAATACTGCGTGTGCCACCGAACGAGCTTGGTCACGTGAGGCCTCGACCAAGCACCACCCTGCCCCATACGCGCGCGCAAGCATAGCTATGGATAATGGCTGCGAGGAAACGCCGGGCAACCTGACGGCGGACGAGGTGCTGGCAAATCTGCGCCGTGAATTGGCATCGCTCCTGCCGGAGTTGAGGGCATATGCGCGATTCCTGGTGCGGGACCGCTTCAGGTCCGATGACCTGGTGCAGGATACCGTGGTTCGCGCCCTGGGCTCAATCGCCCAATTCCAGCAAGGCACCAACTTGAAGGCCTGGCTGTTCACGATCCTGCGAAACGCGTTTTTCGAACAGAGCCGGCGGCGGCGGCGCGAGGATGCGGCGATGGCAGCCCATGCGCAGACCGCTGCTGGCGGCCTGCAACAGCATCACGGTGAAATCTCCGACATGTCCCGCATGCTCTGGACCTTGCCGCCCTTGCTGCGTGAGGCGCTGGTACTGGTCGGCGCGCAGGAGCTGACCCATGAAGAGGCGGCGAAGGTGTGCAACGTGCCGATCGGCACCATGCGCGCCAGGGTGTCGCGCGCGCGCTCCAAGCTGGCGGAAGCTTTCGCGGAAGGCGCGCGGCCCTGGGAAGCATAATTTACCCGGCGGAATTGGTCTGACGTTTTCGTGATGCAGCGCGATGCAGCGTACCGCCGGGCTGCGTCATTTGCATATCAGGAAGACGGAGAAACCAATGACCGCCGTGACAATCACCCCCACCGCCCCGAGCTTTCACGACCAGGTAATCGCCATCCTGCCGAAATTGCGCATCCAGGCGCTGGCACTCACCCGCAACCGGGCCGCCGCCGAAGACCTGGTTCAGGACGCCGTGTGCAACGCACTCTCTGCCCAGCAGAGCTTTATTCCGGGCACCAATTTCCCCGCCTGGATGCACCGCATCCTGCGCAACCGCTTCATCAGCAATCTGCGCAAGCGCCGCGACACCACCGACATCGATGATGTGCCAAGCTCGGTGTTTGCCACCGAGGCACCGCACGAAGATCGCCTGGCGCTGAAGGAACTGGCCGCCGCGATGACCCGCCTGCCGACGGATCAGCGTGAAGCGCTGGTAATGGTGGTGGTGCATGGCATGAGCTACGAGGCTTTGGCCGAATCGACCGGCTGCGCCGTCGGCACCGCCAAGAGCCGGGTATTCCGCGCCCGCCGCCAGTTGGAGACCTGGTTGCTGGGCGAACCCAAGGAAACCAGCAAGGCCGGCCGCAATGCGGCTCAGCTTCTGGCGCGCCGTTTGGCGGAAGGGGAGCGTGAGCGAGATTTCGCCTGACAACACCACTGGTTTAATGACATTTTTGCCTGAAGAAGGGCGGCCATCTCTACCTGATGGCCGCCTGTTTCTGTAGGCTCCCAGGATAAGACCCGGTTCATTATGCCGAAGGCCAAAGACTCATCACCGCATGGCCGTCCGCCAGCTTCATCCTCCAGAAAGGGTCGCAAGACCGAAGCGGCGTTTGATATCTGGCTGCAAAAGGGTCTGCATGAGATCTATGATCAGGTCGCGCGTGAGCCGATCCCAGATGAATTGCTGAAATTGATCGAGGAGGATCGCAAGAAGTGACTGCGGCTCCCGTCTTCGCCCGCCCCCCGCCCGGCCAAACCCGGAGCCGAACCCATTGAAATTCAGGGCGCCAGCCGGATTGCCCACGCGGATTTCGGGCTGGTTCGACAAGATACGGGTGCGGCTCGCCCTTCTTGTCTTCATCGCGGCGATACCGCTGCTGATGCTGTCGGCCACAATTGTCGGCCAGAATTACCATCTGGCCCTGCGCGCGAGCGCCGACACCGCCGCGCGCCTGCGGGAATCGGCGGTGGCACGGCATGTATCGGCGGTGATGGGCGCGCGGCAGCTGATGCAGGCGCTCTCCCAGGTCACTGAGCTGACCGGCAATGACGCCGCTGCCTGTCACGTCCGGCTTGCCAATGTCCTGGCCCTCCAGTCGGAGCGCTATTCCAATCTTGCCGCCATCGATGGTGACGGCAAGCTGCGCTGTTCCGCGCAACTACCGGTTCTGCCCGACTCGGCGGTCGGCGGCCAGCTGCGCAACGCGCCGCTGCTCGCCGCCGCCCGCGCGCATCAAGGTTTCGTGCTCGGGCCGGTGCGCAGAAGCCCCTATACAGGCGGCCAGATCATTCCGGCCATCTATCCGGTGATCCAGCAGGGTGTGGTGGCCGGCTTCGTCTATGCCGGGCTGAGGATCGACTGGTTTGCCGATTCCGCCGGCTCCCGCATTCCCGCGCTACCCGGCCTATGGATCGTCGATGGCGCCGGCAGCGTCACCCAGGTCGCCGGGGTGGGTGCGATCGGGCTGCCCGGCCAGGCGATTTTGCGCCAGCTCGAAAGTGGCGCCACCGTGGTGGATGCCGTCTCGGCCGGCGGCCAGCCCTATTCCTATGCATCCTCCGTCCTCGGCGACGACTACAGCCTGATCGTCGCCTATCCCGCGAC
>Ga0116227_10013381_pt1 | contig 12920 bp, 11 predicted proteins | sample S1TSphgellanicum_FD_89693 | JGI IMG/M metagenome (GOLD analysis project Ga0116227, IMG submission 89693) | Host-associated microbial communities from peat moss isolated from Minnesota, USA - S1T2_Fb - Sphagnum magellanicum MG | ecosystem: Host-associated > Plants > Peat moss > Unclassified...
AACTACATCCGCATCGGCGTGGAAGAAGGCGCGAGGTTGCTCGCTGGTGGGGAAGGGCGGCCGCAGGGGCTGCAGGTCGGCTGGTTCGTGAAGCCAACGATCTTTACCGGCGCAAGCAATCAGATGCGCATTGCGCGCGAGGAAATCTTTGGCCCCGTGCTCACCATCATTGCCTATGAAGACGAGGCGGATGCGATCGCCATTGCCAACGACACGCGCTACGGACTCAGTGCCCTTGTACTGGGGCAGGACCTGAAGCGGTGTGAGCGTGTGGCGCGCCAGATCGACTCCGGGCGCGTGCTGGTCAACACCCTGGGCCATGAACCTCGTGCACCGTTTGGTGGGTTCAAGTATTCAGGGCTTGGCCGAGAGATGGGCAGATGGGGAATGGCTGCGTACCTGGAACCTAAGACCTTGCTGATGTGAGGGTTCGTTAATATTCCGGCGTGTGGCTGCCGCGAAAACAAAAGCGTTAAGGAATATGGGGCCTGAGCCGGGCGTCACATTCCTTCCCACGCGGAATGATTTCAAATGGCTTGCGAATGCCAGATGCGCAGGCTGATGTTCTTTCCATTGCCGTTGAAGAAATAGGCAAAGCGCCAGCACTTTGAATCATTCAGACTCACAATTAAATGCAGCCCGGATTCCTTGGGAGGTTGCAGGGCTTCTCCTTGGGTTTGGCGTTACGAATTCCTTCAGCAGTGCTCTGCCATGAGGGCTCTAAAAGTGGACATTCGGGTCACGCCCGCGATTGGCACCTCGCAATCCAGGACAGCCTCCTGAATCTCATTGTTTTCCACTGCTATTAGCCAAATGGGTAATTGCGTTTGCGGTCTAATCCGGCAACAGTGCAGGCACAATCTTAATAAATCAGCGCCTTGCGAATGAACTGCCCAGTAAAAGTCGTTGAGATGCGACAATTAATTACCGCTATTAGGCGGTCTAGTTGTAGTTAGCCGTCAGGGACAGTTCGCAATGAATATCGAGACAGCGAAAGCGTTCTTACTTTGGTGTCTAGTCGTTAACTACGGCATGTTGTTGTGGTGGTTCCTAGCCTTTAGGCTTGCTCACGACTGGATGTATCGACTGCACAGTCGCTGGTTCAAGCTGCAGGAGGAGCGCTTTGATGCAATCCACTATCAAGGCATGGCCGTGTACAAAGTCGGAGTCCTCCTGTTCAACCTTGCTCCTTACATTGCGCTTCTCATCGTCGGGCACCATGCCGGCTAACCCAGCGCTCCAGCGGAACGTGGACTCGCTGGCGCTCACCACGTCTGCCGAGCTTGCACGTTAGCTGGAAAGCAGTGAGCCTAGCTTTTCAAATCCTGTCCGGCGTTTCTGGTTTATGTATTTACGCCTTGGTCCTGTGGCTATATCAAAGTCCGCCACAATGGAGGCAACACGTTTTTGGAATAGGGCTTTTTCTTATAGCTTTTGGGTGCTTTCTCCACGGCTCTGTGTACTTTTACTGCTGGAGTCGAGCGGAGGTCTTTCACTTTAATGCGTTTGCTTGCACTTGCTCAGATGCAATTACATTTCAGCAGTTGTCACGTTCGCGCATCACAACAACTGTGTTTGCAGCCATCTCTTTTTCCATAGCTGGGGCACTGTGCACTGCACATGGTTTTGTGTTTAAACTCAAGCATGCCATTTCGAACCGTCATGCCAGCTAACAAGGCACTCTAGGCGACGTCCCCACTTCACGGGGCTGCGCCTGAGCTTGTCGTTAGGCGACACAGGATGAGCACTTCGCGAATTGCGCTCGCGCCCTTGGAGCCAAACGGCGGACGGTTCGTCACGTATCTCGAACGGAGGACACCATGGGACTATTGACCTTCAGTATCAACGTCACTCTGGACGGTTGCGTCGACCACCAGGAAGGAATCGCCGACGATGAAACACACGCCCTCTTCACCCGCCTCCTGGACGAGAGCGGGGCGATGCTGTGGGGTCGTGTCACCTACGAGATGATGGAGAGCTACTGGCCAGCGGTCGCCCGCGGCGACGTAGAGGCACCGCCGGCGTTACGCGTGTGGGCGGACAAGCTGGAGGCCAAGCCGAAGTACGTGGTGTCCTCGACGCGAAAGGACTTTCCCTGGACCAACAGTCACCACATCGCCGGCGACCTGCGCGCGGCCGTACAGAAGCTCAAGGACGCGACCCCGGATGGCGTGCTCCTCGGTAGTGGCAAGCTCGCGGCCGAGTTGGACCGGTTGGATCTGATCGACGAGTACAAGTTGCTCGTCCACCCCAGGATCACCGGCCACGGCCCAACCTTGTACGAGAGCGGGCTGCCCAGCACGCGACGACTCGAGCTGATCTCGGCGAAGCCGCTCAGCAACGGCGTAGTCGCCATGCACTACCGGCGCTCACGCTGACTCGGACGGGCGTTCGACACCACATGAAGCATCGCAGCTTCCTGCTCGAGTTGAAGCCTGATTCGTTCCGGCCGAAGGCATTTCTCGTTCCAGACATCACGCTCGCCGCGGCCACAACTCGCGACCGTGCGCGATGCCAGCGCCTGTGGCTGGAGGTTGGGCAGGGATACTGGAGCGACAGGACTCGCTGGCGTGATTCCCGCTGGGATGCACACCTCAACCGCACCGACATCCACTTCTGCATTGCGTCGAACCGCGCGCAGGATATCGGATTCTTCGAACTTGTCGTCCAATCTCGCGGCGTCAAACTCGAAGGCTTTGGTCTCTTGCCGCACTGGCGTGGTCGTGGCCTTGGCGGCGGCTTGCTCTCGGCGGCAACCGCGCAAGCCTTTGCCACCGGCGCCAAGAGGGTCTGGCTGCACACGGCAACAGACGATCATCAGAATGCGCTGCCGAACTACAAGGCAAGGGGCTATCGTGTTTATCGGGAGCGGGAGCTCAAGAGCCCCATGCCTTCGCAGTAAGGGCCTTGAAGCCGAGAAGTCCAAGGCGGTATGCCCAAGCGGACGCTGGCGAATGGCTGCCTTCAGGATCGCCCACGCTCAACCGTCCCAACCACACACAGTTAGCAGCTGCCGCCATTCAGTGGGAGCTTTGATGTTGCCTGCACATCACGAGAGGATCGGCCGACGGTGATCTGATAGCAGCCTGGACTGAGTTGCCAGGATTCATCCGAGCTGCGCCAATAGGAAAGATCGTGATTGCTGATGTCGAAGCTGAGTCGCTGGCTCTTCCCGGCATCCAGATACACCTTGCCAAATGCCTTCAGTTGTCGCGGCGGTTGGATGACGTCGGGGCCAGGAGAGGGCAAGCCCAGGTAAACCTGTGCGACATCGCTTCCCGAACGATCCGAGGTATTGGTCACCGTGATGCTGACCTTGATTCCGTTTGCAGTCTGCGACGCGCTGTAATTCGAGTAGGCAAACCTGGCATAGGACAGGCCAAAGCCAAAGGGATAGGCCGGCGCCACGTCGTGGGCGTCGAACCAGCGATAACCCACCAGTACACCTTCGACGTAATCGACATCCAGCAGCCCCGGATAGGCGGCCGGATTGTTGGTGACATTGTTCGCTGGCCCGTCTGAATCCTTCACCGGGATGGTCGAAGACAAGCGGCCGCCCGGATCGACATCACCAAAGAGCACGCGGGCAATCGCCGTGCCTCCGGCCTGTCCTGGATACCAGGCCTGCAGCAGTCCTCTGATCTGCGAATCCCAGCTGGAGGTCAGAACCGGCACGCCTGTCTGCAAGACGACAATCGTGTTTGGATTGGCTGCTGTGATTTGGGCAATCAGTGCATCTTGCGTCGGCAACTGGATCTGCAAGTCCTGGCCTTGCAGGTCTGGCAGCCCATAGCCAATAACACTCAGGGACATGCCCAACTTGTCGGTGCCTTCGGTTTCGGAATCATTGACGACGACAATGGCGACGTCAGCGGCCTGCGCGACTGCCACGGCAGTAGCCGGAATGAGGCCAGGATCCGTGGTCACGGTAATGGCAGAGCCGGCGCGAGCCTTGATGCCATCCAGCGCCGTGACGAGGAAATTCCGCATCGGTGCCACTTCCATCGATCCGCTGGCGCGAATGTAGCTGCTGGCGGCGGGGCCGATGACGGCGATGGATTTAATCTTCGACGAATCCAGCGGCAATATTCCATCGTTCTTCAACAGGACCATCGATTGCTCTGCAACTTTCACCGCGGTGGCGTTGTGCGCCGGGTAATCGATCGTGCTGACGGAGGAGACCGGTGCTGGCCGATCCATGACGCCAAAGGCGAAGAAGGTCCTGAGGATATGCTGGACGTGATCGGTGAGCTGTTGCTGGCTAACCAGGCCAGTGGCCAGAAACGCCAGGACATCGGCCTCGAAATAGCCGGTGTCCATTCCCGCGATGAAGTTGTTGAGATGGTTCTTGTCCGCCAGCAGATCCGGCGCGACGAATCCCTTGAAGCCCAACTGGTCCCGAAGAATATGTTGAAGGAGTACCGCGCTTTCGCAGGCATAGGGGCCGTTGAGGCGATTGTAGGAACACATGATGCTGGCCGGATTGGCTTCGGCAATGGCCGCTTCAAACGGCGCCAGATAGATTTCGTGCAAGCTGCGGTCATCCAGAATGACATTGACCAGCTGACGTCCACCGATGGTTCCAGTCACAAGCGGAATCCCCAACTGCCCCTCCTGGTCGTTGGCAACAAAGTGCTTGAGTTGCACCATCGCGCCCTCTTTCTGTACGGCGTTGATCCAGTTCACCGTCATGCGGGAATTTAGATAGGGATCTTCCCCGTAGTATTCGTTGCCACGGCCAGCCAGCGCTGTGCGTAGGGTATTAGCGGTCGGGCCCCAGACGCCGTGATAGCCATTCTTCAAAAGTTCGTCGCCGACGACTGCCCCGTATTCCCGGGCCAGCGACAGATCAAAAGTCGCGGCGAGTGCGGAAGACGAAGGAAGGGCAGTGCCATTCTTGTAACTGGCGATTCCTGCTGGAGCGCCTTCGGCACCGTCTACAAAATTCGCTACAGCGGCCGGAATGCCCAAAGCACTGACGGCTTGATTGCTCACGACGGCAATCATTTCTGCCTGCGTCATGCAGCTGATCATCAGGTTTGCGCGCTGATCAGCTTGCAGCGATTGATCAAGCCAGGGTTTGCTGGCGCAACTGCCTGCGTCAACAGGTGGAGAGGTCGTTGCCTGTGTATCGGGGGCAGATGATCGGCTGCAAGCTGAGAGTAGCGCCAAGAATGCAATCGCCACTCCGCGGTAAGTCCTGGGGCATGCGCGCCCTTGAATGGTGATTGGCGACCAGGACTTTCGCGTCGTGATCTGTTGGCGGACCGCGGTTGTTCTTGTTACGGCAAGCGGGATATCGGCGACAATGAAGCGAAAATATTTGGCACTGGACATGGCTAATCGTTGTTATGGATATAGCCGTCGACGTTAACAAGGGCGCGCGCAGGGCCGCTTGTCCAAGACGGCCTGGTTTTTATCAATTTGGGCCAAATCAAAATCAATAAAAGATCGCGGCCATCTTGTTTGGGAGCTTGATATGCAGTTGGCGGAAAGGGAGTTGCACAGCGGGATGGCGAGGCTTCTGCTCGACTACATCAAGGCGCAGGAAATCCACGACGACGATCTGGTCAATCTTTTGCAGAAGTGCGTCGCCGATAACCAGATGAATCATGCGCAGTGGTGGAGCAGCTTGAACGCCATTCAGCAGCATTTGCCGCAGCAGCGTGTCGGATTCGAGATCGGCTTATGTATCAAGCCGTCGCATTTGGGTGTGCTGGGTTACCTGATGCTGACGTCGGCGTCGCTCGCGGAGCTCTTGCAGCGCTTCCAGAGATTCATTGGCCTTCTGCATCAAAGCGACGGCATCGCGGTGAGTTTACACGATGGCAATCTATCGATTCGATGGGCTACGGAATTCGGACCAACGCCACGGATTTCAGATGAAGTCTACATCGCCGCGATCTTGCAGTTCCTGCGGATTTGCACTGCGCAGAAGGACATCACCTTCCGGCGCCTGCAGTTCATCTATCCGGAGCCGGAAACGATCAGCGATTATGTCGATCTCTTCCGCTGCCCGCTGAGCTTTGGCAATCCTTGCAATGAACTGACGTTGCCGCTGTCTGTCCTGGCCTTGCCATTGAATCATGCTGACCCGGCGCTCAACAGCCTGCTGGAGCGACAGGCTGAAGCCTTGATCGCGGCCATTCCACAGCCGGGGAATTTTTCTTCCAAGTTGCGCGATGTGCTCGTGCATCGCTTGCAAGATGGTGATATCAGCGCCAGTTCGATCGCCCGCCAGCTGGCAATGTCACGCAGGACCTTGCACCGCCGCCTCAGTGAGCAGGGCCTGGATTTCAATTCAGTCTTGAGGAACGTCAGAGAGCAATTGGCTCGCCAATATCTCGGCGATTCAAGCCTGAGTCTCGGCGAGATTTCGCTGCTGCTGGGTTACAGCGAACAAAGCTCATTTACGCGCTCATTCAAACAATGGACTGGCTACACACCGCTAGGATTTCGTAGGCGGACATCATTGGAAATCCTGCGAGCGTGAAGAAAAACATCATGCTTGTAAAAAGGACCCTTCGAGAATTGCTGCCACTCAATCCGGAACGTCCGGTTCTTGGAACTGCTGATGACCATCTCTTGGTCCCCAAGCCGGTCTCGATGATGCAGGTTTCGGCCTTGTTGCCAGCCGAGGTCGGTCCGTGTAGTCTGAAAACGTCATTAGGGAGTAGCCGCCTCCGCAAAGGAGGAGCCCACGTCAACACACTTGATCCGAAGGATCATGGCGTCGGCGGCATAGCCTGGCGAGACTTTTGACCTCATAACCCAAAGCCGGGCTGGCGGTGGGATGTGGGGTCATTTGCTCTAGCCGTCGGCCCCAGGACTCATTTGTGGAAGGTTTTTTTGCATCATTCGGGATGGTCGCGATCGCAGAAATCGGCGACAAGACCCAGTTGCTGTCGTTTCTTCTTGCTGCCCGTTACCCAGGCAAGCATTGGCAAATCATCACCGGCATCCTGATTGCCACGGTGGCGAATCATTTCGTGGCGGCTTACGCAGGCTCCTGGCTGGCTGGCCAGATCAACCCGGATCTGTTGCGCTGGGTGCTGGGCCTGATCTTTCTAGCCTTCGCGGCTTGGGCCTTGATCCCGGACACGTTGGATGACAAGGGCAAGGCTGGCACAGTCATGGGCGCATTCACCGCAGCCGTGACCATGTTCTTTTTGGCCGAGATGGGCGACAAGACCCAGCTGGCCACGGCGGCCCTCGGCGCGAAATATCCCAGCCTGATCGCGGTCACCGCGGGTACGACGCTGGGCATGATGGCTGCCAACATCCCGGCGGTTCTCCTCGGCGAGCGGCTTGCGCAGCGATTCTCCCTCAGCAAGGTCCGATTCGTGGCGGCGGCGCTATTCGCCATATTCGGGTTGCTCATCCTGCTGAACGTCGATATCGGTCTCGGCATATCCGGTCAGTGATCTCAAATCTTTTTAATGCTGCCCCCAACCCATGGAGCATTCAATGAAGAATCTGTATTCGAGTGCGGCACTGATCCTGATGACGCCTGACATCGCACTGGCCGATGCGAACTGCAAGATCAATCCCAAGAACGCGTGGAAGAGCGAAGCCGCTGCTCGGGCGCACTTTGAGGGTCAGAGCTGCGGGATCAACAAGTTCAAGGTGTCAGGCAATTGCTACGAGACCTACGGCTTAAACGCCGAAGGCAAGAAGGACGAAATCTACTTCGACATGAAGATCCATGGCCGCAAATGGATCGATGCAACCGGGCAGGGAAAATCTCTTTCAAGCGAAACCTGCACATGAAATATCTTGCAAATCGGCTATCCCCTACGGCGGAATCCTTTCTGTTGATCACCCTGGTCTCCCTGGCCATCATCGTCGGCCATGAAGGCAAACGAGGATGGCAGGTCTGGGCCTTGGCCATGCCCGCTTTCTTATGGTTGTGGTGGCCTGTGAGGAATGACCGGATTCGGAAAACACGCTCGCTGGTCGTATCGATGTGGGCCTCCATTTTCATCTTTGATGCGGCGGCTCGCGGATACCTGAGGACGATGTATGGAGCCGTCCCTGACAGCAGCACCGTGATGGCAGCGATTGCCAATACCCAGCGGGGAGAGGCCCAGGAGTATCTGTTGATGTACATGGCCAGCATTCGGGACTGGGGCATTCTGGCGGTCACGGGTGCAATCGTCGCGATGTGGCTGTGCTTCAAGCGGGTAACGCCGCTGCGTATTCCACGAGCGATGGGCTATGGGCGCCCTATCGTCGCCAGCCTGGCTGGACTGGCGATTCTTGCCAGTTCGGTCGGCTATATCAGCAAGCCCTGGAGGCGGTGGCACCCGATCGCCTACTGGCCGAACTGGGCGGTTCAAGTCGCGACGCTGCGGCAGCAATGGGCGAGCCAGGATGATGCCCGGCAGCGCGCAATGGAAGCAGCGCAGCGAATCTCAGCCTTCAGGCAGGCAGAGCAACCCGAAACCGTCGTCCTGGTCGTGGGTGACAGCGTCAACCGGGACAATATGCAGCTCTACGGATATACACGTCCTACGACACCGGCGCTGATTGAGCGCAAACATGCCTTGGGTTCCGGCTTGACCGTCCTGCAGGATGCTTGGTCCACGGAAGCGGGGACCATGGCGGCGCTCAAGGAACTGTTTGAAGTGGACGGCGCTGCAGGGAGCGCTCCGCTCCATGCCTTGGCCATCGCTCGATCCGCGGGCTACAAGATCTGGTGGATCAGCAACCACGACGACCTGGCGATCAAGCAGATACATGCCCGGTTTGCCAATGAGCTGCGCATGGTCAACCAGGTTCCAGGCCGCTCGACCGCCTCGCTGGACGATCGCGTACTGCCCTTTCTCCAGGAGGCCCTGGCCGATCCGTCACGGCACAAGCTCATCGTCGTGCATCTGCTCGGAGCGCATCCGCATTACCGCATGAGGGTGCCGGACGATATGCCCGCCATCCAGATGGGCGACGATGCGGTTGACAGGCTGATGCTGGCGCAGGATCGCCCCTGGTGGCTGAGAAAAATGCGTGCCGAATACGACACGGCGATCCGGTTCCACGATCAGGTGGTTTCGAAGACGCTAGACGCGACCGTTGCCAATAGCATTGATGGCAGGCGCGGCGCCTGGATGTATGTTTCGGATCATGGCCAGGAGGTCGGGCACCAAATAGACCGGGCTGGCCACAGCATGAAAACAGCAGCCGGATACAAGATTCCCGCGATGATCTGGGAGTCGCCGGACGATACGCCGCCACCGGCCAACGCCGAGTTCAGGCCGTTCCGATCGGACTGGGCTTCGTGGACCCTTTTGGGATTGATGCACGTTCGGTGGAACGGCTATGCCCCGTTCAGGGATGTGTTGGATGCAGGCTATCAATGGCATCCGCCAGATATCCCCCGCGAGTAGCGTTTGCGGCAACCTGAATCGTGGACCACTTGGAGTGGGGTGTACTTCAGTATCAGGCGAGCGGTGAAAGGCGCCGCCCGGCAGAAGTGCTGACGGCATGGCTGTTCAGCCGGTTAGTACCCGGTACGGCGGCGTAAGCGGTACTGGCTGGGGGACTCACCGGCCCACTTGCGGAAGGCGCGGGTGAAGTTGGCAGGGTTCTGGTAGCCGAGACGGCTGGCGATTTTCTGCAGATCGAGTTCGGTGTTCTCGATCAGGCTGCAGGCATCGCGCCGGCGGGTTTCGTCGAGCAGTTGTTGGAATGAGCTGCCGTCATCCCGCAGCTTGCGCGCCAGCGTGCGACTGGACATGTGCAGCTTGCCGGCGATGGTTTCCTGGTCGGGATAACCACCGTTCTTTGTCTGCACGAGTTCGGCGCAGACGCGAAGCATGGTGCTGTCGCCCGCCGTGCCGAGCTGTGCGAGTTCGCGCTCGCATAATTCGATGGCCTGTCGCGTTGCCGTTGGATCCGCCAACACCGGGCGCATCTCCAGCAGCTTGAGCGGAAAGCGCAGCTGGTTGCTCTTCTGCGAGAAACGAACCGGCAGCAGGCGGTCACGCCAGAGTGCGTGATAGTCCGGCTCGGCCCAGTCGAAGCACAGCTCGCCTTCAAGCTCCAGCAGTTCGCGTCCCAGCATCGCCGCTGCACCGCGCGCGACGCCCAGCAGGATGTGCTCGTAGAAAAAGCGGCGCAGCATCCATAGCAGGCCGGTGATGTCCGATGTCGTGCCTGCAACCTGCGCAGGCGCTTTGGTTGCGGACGAGATGATCGGATGCAGTTCGAAGATTTCTACCGCGGCATGATCCTGCTCGATCAGCAGGCGGATTCCGAAGTCGCGCTGGCGCGTCTGGAAGTAACGTATCACCAGGTCCATTGATTCGCGTACCGACCCGCAGCTGAGAATCGCGTAGCCGAGAAACCCATGCGCGGAAGGGCGCGTGCGCAGGCCGCATTCATAACCGAGCGCCGGCTCGGGCAGCATGCGTATCGCGCGGGTGACCAGCGCGCCCCACTGGATAGCGGACATGCGCGCCGCCGGGCTGTCGAGGAGGCTCGGTGAGACCTGCAGTCCTTTGAAGAGGTCCTGCGTTGCGAATCCGCGCTCGGTCACGATCTCCAGCAGTAGCTGCAGATAGGACACCGGGACGGTGGGTTTGGCGTGTCGGTCGGGACGCTTCATGGCTGAAAATGATAAGCGAATTGTCGGCCCTGCATATCACGCCCCTGTCGCGGCCCGTCGCAGAATCCTTGCATCGATCCCGGCAGCAGGGGGTCTGCATTGATGGAGGCAGCATGACGAAGGGTGTAAAGCTCAAGGGCGCGGTGGTGGCAATCACCGGTGGCGGTCGCGGCATTGGCCTGGCCATTGCCAGGGCGATGGCGGACCAGGGTGCCAAGGTTAGCCTTGGCGATATCGACGCGGATCTGGCGATGAGGGCGGCCGAATCGCTCGGCGGCTATGGTGGCAAGCTTGACGTGCGTGATCGCAAATCCTTCGAGCAGTTCCTGAAGGCCACGGAGCGGATGCTGGGACCGGTCGATGTATTGATCAACAATGCCGGCATCATGCCGATGGGTGCGTTCACCGAAGAGCAGGATGCGATCTCGGATACGCAGATCGACATCAACCTGCGTGGCGTCATCCACGGCTGCAAGGCCGTGCTGCCAGACATGCTCGCGCGTGGCAGTGGTCATGTCGTCAACGTCGCTTCACTGGCGGGTGTGATGCCGGTGCCTGGCCTGGCGGTGTACTGCGCGACCAAGTTTGCAGTGCTGGGGCTGACTCAAACGCTGCGCGAGGAATATCGCGACAGCGGAATCCATTTCACCACCATCATGCCGTCGAAGGTAAAGACGGAGCTGGCCTCAGGCTCCGACGCGGTGCGCAGCATTCCGGCGGTTTCACCCGAGCATGTCGCGCGCAGCGTGGTCGATGCGATCCGGCATCAACGTCGTGAAGTCGCGGTGCCTGGCTATCTGGGCGCGACGCCGGCGGTGCTCAATCTCGCGCCGCAGTGGCTGATGCGCCGCATGCGTCGCGCGATTGATGATCGTGCCGGCCTCGAGAAAATCGATCACCAGAAGCGCGCTTCGTATACGCAGCGCATCGAATCGTTGGCCGTGCCCAAGGGTTCGCGATGAGCGCTGCGGAAACATCACGGCAACTTGACGTCGTCGTCGTTGGCGCCGGCGTCAGCGGCATCGGCGCGGCGATCAAGCTGCTCGACAACGGCATCCAGGATTTCGTGGTGCTGGAAAAGGCAGAAGCCCTTGGCGGCACATGGCGTGACAACACTTATCCGGGTTGCGCCTGCGATGTGCCTTCGCACCTGTATTCGTATTCCTTCGCGCAGAAGGCGGACTGGAGCCGCGTGTTCGCAAGACAGTCGGAAATCCTCGACTACATCAGAGACACTGCGAAGCAGCACCAGCTCGAACCCTATATCCATTACAGCGAGCCGCTGGAATCGGCGACCTGGGATGAGACTGCGATGCAGTGGCAGGTCAAGACCCCGAAAGGGCGTTACAGTGCGCGCGTGCTGATTTCCTGCACAGGCTACCTGCACGAACCGCAGATGCCGAAGCTGCCGGGCCTCGAGAAATTCCCCGGCAAGGTCTTTCATTCCTCGCGCTGGGATCATGCCCACAAACTCGATGGTGAGCGCGTCGCCGTCATCGGCACCGGGGCATCGGCAATCCAGTTCATTCCCGAGATCCAGCCCAAGGTACGCTCGCTGACGGTGTACCAGCGCACGCCGCATTGGGTGCTGCCGAAATCGGATGGAAAGATTTCGGCCTTTGGGCACCGCATGCTGCGCATTCCGTATTTCACGCAGGCCTGGCGCAAGATGTTGTATGCCGGCTTCGAGACCTTTGGCATTGGCTTCCGTCATCCATCGCTGCTCAAGCAGGCGCAGCGCATGTCGTACGGAATGATGGAGCGACAGATCAAGGATCCGGCGCTGCGCAGCAAGGTCACGCCCAGCTACACGCTCGGCTGCAAGCGCGTGCTGCTTTCAAACCATTACTACCGTGCGTTGACCAAGCCCAATGTGGAAGTGCGGGCGACCGGTGTTGATTCCCTGCGTGGCCGCACGCTCGTCGGCGCCGACGGTAGCGAGCGCGAGATCGATACCATCATCCTCGCGACCGGCTTTCAGGTGACTGAGCAGCCCAGCAGCAGTCACGTCATTGGCAAGGACGGTCGTTCGCTGTCACAGGTTTTTTCTGGCAGCCCGCAAGGCTATCGCGGAACGACCGTCGCAGGCTTCCCCAATCTGTTCCTGGTGCTCGGCCCCAATCTCGCGATTGGCCACAACTCGGCCTTTGTCGTCATCGAGTCGCAACTGGCCTACATCATGAGTGCGCTGCGCAAGATGCGCGACAAGAAGATCGCGCGCGTCGAAGTGCTGGCGGAAGTGCAGGCGGCCTACAACGAGAAAGTGTAACGCGGCCTGCAAGGCACGGTATGGAATGTGGGTGGCTGCTCCAGTTAT
>Ga0116227_10013382_pt1 | contig 12920 bp, 8 predicted proteins | sample S1TSphgellanicum_FD_89693 | JGI IMG/M metagenome (GOLD analysis project Ga0116227, IMG submission 89693) | Host-associated microbial communities from peat moss isolated from Minnesota, USA - S1T2_Fb - Sphagnum magellanicum MG | ecosystem: Host-associated > Plants > Peat moss > Unclassified...
ACGCTCTAAGACAGGTTGAAAACCGAGACCCGCCATGACCCCGCTTTCCCGCCGCCTCCTTCCCGCGCTCCTGGCCGCCAGCGGCCTCAGCGCCTGCATGGTGGGGCCGAACTATCACCGCCCCCCGGTGGCGAGCCCGCCCGCCTTCAAGGAAGCCGACGGCTGGGCTCCGGTCGAGCCCTCCGACGCGGCCGACAAGACAGACTGGTGGACCGCCTTCGGCGATCCCGTGCTGAACGGACTCGAAGAGCGCGTGAATGTCTCCAACCAGACTCTGGCCGCGGACGCCGCCGCCTATCAGGCCGCTCACGCCATGGTGGCGGAGGATCGCGCGGCCCTGTTTCCCACAGTGACGGTGGGGGCTTCGGCGGAGCGCTCCTATACCGGCGGCGGCGCGGCGGCCTCCAAATATGCCAGCACGACGGGTGCGACGGCGACGACCACCACCACTACGACGCACGGCAATACGAGCATCGTCTATGAACCCACGGTGGGGGCGACCTGGGCCCCGGATCTCTGGGGATCAGTGCGTCGCACCATCCGGAGCGCCAAGGCCGCCGCTCAGGCTGACGCCGCCACCCTGGCCAATGCCCGCCTTTCCATTCAGACCGAACTGGCCACCGACTATATTTCCCTGCGCCAGTATGATGAGGACGCCCGTGTCTATGCCGAGGAGGTGGCGGCCTATGAGCGCAGCCTCAAGGTCGTCCAGAACCAGTATGCGGCCGGCAATGCCGCCAAGAGCGCGGTCCTGACGGCTGAAACCACCCTCGACTCCGCCAAGGCGAACCAGACCGACCTGATCCGCCAGCGCGCCCTGATGGAGCACGCCATCGCGGTGCTGGTGGGCGTGGCCCCGGCAGATCTGACCATCGCCCCCGCGCCCTGGAACCTCAAACTTCCCGCGCTGCCCACGGTCCTTCCCAGCACCCTCTTGCAGCGGCGGCCCGACGTCGCCTCGGCCGAGCGGAGCGCCGCCTCGGCCAGCGAGCTGATCGGGGTGCAGGTCGCGGCCTATTATCCGTCCATATCTCTGAGCGCGAGCGGCGGCTTCGAATCCGATCAGGTGAAGAACCTCTTCAACGCCTCCAACGCCCTGTGGAGCATCGGGGCCAGCGCCACCGAGACGGTCTTCGACGCTGGCCTGCGGGGCGCCAGGGTCCGGCAATATCGGGCGCAGTATAATGAGGCCGTGGCGACCTATCGCCAGACGGCTCTCAGCGCCTTCCAGAACGTGGAGGACAATCTCGCGGCCCAGCGGGTCTATGGCTCCGAACTCACCCTGGATCAGGCGTCGGCCCAGGCCGCGAAGGAGAACCAGACGATCACCCTGAACGAGTACAAGGCTGGGACGGTCGACTACACCACCGTGGCGGCGGCGGAAGCCGCCGCCCTCTCCACGGAACTCACCCAGGTACAGATCGAATCCAGCCGCCTGGCGACGGCTGTGGCCCTCATTGAGGCCCTGGGCGGGGGCTGGACCACGAACCAACTGCCCAAGAGTTGACCCCGTGGGACGATGCCGGCAAGCGGGCCGATGCCGCCAATTGCAAAAGGCCATGATCAATCGTCACGGTTTGCGAGCATGACGACCACAGGTTCGCCACCGAACGTCCGCGCGCGCCTTCCGCCCGTGATCCCCTGGTCGGGCGCCAGTGAAGACCTGATCGCGGGTCCTGGCGCCAATTGGCGAACCCCCGCCGAGATCAGCGATTTTGAAACGACGCCGCTTTACGCCGAGACCCTGGCGTTCCTTGAGGCTTTGGAAAGCGCATCCCCGCTGGTCAGGATCGTGGACTATGGCCGCTCCGTGGAAGGCCGGCCCCTGAAACTCATCATCGCCAGCCGCGACCCCGCCGCCGCCACCGGTCCCAAGGCCCCCGCCAGCCCGGCGCGCGTGCTCACGGAATGCGGCATTCATCCCGGTGAAATCGACGGCAAGGACGCGGGCCTGATGTTGCTTCGCGACATGGTCCACCGCGGTCGTGAGGGCCTACTGGATGGCGTGGATTGGTACTTTATCCCCGTGGTCAATCCCGATGGCCACGAGCGCCGTTCCGCCTTCAGCCGCCCCAATCAGAGGGGCCCGGAGGAACAGGGCTGGCGCGCCTCCGCCCAGGGCCTCAATCTCAATCGGGATTTCGTCAAGCTCGACTCGCCGGAAATGCGATCAGTCGTCCAGCTGATCAACCAGATTGAGCCCGATCTCTTTATCGACATGCACGTCACCGACGGGCTGGACTATCAGTATGACATCACCTTCGGATTCCAGGATCCGCCCTATTCCGCCTCGCCCGCGATCAGCGATTGGCTGGAGACGCGGTATCGCCCCGCCGTCGCCGGCGGCATGCGGAGCCTCGGCCATATTCCCGGCCCGCTGATCCTGGCGCGGGATGACCGACGCCCGGAGCTCGGCCTGATGCTCCCCGCATTTCCCCCCCGGTTTTCGCACAGCTATGGCGATCAGCGCCATCTGGCGACGGTTCTGGTGGAGAACCATTCCCTCAAGCCCGTGCGCCAACGCATCCTTGGGACCTACGCCCTGCTCGAATCCAGCCTGGCGCTCGCCGCGCGGGACATCGGCGCTCTCCGCGCCTCCACCCAAGCGGACCAAAGTCGTCGCCCCGCGACATCCGTCCTGACCTGGGACCTGGCCGACGAGCCTGTTCGCCATGTCGCCTTTCACGGGATGGCGTCAGACTTCTATCTCTCCCCGGCCTCGGGGGAACATGAGGTTCGATGGCTGGGGACGCCCGCGGCGGAGGTCCAGGCGCCGCTCTATGGATCACGCCCCGCCATCAGCCTGGAGCGGCCCTTGGGATATTGGGTGCCGGTCTCTGAAGCCGAGGTGATCGACAGGCTTTCGCGCCACGGAATCGCGATGACCACGCTCGAGGAGGGCGTGGACGTCGTGGTGGACCAAATCAGGTTCAAGGATGTGCGGCTCGCGCCAACCGTCTCGGAGCGGCGCGTGAAGATCGCGGCGGATGGCTCACACTGGGAACGGCGGCGCACCCATTATCCAGCCGGCTCGGTGCATGTGTCCACCGACCAGCCGCTGGGTGATCTCGCCATCCACATGCTGGAGCCTGTCTGCGCGGACTCGCTCTTCGCCCATGGCTTTGTCACCGGCTGCCTGGATGAAGTCGATTATATTGAGGGCTACGTGATCGCGCCCATGGCCGACGGGATGCTGGAGGCGGATCCGGAGCTGCGGCGCCAGTTTGACGAGAAGTTGGCGCGCGATCCCGCTTTCGCCGCCGATCCCATTGCAAGGCTCAAGTGGTTCTATGCCCGCTCGCCATACCGGGATGACGGCTATCTGCTCTATCCCATTGGGAGGGCCACGCAGAGCCGATGAGAGCCTGGAGCGTCACGCGGAACGGCGAGCCGAGGGATGTGCTGCAACTGGCGGATATGACGGGGCCCACCGCTGACGGCGAGACCATCCTCATTCGCATCGACGCCACGGGCTTGAATTTTCTCGACGCCATGATGTGCCGTGGCGACTACCCGGCCCCTATGCCACCGCCGCTGATTCCAGGTGCGGAAATCGTCGGCCATGTGCTGCATCCCGGTCAGTCCCGTTTCGCCGTGGGGGATCGCGTCGTCGGGGTAAACCCCCAGGGCTGCGGCGGCCTTGCGGAGATGATCTCGCTTCCCGCCCATTGCGCCTGGCCCCTTCCCGACGACGTCCCCACCCCGGTGGGCGCGGCGCTGCTTGTCACCTATCAGACCGCCTATTTCGCCCTGCACCGCCGCGCGCGATTAATGCGGGGCGAGGTTCTTCTCGTGCATGCCGGCGCGGGCGGCGTGGGGACCGCGGCCATCCAGCTGGGCAAGGCTGCCGGGGCCCGTGTCATCGCGACCGCGCGCGGCCCTGAGAAACTGAAAGCCTGTTGTGATGAGGGCGCCGATCTGGCCCTGGACTACACACAGGGTGATTTCGTGGACGCTGTTCTGGACCACACGGGCGGCGCCGGCGCGGACGTCATTTGCGACCAGGTGGGGGGCGAGGTCTTTGAACGCTCCCTGACGTGCCTCGCCTTTGAAGGCCGCATCGTCCCCGTCGGTTGGGCGTCGGGAACGCCGCCAGGGGTCAACCTTCGCGACCTGGTCATGCGCAATCAGACCGTGGTCGGCTTGTCGTGGGGCTCAACCTATCCCCGACTTCGGCCCGGCGTGGTCGCCGCGGCGCATGACCACATTCTTGAGCTCTACCGGCAAGGCGCGATCCGCCCGCGCCTCGCGCCGAGCGTGGATTTCAGCCGGGCCGCGGACGCGATCAATGATCTGGCGATGGGGCGCGTCATCGGGAAGCTTGTCGTTATGGGGCCCTTATAAGGTCAATCGTATGAGGCCCAGGCCTCAGCGGCCCCCACGCAATCTGGCGCGAATTGCGCGAGTTCGTTGCGTCAGGTGAAAACTTGGCGCGGCGCTCTCGTGAGAGAGCCCCGGGCGTGGGATCATCTTTCACCATGAAACAGCCCCCCGCATTGAAATGGCTGGCCGGCCTGGTGGAACGCCGTCCGGACCGGCCGCCGGAGGCGGGGGATCTGCGCGCCTGGCCGTTTCTGACCATGGTGCTCATCGGCATCTCCATTTCGGCGCCGTTTTTCGCCTTTGGCGGCCAGTTGGGACAGCATGCCGATTTTGGGAAACTCGCTGTCGGCATCATTCTGGGGAGCCTGGTGCTGGGCGTTTGGGGGGTGATTACGGGCTATGTGGGCGTGACCGTGCGCCTGCCCACGGCGATGATCATCCGCCGGACCTTCGGGACTCGGGGCTCTCTCGCCATCGTCGCGGTGATGATCGTCTCGAGCCTCTGCTGGTTCGGCATTCAGACCCAAATTCTGGTCAAAAGCGCCGCCGCCATTCTGCAGACCGAACTGGGCTATCATCTGGACCAGCGGGTGGGCATCGTCCTGGCCGGCGCCCTGATCGCCTCCACCGCCATTATCGGGGTCAAGGCCATGGGAAAGGTCGCCACGCTCAGCGTTCCATTGCTGCTCGCCGCAACACTGATTCCGCTCCTGATCGGCTTTGGGCGAGGCCACGGAGCAGCGCTCCAGGCGCCCCGCCTGATGAGCGCGCCGTTCGATCTGGGGATGATCATTTCCACGGTCGTCGGCGCGGAGGTGTTCGGCTGCGCGATCAATCCCGATCTCAGCCGATTCCTGCGCACGCCCCGGGACAACGCCGCGGCCATGTTCATCAACTATGCGATCGCCTTTCCGGCCCTGCTGATCCTCGCCGCGGCGCTGGGCGTCATGTACGGGAACGCCGATTTGGTGGCGACGCTGATGGCCACGGGCATCGCCTTGCCCGGTCTCTTCGTCATCATCCTGGCCACCTGGACCAGCAACGATAAGAACCTCTATGCCTCCTCGCTCTCGCTCGCGGCCTTGTTCCCCAGGGTTGAACGGTGGCAGTTGGCCCTGGGCGCGGCGGCCCTCGGCGCCGGGTTGGCGGCAGCCGACATCCTGGGTCATTTCATCACATGGCTGACCTTCATGGGATTGCTCGTCGCGCCGATGTCAGGGGTCTATGTGGCGGACTTCGTTTTGGACCGGACGCGGTATGTCCAGGACGCTGTTGAGCCGCCTGGGTTTCGCATGGCCCCCCTCGCCGCCTGGATTTTCGGGATCGCCATTGGCGTCGCCACGCTGCCCAGATCGAGCCTTGGCCTCGGCCTCTTTCAGATCACCCGCGCGCCCACCATCGACGCGCTCCTCGCGGCCCTGCTCTTTGTCTTCGCCGCGTCGCGTTTCAAGGCGGGCCGCCGCGCGCGGACCCTCGCGGAGGCCTCCCATGTCCAGTGATCAGCAAGAGGGCAACCCCATTGTCCGGATGTTCGCATGGTGGAATGAGGCCTATCGCGACCATGCCTTTACGCCCGAGGGCTTCGCCCGGTTCTTCACCAAGGATGCGCCCTTCATGGTCAATGGGGGCCTGCGCGGGGCGGGGCCGGCGGAAATCTGCGCCCATTTCCAGACCATCCGCGCGGCGACCGACAGGGTCGAGCTGGTTCTGCCGGTGCGCGAGTCGCTCGCCAGTCCAAGCCTCGCCTTCGTCCACTACCAGGTGAAGGCCGAGAGCGCCGGCAAGGCGGAGGGAGAAGACTGCCTGGCCGTGGCGCACCTGCGCGACGGACTCATCTCTTCCTTCGAGGTGATCGGCCGCGCAACGTAAAGTCGACGCGGGGACGCTCGATGTAGCGCCCCCGGACCTCCCCGCGATTCTATCGTCTTTAGTAGCGCGCCGAGATTTCCACGCCCAATTGACGCGGTTCATTATAGCTGGCGAGGGACGTGGTGGGCCCAGACGCGTCGGCGCCCACGGCCGAGGGGGTTCTGGCGCTCGTCAGATTACGCCCCACGAAGGCGATGCTATATTTCTCCTTGAATTCCAGAGCGAGGCGCATGTTCAGGAAATCGCGCGGCGGCGTCCTGAGCGTATTGGCCAAGTCCCAATAGACATCCCCCCGGTGCTGCCAGTCGAAATGTCCGATAAAGACGGGGTCGCCGCTGACATATAGCGGGTGCGTATACTCGATCCCGAGATCCGAGGTCAGGGCATAGACCTGGGGCGTACGGTTGCCCTGATCGATCGGCGCGCTGGGGAAGTTCGTGATATCGGTATTGTTATAGCCAAAGGAGCCCTGGAGGGTCAGGCTGCGCGTTGGCCGCACCGCCACTTCCAGCTCACCGCCGGTCACCTCGGTCTTGGGAATATTGGTGATGACCCGATAAATCCCGGTCGATGTCGCTTCGGAGAAGAAGAACTGCTGGTTGGTGAAATCCGTCCGGAAGATGTCGGCGTTCACGATCAGGCGTCGATCCAGCCAGTCGGTTTTCACGCCAACCTCGTAGTTATCGGCCGTTTCGTTCTGATAGATCCGCAAGGCCAGGGGCGAGGTGGGATTGAACCCGCCCGTCCGAAAGCCCTCCGCATAGGTGAAGTAGCTCAAGATATCCGGCGTCCACTTATAGGTCAGCGTGGCCTTGGGCTGGGGCGCGGTGAAGGTCTTTTGGGTCGGGGTTCCCGTGGAGAGATCCACGGCGCTCTCCTGATCGACGTCGTATCGGAAACCGGCCGTCAGCTGTAGGCGCTGGGTAATGTCGTAAGACGCCTGCCCGAAGCCCGCATAGATGTCGCTTTTATAGCTATTGTAGGAATTGAAGTCGAAGCCACCGGTATAGAAGTCCGTCAGGTCCTTGACGCGGGAGTCCTGCACGAAAAATCCGAGGTTCCACCGGAAGCGGCCATCGTTCAGCGAGGTCAGGCGAAGTTCCTCGCTGGCGGCGCTGGTCCGGTGAATCCAGTCCTGGGTCGCGCCGCTGGCGGGGCTGAAATCGCCATCGGCATAGGCGTACCACTGGGAGTCGTTAAACCCGGTGATGGCGGTGAAGGTGGCCCAGGGCATGCGGTAATCCACCTTGAGAGAGGTGGTCTGCAGGTTCCGGTCAATGGTGTTGTTGGTGTTCTCGTCCGGATCGGGGGCGGCCGAACCGAATTGCGCATTGGGGATAACGGAGAGCCACAGGGCCCCGTCAAAATCCCGCACAAAGTGAGCGCGAAGATCCACGTCCAGGTCCGGGGTGAGCTTGAAGAGCAGTTCGCCCTGGTAAGTCTGATCGCGGGCGAAGTCAGCGTCGTTCTGGGAGTTGCCGAGGTTCGGGATCAGACCATCCATGGAAAGGCCATAGGCGGAGGCGCGGAAAAAGACCTTGTCGGCGATGATCGGGCCCGAAACCGTCGCCGTGCCCTCGAAGGCGTTGCCCTCGAAATATCCGACCTTTACCGAGGCTTCAAAGGCGTCCGTCGGCTGCTTTGTGGTGATGTTGATCGCCCCAGCAATGGCGTTGGCGCCGTAGAGTGTGCCTTGGGGGCCGCGCAGCACCTCTACCTGATCGATGTCGACGAGCTGCTGCTTCAGGAACTCCTGACCCGGCTCCTCGACGCCGTCCACGACGACGGCGAAGGGCGATTGGCCGCCCTGAACGGTGGTAAAACCCCGAAACGAGATGTTCTGGATGCCCGGAACAAGCTGGTCATAGATGACGAGATTGGGCGTCAGACGGGCAATATCCTGGATGGTCTGAACATCCGCCCGCTCGATCATGGCGGAGGTCACCACCGTGGTGGGATCGGCGATCTTCTGGACGTCTTCGGTCCGCTTTCTGGCGGTCACGATTACCGCCGGCAGAGCCGTGGCGTCGGGCGTCGCGGCCGCGGCCTCGGCGTGAGCGCCGCCAACCTGAATTGTCGCGGAGGCCATGAGGGCCAAGACCGCACTCGTCCCCAATAAGCACGTCTTCAATGGAGCCTCCTGTTGCCGAAGAATTGCCGGTTATTTGCTTGCCGCCTCCCAACCCATGTGTGGATAGCGCTCCGTCCCCGGATTTTTTATCATTATATCGATGAGGCTCGCAGGCGCTGAGCGTTCCTTCAATGCAGTGATCGGTTCAGCTTTGTTGCGATTAACGCAATAAAGCGGGCGGCAGGCCCATCCTGTTAGGCGCGAAGTTTGGCGGTCGCCACCGCATCGACCGCACCGCCGTCCAGCACGACGCCATAGACGTCGCGCGCGGCCTCAGGCGAGACGTAACCGTCAAGAACATCCTGAGCGACGGCGGCGGGGTCCCGCGTCAAGGGCGAGCCGTATCCGGCGCCCCCGGCGCTTCGGGCGAAAGCCACATCCCTGGCGGCGACCTTGGCCCTGTAGGTTCCCACCGCCCGGTCCGGGGCGCCGGCCAGGCTGAGCACCATGGTTGTGGCTTCGGGCTCCAGCCCACCCTTGAGCGCCCAGGGCTTGGTCTTGGTCTTCTTGGTCACCGTCAGGAATTCGCCATCGGTGGTGAAACGGATGCGCCGGTCCACGCCCAGGCCCCCGCGATGCGCGCCAGCGCCGCCGCTGTCGGTGCGCAGCTCACAGGACTCCATGAACATGCCGGTCTTCATTTCCAGGACTTCGATGGGCGTGTTTCGCACCAAGCTGCCGGAAATATGGGCGGTCGCGTTGATCCCGTCATGGTGAGCCGCGGCCCCCCAGCCCACCGGGTCATTGTTACTGACCGCATAGAGCGCGCCTGTCCCGGGGTCATGTCCCACCATCATGAAACCCAGCACATCGCCGCCGGAGCAGGCCGCCATCCGCTCGGGCATGCCCTGGGCGAGGGCTTTGTAAATCACCTCCAGGGCCAGATGTGCGCCCCACTGGGTGAAGGTGGCGGAGGGATATTGCGCGTGGAACAGCGAGCCCTCCGGCGCGATGACCTTCAGCGCCCGGAAATTCCCCGCGCTGCTGGGCGCGTCCGGCGTTGTGAGCGACTTGAGGACGAACTTGCAGATCGTCTCGGTGAGACCAGGCGGTATGTTGATAGGCCCCCGCACGGCCGGCGATGAGCCCGTGAAATCGCAGGTGAGGCCTTCATCATCCAATGTCACGGTGACCTTGACCGGCACACGGTCGTCGGAAATGCCGTCATCGTCGATGAAGTCTTCGGCTGACCAGGTTCCCCTTGGCAGCTCTGAAAGGGCGCGGCGGGTGACCGTGTCGCCATGGGCGTGGATACGGGCGACGGCCTCATCCAGGGCGTCGGCGCCGAACTTGGCGCGAATTTCCATCAGCCGCTTTTCGCCGGTGCGCGTCGCGGCCACCTGCGCTTCCAGATCGCCCAGAACCAGATCGGGCAGGCGCGAATTAAAGCGGATCAGGTCGATGATCTCCTTGTTGGGCTGGCCTTGGCGATAGACCTTGGTGCCAGGGAAGATCATCCCCTCCTGATGCATGTCAGTGGAATCCAGCACATAGCCCGCGTCCTTCGCCCCGAGATCCATCCAGTGCGCCCGGATGCAGGTATAGGCGAAGGGGCGTTCCTCGCCCGGGCTGAACACCGGGGCGAAAACGGTGGCGTCCATGGCGTGGGCCGAATTCCAGTAGGGGTAGTTCATCATCACGATGTCGCCGCGGTCGAGATTCTCCTCGCCGACGAAGGCCACGCCCTTCTTGATGGCGTAGTCATTAGCCCCGAGAAAAAAGGCGAGGCCCGGCGCGTCGGCGATCAGCTCAAGTTCGCGGTTATAGATCGAGATGCCGAAATCCAGCACTTCATAGATAACGGGGTTGAAGGCGGTGCGAATGAGGGTGCGCCGCATCTCCCGCGCCGCGGAGAGCAGGTAACTGCGAATGACCTCCACCTGGGCGCCGCTGAGTTTCATGTTTGGGGCCATGTTGGTCGTCATGTTCGGCTCCGGACGATCATGTGGCCGAAATCATCGACCTCAAGCCTCTGATCGGAATGGATGATCGTGGTGGATGTGCCCTCCTCGACGATGGCCGGCCCGGCGATGGCGTGGCCGGGACCCAGCCGGGCGCGATCATAGACGTGGAAGGGCGTCATGGCGCGGAGGGCAAAGCAATAGGCGGGACGCACGCTGGTCAGGGCCGACTCCACCGGTTCGGTCTTGGGCGCCAGGCGCGGCAGCTCCGGTTTAGGCAGCCGGCCATGGCCTCGCGCCCTTAGGGTGACGGCCTGAACCGCCCCGCCCATGGCGTGACCATAACGGAGGGCATGCAGGTCCCCAAAACGGGCGCGGATGGCGTCAAGGTCGAGCGGGTCGCCGACCGGGACCTCCAGGGAGTGCTCCTGGCCTAGATACCGGCACTCCAGGAGCCGCTCCACCCGCTGGTCCGCCTCCGCGACCCCCTGGTCGGCAAGAGCCGCGCGAACGCGATCCTCCAGGCCCCTAAAGCCGGCTTCCAGAGCGGGCTGATCCTCCGCATCAACCTTGCGGATATCGGTCTGCGCAACATCGGTGACCAGGTCGGACATCAGCATGCCCCAGGCCGAGAAGACCGCCGGCAGATTGGGCACGATCAGTTCGGCGTTCTCCACCTCCCGCGCGATGAGGGGCGCGATCATCGGCCCCGCCCCGCCGAAAGCCAGCATGGAAAACTCGGCGGGATCACGGCCGCGCTCCACCGTGATCTCGCGAATGGCGCCGGCTGTGCGGGCCACGAGCACGTCGAACACCCCGGCGCAGGCTTCCTCCACACTGACGCCCAGCGGAGAGGCCACCTTGGCCGCCATCCCCGCCCGCGCGGCGTCCACATCCAGCTTCAGGGTTCCGCCGAGAAACGCGTCGGGGGCGATGTAGCCCAGAATGATCGCCGCGTCGGTGGTGGTGGGCTCCTCCCCGCCGCGACCATAGGCGATGGGCCCGGGATCGGCGCCGGCGCTTCGCGGACCGACCTGCATCAGACCCTCTTCCACCCAGGCGATAGAGCCGCCCCCGGCGCCGATACAGCGAATGTCGAAGATCGGGATGAGGGCGGGAAAGGTCTCCAGGGAGGCCTCGTGCATCACCAGGGGTTCGCCATCCTCAATGACGCTGGCGTCAAGGCTGGTGCCGCCATAGTCGAGGGTCAGCATCTTGCCGCGGCCGAGGACACGCGCCAGATGCGCCGCGCCGACAACCCCGCCGGCGGGGCCGGACATCACCGTGTGCAGGGGCGCGCGCCGCGCGGCGGCGGCGGTCATGGCGCCCCCGCTCGAGCGCATGACGAGAAACCGCCCATCGAAACCGGCGCCGGCCAGTGCGTCGCGAAGCTTGCCGATATAGGCGTGAAAGATCGGGCTGATATAGGCGTCGAGAACCGCCGTGGCGGTTCGTTCATACTCCCGATATTCGCGGGTAATCTCGGCGGCGGGCGAAACGGTCAGATGCGGGAACTCCCGGCGGATCAGTTCAGCCGCCGCCAACTCGGGCCCCGGATTTCGGTAGCCGTGAAGGAAGCAGATCGCCACGGCCTCCACACCCTGGGCGGAAAGCTGAGCGGCCGCGGCGCGTACGCCATCGAGATCGAGCGGCGTCACCTCCTCACCCCGAGCGTTCAGCCGACCTTCAACGCCCAGCCGATCTCGCCGCGCCACCAGGGGCTTTGGACGCTCATAGGCGAAATCGTACATGGCCGTGGGCGGCACATTGGTCCGCGCGATCTCGAACACATCGCGAAAACCGGCATTGGTAAGGATGCCCGTTCGCGCGCCCCGACGCTCCAAGACCGCGTTCAGGCCCAGCGTGGTTCCGTGGACGAAGACCTCAACGTCGCGCAGATCGATGGCGAGCTGGTCCAGGGCGGCGAGGACTCCGCGCTCAGGCTGACCGGGGGTGGTGGACGCCTTGGCCGTGCGAGTTGGCCCCAGCCGGTCAAAGGCGATAGAATCCACGAAGGTCCCGCCGATATCGACCGCAATCCTGTAACGCTTCATCCCGCGCTCCCGCTGGCCTGCATCATTCGGGCTTAGGATGCGTGGCGCAAGGCGGGCCTCTTGGCGATATTGTTGCGTCGGACGCAACCGGCGCGGGCGTTCGTCGCGATCACGACAACTTGGCGCAAAGCCCGTTCCCTCGCGGATGTCACGCGGCTTGGCCGATGTGGGCCCATTTGCGCAGGTTCGCCTCGATCACCGAGAGAAGGCGCACGGCCGGCTCGGGAAGTTGCCGGCCCAGACGCGTGATCAGGCAGGTGGTGCTGTTCTCAAGCGCCGCCGTGGAGATCGGGATCGCTTTGAGAGTCCCGCTCTCAAGCTCGGGGATGGCGGCGATCACCGGCAGTATGGTCAGGCAATCGCCGGATTTCGCCATCTCCTTAAGGAGTTGCAAGGAATTGGTCGTGACCACCGGCCGCAGCCAGACACCCTCGGCGCGTTCGGCCGTGGCCAGCGCCTGACGTGTCAGAAAGCCCTCCGCCAACAAGCCCACCCGATGAGCGGCGATATCGCCGAGCATGACCCGGTCCGCGGTCGCGATGGGGTGGTTCGGGCCTGCCAGGACGACGATCGGCAAGGCGACGCTCGCCTTTATCCGTACCCGGGGGTCGGTGGGCGTCTGCAGGACCAATCCGCAATGCA
>Ga0116227_10013383_pt1 | contig 12920 bp, 5 predicted proteins | sample S1TSphgellanicum_FD_89693 | JGI IMG/M metagenome (GOLD analysis project Ga0116227, IMG submission 89693) | Host-associated microbial communities from peat moss isolated from Minnesota, USA - S1T2_Fb - Sphagnum magellanicum MG | ecosystem: Host-associated > Plants > Peat moss > Unclassified...
CATGAGCTAGATAGGAGTGAACTGACAAGAATCATAAGACAAGATTGATCATCAACTTGCTTGTGTATATTAGAACATGTAAATTGTAATTATATTGCATGCACCATTTTTTATCCAATTTAGAGACTAACAGTTCCTTATTGTATTTTCAGTACTAGAATCCAAGTCTCAACTCTCTCTCTCTCTCTCTCTCTCTCTCAAAGTAAAGAACTTTTTAAATTTCATCTTTGTACTTGAATGCATCTCCCAAGGGAGAACTTCACGTTTCAAATTTCAGGGATCTTACGAAAGCCATTAATGTTCCCTAATGTGTGCATAAAAAATTTTAGTGATCCTAAAGATAAAAGGCTTGTGTATTATCTATCCCTAGAAGGTGTAGCCACCTATCTTAGGCCTCAAAACCTGAGAATCGTCTTTGAGTTTTTTTAATATCATGATCGATTCTCATATTTTGCATTTTTTTAATTCATAGGATGATTCTCAAATGAGTGGTTGTCAGTAAAGTGAGAATCTCAAGAGCAGGTATCAGCTCAGGTATGACCTTTGGATGATACCTGGTCAGTTCTTTGCAAGAGAATTGACTGATACCTAGCCTAGCTCTGAACACGAGTTCCATACCCGCCTAATATTGGTTTTTACCATGGTGTGTGGGTGCTGATTCCCCCAAGGCCATCTACTGAACTGGAACTAAGATAATTCTAATTTACTTTTCAAAACCAGAATTGTAGGTTTTTCATAAAAGTCATCACAAAGCCATGAAACTTTTACCTATATATGAATGTTTTATGTTTCCTAGCTAACTACTTTAGTCCTCTTGTCCTCCTAATAGGTGTATAACTTGTAGTTACAATTAATGTTGCGACTGTACTTGCTTGTTGTAAACATTCTTCCATTATTGCCAATGATGCTTCTATTGGATTTGTCTATATTTTTATTTCATTATGTTTTTCATTGTTCGGTGTGACATTGAATAAGGAAGTGGTTGCATTTGCCTTCATTATAGTAAGCTAAGATATACTTTTGAATGTCCTAATAATTCTTGTTTTATCCCATCCTTTCACAATGGTTTCCTCTAATGCCTTACACTTGCTTCCATGCACAATGTAACCATTCACAAATGTAAGGCCTTAGATTACTCATTTTGGAATCAATTTGTGAATTTTGGCCATCTTCAACTCGTTGTTTGATGACTACAATAGTCCAAGAATTGAATTGTACCTTGAATGCATGTTTTAGTGAATGTTGACATTTATTGGCTAAAAGACATTGGTGCAATTAACTAAAATAAATATCACCAAGATATCTAGAAGTGTTTCCTTCATCCAATCCAAAAAATGCACAGACCTTATGCACAAACCAACGATTTAACAACAACACCATTTTCTAACTTTCCTACAATATTAATTGACAAATTTGAATGTCCAAGTATGGCAACAAGATCTTATGGACGAATTGCTTTGTTGTTTCCAATGTTAAGCAATAGTTTTCACTAAAGGTAAGATCCCAACTTGAATTCACACAGTTGTATATTCCTTCATTAAATGGTGGCAAATAGTGATGAATAGTACATGTGAACATAATTTGGGGGTGAAGTAAAAAACCATTACATTTCAAAATATAAACATTGTAATCTATTTTTTGTTTTCACCCCCTGAAACTTGAATGTGTTTTGATCCTTTACACTCCCAATTTTTTTCTTCTTGTTATTGGGATGAGATGAACACATGTCTAGTCACTATTAACAATAAGGGTTCAAGGAATATTATAAGCCTTCACTAAGTTAGTTATTTAATAAACCATATTGCATCCTTGTTCAAACCAATTAAGTGGTAGTTTATTTATTATTGTTGTGGCCATTTTGAAAGACCAATTCATGTATTGTTTCATGAATTGATGAATCCATTATCTTTTGGCTATAAACCCTCCAAGGTTATTTTACAAGATTTCAAGTGTTATAGATTCTATCATTCCACAAATAATAGGTTGCATAATGTTAGTTGAAAGCAGTTATCCAACTTCATTCATTTTTTGTAACATGACAACAAGTGAGTCACAAACTTTTAGATAGTCCCCCAATGTGTACATAGATTTTTTCTTGGATTTCATTGTTATCCCAACCTCCATTGCATCCTTATAGTTTCGTTTTAAATCACCACTTGTAATGAACCACTCCCATAAGCATGCCCTACTCAATTTTTCATAAGGATTTAACATGTTGGGCCTCTTTAATGATGTTTTCAGAAAGTGCAGTGTTGTAGAATTGCTACCATGTTTTCTAATTACAACAATATGGGAGATCACAAATGAAGTTGAAACCAATTTGTGTAACATCCTCTCTTTTTGATTGCTTCCCATTATCCTTTCTAGGTGACAATCCTCTTTTCTTTTACTACTTCATGTCCTTAATAGGTTCTTCATTCTCTTTCTTTATATCTTATGGAAATAATATTACAGTTACAACCTTTATTGACCTCCCACCATGACGCTTCTTTGGTTTGTCAACAACCAATTGTTTTTTAATACCTTATTCATTGAAAATCTATGTACATAACATTTCAATTATGGTTCTCACTCCTCACTTGTAATGCTTTTGAGCGTTGTTGTAAAAGGTCTTTCTTTGCCCATTTTGGACATTGCAAACCTTTATCAAAAGCTTTGTAATTCACAAAAGTGAAATCCCCACCAAAACCTTCAATATCATTCAAAGAAAACTTTCATGAATAGGGTAAAAACATAATCAAAGGAATCACCCAAATGAGTGGACACATTTTTAAATTGCTTTTTTTTATGTTTGAAAAATCACAATGGAAAACATAATAATTTGGATCATCATAAAAAAATTTGGAATATTTTTCATTAATTGTGAAGTTTACATGCTCAAAGTTTGACACAAATAAAAAATGTTTTTGCATGTTCAAAACACTCAAACCTCAAGAGTGGACAACCCCTGTTTTTTTCAAACGTCATTTTTTCTATCAAATGTGCACTATTCCTTTTGAAAATTGAAGAGGATTTTAGCATTGATGATTAAAAGGGCAAAACAATTTGAATTGATGAAAAAAAAATTATGAATCATTTAAGCACATTTGGTTGAAAAATGTTTTTGACATTAAAAAATATTAATTTTGAAAATGTGACTTTAACAAAAGTTGTTGATATTCATGTGATAAAAGGCATAATGCATAATGTACATGATATAAAATAAATTTTTATTCAAAATGTATTTATATCTAACATGCAATGTTAAATTGGGTATTTGAAATACAAAATGTAAAATTATAAACCAACATAAAAATGACACATGTCATGTGCAATCCTTGGAAAAGGACTTTTACCTTGGGCCCCTGGCTCCTTTTACCTTGTTTTCATCCAATAGGCTTTCACCATATTTTCATAAACTTGTTATTTTGTAAATTTTTTGAAAGGGAAACTAGAAAGGTTTTAACCTACCTAGGTTGAGGTTTGTTTTTAATCTCGGCCACCTAACTTAGGTTAGGTAACTTAGGATAACTAAATTAAATTAGGTTGACTTTTGGCTAAACTAATTACCTAGGCTAAGTTGACTTGACTTTTGCTCATGTGTGATGATTCATAATTGAACATGTGTTTATAGATTTTTGACACATGTTATCCATCTATCAAAACATCTTTTGTAACTTTTAGTTGAGTATAACTACTAGGTGGACATGGCATGCACTTTACACGTCAAACCAAAGTCAATAATGACATGGAATTTTAATATTATAAAAAAAAATCATAGTTAATAAGATGATTGGGCTTTGCAATTATATGTCATTTGTGACTAAATGGGTCGAATGATATGGGTTTAACAACTCAATAGTCATTAATCACAAATGTCTCTTTTAATTAATACATAGTCATAAAGGCAAATTACAAAACTCGAAATGTGTTCTTGTGAACCATGGCCATAAAAAAATACCTTGAGTTAAAACCTAACATACCTTGATGTTATACTATTTGGTTTTCGATTCGTTTATTTCGAAATTGACCTTTATATGTAACATGTGAATTTTAGAAAAAACTAATGAAATTTGTAATTAAAGTTATTATTTTTAAATAATCAAATTGATAATAAATGGGTCTTCCAAATTTTAAAAGTTTAGTTATTTCCACTAAGACAAAAATGGGTGCAATTCACTGATCTAAATCATTATGGGATTTTTAAAATGAAATAAGTTCATTACGCCTTAGTGATTTCACCCTAGTTGAAATTATTTCACTATAGGATCATTATGTAAACATCATGTTTCATTATTAGTTGGTATAATTTATTATTGTAGATATTTTTTTAAATACCCTATGTTATTTTAAGTTACTTTAAATTATTATAAATTATTATACCCTAACTTATACCCTAACTTATTTTAAGTTTTGCACTATGGGTTACTTTAAGCTAAATTATTTAATTAACATTAATTTACACCTTAAATTATTTTACTTTGAACTATCATATGTTGTTTGAGGTTATACCTAAGGTCATTCAAGGTCATTCTACTCTATGTTATTATAAGTTATTTTATCCTAATGTATAATATTAACTTAAAATAACCTAAAATTGAAGAATAACATATTAAAAATGTATATATAATAATATAAGGTGGAATATTCCAAGGTGAAATAATCTAAAATAACTAATAATAGTTTTAATAAAATAGCTTAAAATAAATTACGATAAAATAACTTAAAATAACCAAAAATAATTTGTGGTATAGTAACTTAAAATAATAAAAAATAACCTAAGATAACATAGCCAATAATAATTTCACTTACAACAATTTAGAATAGCCATGAACAATAGCCTACAATATAATACTTTTAAATAACCAAAAATAACCAAAAATAATCAATAATAGCTTACAATAAAATAACCATTAAAAGTTTACAATAAAATAACCAATAATAGCCAATGATAAAATAATCAACAATAACCAAGATTAACTTATGATAAAAAAAAAACTTTAAATAATCAATAATAACCTACGATAAAATATCCATAATTTAACTTATAATAGCCAGAAATAACTTACAATAAATAGTCTAAAATAATTATTAGTAATTTATGATAGAAAAATCAATAATACCCTATGATAGAATATCCAACAATAACCTATGGTAATTAGCCTAGAATATCTAATAATAACCTATGATAGAATAACTAAAAATAATTAATGATAAATAATCACCAATAACCTACAATAAAATAACCAGAATAAAACCTATAGTTAATAGTTTAGAATAGCCAATAATAGCCTACGATAGAATAACCAAAAATAACCTATGGTAAATAACCTAAAAAAACCAACAATAAACGATGGTAAATAGCCTAAAAAGACCAACAATAGCTTGCAATATAATAGCTAACAATAGTCTATGGTAAATAACCTAAAAAAACCAACAATAGCTTTTGATAAAATAGCTAACAATAGCCTATGGTAAAGTAATGTAAAATAGCCAATAATAACTTACGATATAATAATTTAAAATAGCCTATGGTAAAATAACCAAAATTTGTTAATAATTGCCTAGGTTTTTAAAAATGTCTATAATAATATGTGATGACAAAAAAATATCATTTATTTAAATAATGGTTCAATACTTAAACTTTTTAAACATGGGGGTGAGAAAAGGTGAAAGGTTCAAACCTTCATACTTGCACTCTAGGTTGATGCACGAAATGTTTAAATGGGTTAGATAGTTTAGTAAAAAAATTTAAATGCTTAGCTTAGGTTTGGAATTAACTATTAATGAATTTATTATTAATGTTGTAACTATTAGTGAATTTGATTAACTATTAATAAATTCAATTATTGATTAATGAATTCACATGTTTGTATGTTGAGTGGCATACTAATTCTTCCCAAAGTTTAAAAAGGCTAATATACAACTTAATTGAAGCTTAACACTCTCCTTCCCCACCTTCCTCTTCATGTTGACACACATGTTCACTATCACATTAACAACCTACTTGATCATGGATTCCTTTACTCATTGCTCACATGTTATTACACCCAACATGTAGTTCATCCATCTTGATGTGGTACTTACAACAACAAATATTCCATTCCTACAACTTCTTCACATAGAATGGCTTCATCTTCTCAAATGTTCACTAGCCGATAATGATTATAATATGTGAAGCTTTGAATCTTAAGAAAAAAACAATCTTCAAACACAATCAAATAACCACAATATCATGTTTAGATTTTTTTTAATTATTATTATTCCAAAAGACATACTAAAATCAACTAGCTATAATCCAAATTGGACAAGGAGGTGTAAATTATTAACAAAACCTCATTTCTTAGTCTTAATACTATAGATATTAAGTACAGTTTGATACTTTGATGTTTTGTCCATCCTTCTTTGTACCTCAATACACTACATGTATATTAAGGTTCTAGGTCTTATTACTAGATCAAAATGTAAGTTGTAATATTTATGAAGGCAAATATAAGGGCTAAAAGAACTCAGAGAAACAATTTTTTAAAACAATACTAGTCATAGTCATTTTGTTGTCTAATTAGGACATCCACCACTTCACCAATTTCACCTATGGTTTGATCTACCATACGCAAATAATAAGGTGTTGGATTGGGTTTTAACAGACCTAATTATATTCTCAAATTCTCAATAATGATATTTATTGCAAATCCCCCATCAATCAGCACATCGTCAATAAATCTCTTACCAACCTAAACTTGAATCACAACATTTGATGATCAATAGCCATTATTGCATAAGCAAGTTCAGATTAGACCAATTGAACAAACTTGATCAGTTAAAATTATATAGTTGTATAATTAAAAAATTAAACATATTGTCATCATTTATTAAATAATATGGTGATTATTTAATTTTAAAAATTAGCAATTAAATGTAATCATCTATTAAATAATTAATTATCATTAAATATTTTTTAAATTCCAAATTCACTAGAAATCCTTATTGACATTTCATAAAACAAAGAATTTGCTCAATTATAAATATTCAATAATAAATTTTAAATGATATTTTAATTGCAGTAGTTATTGTAATGTAATGATAATGAATATTGACTATGATTACAACAACAACATTAATAATAATATTGTAGCGAGTAATTAGGCTAGGTTAGTTATTTGAATGTTTTTATCTAACTTGTTGGAACTATTAAATGACCTAGTATAATAAATAATAAATAAATAAATATTTTAAAATATAGTAGTGTTAACCAACATATAATTTCAGAAATGATTTACTAGTTATTTTAATAATTATTATATTTTAATCATAAATACATAAATGAATAACTCTGATAAAATGAAAAAAATGTTGGAATTAATAGCCAAAATTAAAACTAAAATTAAAATTCTAAAAAAATTAAATATGTATCATTACATGATATGTTGTAAACTAAAATTGAATCTACATGGAAATAATGAATTACACATGTATTGAACATGTTCTAAAAATATATTAATTTAAGTATCATTACTTGATATGTTGTAAACTAAAATTGATTTTACATAGAAATAACAAATTATGCATGTATTGAACATACACATTATTAAGTTGATTTATATTTCAGAATTTCGTCAAATTTTATTTTTAAATTAAAGTGTAATATTTATATGCACAAAACAATTCATCATACATAACCATTCGTGTATTAAAAAAAATTCACATGTACCTTAATAATTAATGAAATTTTATTGTAATTAAAAAAATTAAAACATCATATGTATAAAAATGAATAAACATTAAAGTTCCACAAAATTATTAATTACATTGTATCATTACTTGATTTGTTGTGAATTAACATTTGATTTACAAAGAAATAATACATTACATATATTGAACATACATTATTACAAGCTCATATTTTATAATTTCTTTCAATTTTATTATGAAATTAAATTGTAATATTTACATGCACAAAAAAAATTTACATCATACATAAACATTCATTTACACAAATAAAGCTTACATGTAGTTTAATGTTTAATGAATTTTTACTACAATTTAAAGCAAATATTGAAATATCATGTTTATAAAAATGAATAAACATTAGAATTTTACAAAAATTATTAATTATGTATCATTATTTGATATGTTGTAAACTAAAATTCAATCTACATATAAATATTAGTTAGGTGTATTGAACATGCACATTATTACAAACTTATATTTCAGAATTTTTTTAAATCAAATTTTATTATTGATATGCACAAAAAAATTTGAATCATACATAACCATTCATTTGATACAAAAAAAAATTACACATAATTTAATCTATTAATGAATGTAGATTATTTTTTTTGTTTTATTCTATCATGTTGAGATTTCCCAAACTAAATTGCTTCATATAATGCTATTGATATCTTTGAAAACCTAACAATGAATAGGGGTGCATTGACCTGTGTTGAGAATTTTTGGAATTACAATTCAAAGGTTATTGAATAATGACACTCTAATTTACATTATACAACAAAATTTGTAGAAAACCTTCCCATTATTGAAGGAAAAAACAAATTTTATTTTTTTATAAGATGGTCACCAAATGGTAAAAGTGAAATTTAAATTCTTACATAATATTTCACATTATTCTAATAACATATTTGCATTTCACATGCATATGTTCACTATTTATATCTTAAATTTCAACTTAACATTACAATTCATTCCAACATCATATTCATGGTTATTGCATATAACTAGAATCTACACTTCAGAATACATTGTAAAAAACTCCAAAAACAAAATTACAATTCCTTTCATCATAATTTAACACTTTAGAAAATTCACACAAAAGATGAACATAGAATTCACTGTAGAAATCTATGTTCTTCTGTATTATTAAAAACATGAATCCAAATTACAATGTGATCCCATGTTTTGTTGAAAAAAAATCCAAAACAACATTTAAAATATGTGTTATATCAAAACATAATTTGTGGTTTTCTATTGCAAATACTTCTAGCTCCTCCTATTCTTTTCTAAAACTCCCTATTTTGTGTTAATCTCTCTCCCTCAAACTCTAGAACTTTCCCCTTTTGAATTATCCCAAATCAGATCATCATGATCCAAACAACAAAAATTCAAAATTCAAAATAACAAAGCTCCTTGATTAATCCCTATCTTAACTGCCTTGTTCATCCAAAATCGCATACTCAACCTACCCCCTTAACACCCATCATTGTATAATGTATAAAATTGCCCCTAATAGATCTTTATTACAGCCACAAAATTACAAATGAAAACATCTCATTGTTATGCAAATCAATGTTCTCCAACAAAGGGAGGAGACAACACATTCCTAATAAGTAGTATGGATCAACGAGGATAAAGTTCGCCTATAAGAACCAAATTTCAAAATTAGTTCCATCTTGAAAAAAAACCAAATATACAAATGAAAAAAACTCGCAACAAGTTCCTACTCCAACGTACCTTGGCTGCTTGATTATTTGTGTTATCTATGTACATTTTAGTCAGCATAGGCCTATATTTTGACAAAATCCTCTTTAGAGGCTTTAGCAAGGATATTTGGATCGTGTTTTCACATTTTTGAACATTTTTAGCCCTTTTTTTTCCATCATTTCAATAAATTTAATGAACTCCAAGTGCCTCTTTGGGCTATGGGCAAAGTAAGAATGACAAGTTTGTAGTAGATCTTTTATGCTATTCATTATTCCCAAGGAAGACATGGCTTTGAAAACCAAATTTCATCTTTGAACCATGTAATGAATACCAATAAAAAATGGTGCATATTTAATATTAATTTGCTGAGTGACCCCAATTTTGGTTCCTTGGAATGTGCTTATCCCATCAACCCCAAAACAAAGGAGTTTTTGAGCTATAGATTTTAAACTCAAGCCTCTAGCCTTTTGCAAGGCCTCCATGATCACAACAGTCAAGTTGTCAACCCCTGTTCCAGCAACAACCCTTTGTGGAGAAATCAACATCGGAATTTTAACCTAATTTTGCATTAGATATGCATGAATGGAAATCCAGTTCCCCATTGTACTCACCTCATCACATGTTAGGGCCACATAATTAACAATAGAAACAACATCCATAATTGCACTAGTGACTTGGGCATACATGAATTTTGCCATTACCCAACTTAAAGAATCTAACCAACGCATTTTGGGATTCTTAAGCACACCAGTGAATGAGTACAAAGCCGTCCTTTTTTCATACTCCACCATAGGACAACCATCTTCCAAAATGTAGAATAATGTGGCAAACTAAACCTTCTTCCTTTCAAATTCCAAGCGATTATTTTTATTCACTTGCTATAACATAATAGTAGGTGCTTAGGTAGTGTACAAGGCCTAATTTTTTTTGTGTCTACAAGTTTTACTAATGTACCACTTTCCTACCTGCACACCAAGTTAAGGCAAATCCTTGTGCGCCTTCTTTCTACCTTCATGAAACATGAAGGTATCCCATTTGGGAGCAACCAACAATGGCTTCCTGTTAATAGTGTTGTAAACCCTACACCAAACATTATGTAAAATGCCATTAACAACAAGGACTATTTTAGCCCATGGGAACTTTGTAGCCCATTTAAGTTGGAATTTGCAGGTGTAATCATATGATTTCTTGAGCTTTTGAGGCAGAGGACATTGATACAACAAATTTGGGTTTGACTTAATATTTGGGAGATCATTCAAGTCCGCATGCTTATCTGATGACATGGGGGACTCGACACGAACACTAAAACTTGAAGTAGGATGTTTAATGGGTGACATGACAAATGTTGTAAGAGGAAATGAAATGGCCAAATCAAGTTCATGAATAATAAAAGAATGTTGATGAAAAGGCACCTTAAAAGAAGGCATGGTAAGACAAGGTACTGCTATAGCAAATAAGGTTGGAAAAGGCAACTTGGAAGACAACAGCTCGACTAAAGGCAACAAGTCAGCAGAAGGCAACAACTAGGAAGAATGCAATAGCTTGGAAAAGTGCAGCAAATTGGAAAAGTGCACCAACTTAGAAAACAGGAATTTAAAAGAAGGCAACTTGAAAAAAAACAGTGTTGGAGAAGGCAACATTGGAGATGGCAACAAGTTAGAAGAAAGAACCTCAAAGGAAAACAATGAAGGCGAATTTGAAAACACGGGAGAGTGAAGAAATAAACCAAGAGTATCTAATGCGCCATCCCCATCAGATGGCAACAACATAGGATCAAAAACCAACCAAAGGGGTTCTATGTTCGACGAATTCCTACTCTCGAGAAAAATGAAACCATGTTTGGTTTAGACTTAGTTGTTAGCCTTGCTACTGATTCCAAGTTCTTTCATTTCACAATTCAAGAAATAGAAACACAATAGTAAACACAACAAAAGCAAAGCACTTCAAGTAAAAAAACAAACAAACCAAAGCACAACTAGACTAACTAGTGACTAACCCTAACCTAATCACTAAACTTGGTGGCAATTAAACCTAGCCTAATTGCTTAACTTGGTGGTGACTCCAACCGTAAAAACATAGCCAAAAGTGGCCAAGTGGGTGGTCTCGATGGTGTTGATGGCTACATCATATAACACCTTTGGTGCAAAATGGCAAAAAGGCGAAGAGGAGGGCAGAGTCTTCATGGTGATGTACCTGCCAGGCTATTAAGCAATATGGCTCCACCTTTGCAAGTGGCTGAGGTGATCTGGCTACTAGACCCTCTTTTTCCTTTTTCTTTTTCTTACATGTCCCTATCACCCACCACTTTTTCCTATTGCTTTCTGGCTAAATTTCATCAGAAAAAAATGGGCTGATTTGGAGAGAATACCTACTCATTTCTTCTTGTGGTGTGATCAAACTGTTATATATAAATCATCCACCAGTCCACTTATAGACCATGTGTGGTGGGACCTGATGATTATACGGTATACAACTAACCTACACCCACATACACACACACACATTCATTCCTACATAGGCATGCAAGGATTACAACAAACTCACCATTGTCCACCAGTACCAATAAGAGTACATTGAGCACACGCACAAAGTGAGGGAATGCCACACCCAAGTGGAAAACAATGAATGACTAACAACAGAACTCAGTGCCTTCATGGGATCCATTGTCCCACAATGTTATTGGGTTGTTGCAACATCGCTTGAATGCAAATACCCAACCAAATGAACAATGATATTTCATTAAAACTTGGAACCAAGTGTTAATTACACCCATCAACTAGTTAATTGTCGTCATCAAAAGGGTGGGGAAAAAAAAAAGTTAAAAACTTGCTACCAAGTTAAGCACACCCAATCATAAAAGAAGTGCACAAAAGTTTTTCTTTGCTTGCAAGTTGCATCCAATCTTACATCCAATCCTAGACAGACTACAATGATCCATGGATGAATGTACCAAGGATCATCATGATGATGTGAAGTGGAGGCAGCTGAGTGTATAATAGGTGGAAGTGTAAATCAGCAAACATAATTTCGGCGATCACTATTAGATGCGTTGGCCACAATAGCCATGGTAGCTACTGTCCCTTCCCCAATAGCCAGGCGACCAGGCGCTCAGACCAACAGTCAGGATTGTTTTGAGTTGTCCTATGTCTTTCAATATACAACATGGTTTCAGTTCGTTTGATTTATTTGTATTTACTGGAAACCTCAGTTCATAGTTATGGCAACTTATGATTTTTACTAGAAACAATAAATAAGAAAATCAAGACTTGCAAAGAAAGAAAGGTTTTTAAAGTCCATTCCCGAGGGGAAAAACGGATCCCCATAAATTGCAAATCGTGGGTGAGTGTGGATTGGTGAATAATAATAATGACCCACCCTACTACCGTAGCGGCAAGGGAATTCATCTTTTAATAATTATTTCAGGCCAAGGAGAAAAACTTGAAACTAAATTGGGCCTGCAGGGAGAAATGGAGAAATGAAGAAATTAAATCTGTTGTGACGCA
>Ga0116227_10013385_pt1 | contig 12919 bp, 8 predicted proteins | sample S1TSphgellanicum_FD_89693 | JGI IMG/M metagenome (GOLD analysis project Ga0116227, IMG submission 89693) | Host-associated microbial communities from peat moss isolated from Minnesota, USA - S1T2_Fb - Sphagnum magellanicum MG | ecosystem: Host-associated > Plants > Peat moss > Unclassified...
CGCGATTACAAACACGTTCACGAGGATGTCGAGACGTTGACTGCCTCCGGATTATTACGTCGTGAGAACGGCAGCGTGTCTGCACCCTATGACGCGATCACGGCGGAAATGCGTCTCTAGATTTTTCTGACCAAGGCGGGCAATGAATGAAAAGTGGAGCGGGCGATGGGAATCGAACCCACGGCTCAAGCTTGGGAAGCTTGGGTATTACCATTATACGACGCCCGCTACGCGCTTGATTCTATTCGGGATCCGTCTGGCCGGCAACTCGATCAGGGAGAACGAAACAGATGTGAGCGCGTGCGCTCAGGGAGCGGATGAAACTCGAGTGCGAACGAGGTTGTGTCGCAGGCTTGCGCTTCGGCCGGCGCCGACGGCGTCACCGAGACGGGATCCGTTTCCATCGACACGACGACGGCGGACCTCCGACACCTTGTCGTCTGCGCAATTCAATTCGGCGCTCGAAACGTTGACCGGGATCAGCATCGAAATGACGGGGAATGCAAACGCCGTCTATTCGGTCGCGACCAACTCGACCAGTCCTTTCACGACCACGGGCAACAGCAGCACCACGCTGACGCTGTCCGACCGGATTCACCACGGCATCGACGCTGATGCTGAGCGCCGGCGTCACCGGCGGTTCGGTCAATGCCAGCTCATCGCCTTCGACGTTCGTGGAAACTTATTTTCCGGGATCCGCGTCGGCCTTTGACTTGGTTGGCATCGTCGGTCGAGGCGAGCGGCATCTTCCGTGACATACGACTACACGCCGGTTCCCCTCCCCGCCGCTCTCCCACTACCGGTTGCGCCGCTCGGAAACTTAGGCCTCTCATCCAGTTGGTGGGACACTGCGACAGGTCAGACTCCGACGACCGTTACCGGTGATGGCAGCAATGACGGCACCTTACCGGGGCTGGTCAACGATTTGAGCGCCAATGCCGCCAGTACCTATATGTTTTCCCACGCCTACAGTGGCCAATTGGATATTGCTTCCGTCCCCGTGCCCGCTGCCCTGCCGCTGCTCTTGTCGGGACTCGCCGGCCTCGGCTTCAAGATTCGGCGCAGGTAAGCGACGGCATGTCAGCGTGCCCCGTTCCGTCGATCGACGAGCGTCGGTGCCGTTTCCTTGGCGAACAGGACGGCAACTATCGTCAGCAACGCGATGGCGATCATCAGGACCGACACCGGCCAGGTAGTACCGTTATTCCGGCTCACGATGGCCGCGGCAATAAAAGGTACCAGTCCTCCGCCGAGCGGCGCCGCCAGCTGATAACCTAGCGATGCCCCGCTGTAGCGCACATTGGACGGAAACATTTCACCGAGAAAGCTCGCCTGCACGCCGTACATGATGCCGTGGCCCAGAACCATGCCAACGACGAATCCCAGCGCCACCGTCAGCGAATCGCGCGTCTGTATTGCCCAGAAGAGCGGGAATGCCAGTGCGATCGCAGCCATGCAGCCGAGCATGTAAACGGGACGGCGGCCGATGCGATCGGAGAGTGCGCCGCAAAGTGGAATGGTAATCAACTCCATGGCCGCCCCCAGTGCGATGGCCCCGAGGACCAGTGCACGAGGCAACCCCACGTTGCCCACAGCATAGTTCAGGCCGAAAATCGTGATCACATAGATCCAGGATACCTCTGTGATGCGCGCACCCAGACCAATAAGCAGGTCTCGCGGGTGCCGCAAGATGGTATCGATGACCGGAAAGCGCAGGATCTTTCCGTCACTCACCACCCGCCTGAAATCGGGCGTCTCATCGATACGAAGGCGAATGAACGTCCCGACGGCAACCAGCAATGAACTCGCCAGGAACGGCAGGCGCCATCCCCAACTCATGAACTGCGCATCGTCCAGCGCCGCGAGAACGAAGAACGACCCCGTACCGATGGCCATTCCCAGCGGAAATCCGATTTGTACCAGGCTACCGTAGAAACCGCGGCGCTCCGCAGGTGCATGCTCGATCACCATTAGAACGGCGCCGCCCCATTCGCCGCCCACCGCCATGCCTTGCACCAATCGGCACGACACCAAAAGAATTGGCGCTGCGACACCGATGCTTGCGTAGGTGGGCAGCAATCCTATCAGCGTGGTGCCGACTCCCATGCTGATGAGCGTGAAAACCAGCATAGACTTGCGGCCGAGGCGATCTCCGAAGTGGCTGAGGATGATTGCGCCCAGAGGCCGTACGAAAAACCCCACCCCGATCGTGCCGATCGCCAACAGTTTGCCCGCCAGCGGATCCTGGGTCGGAAAGAACTGCTTGCCGAATACCAACGAGGCGGCCGTGGAGTAGATCAGAAAATCGTACCACTCGATGGTCGTGCCGATTGCGCTCGCCGCGACGATCCCGGCCCTTGCAATCACGATCAGAACGGATTGAATTTATAATTCGCCGACAACACGAAGTAGCGTCCCATGATGCCGCTGAAATAAGTGGACGTGCCGCTGCCGAACTGACTGTTCGCGGGCACCGCCGGCAGCGGATAGGGCTGCTGCCTATCGAAGACATTGTCCACGACCAACTGCACTTTCAAATTCGGAATCGGCATTGCACCGACGGTCAGATTGTTGACGAACCACCAACCGACGCCCTGTTGCGGGGCATTATCGGCCGACAAGGTGTTATCGAAGACCGCATGGCCGACGTAGCGGGTCTGCCACAGCACGAACAGGTTGTTCTTCGTCCAGGTGAGGTCGATATTGCCGCGTTGCTTGCTGTTGCCGATGGTTCCCGGATACACCGTGACGTCTTCGGCACCGATGGCCTGGCTCAGGTGGTTTTCGAAGAAATGGTTCAGCGCGATGTCCAATTGTCCGAACTGCCCCGTCGTCGGCGCCGGCAGATCGAAGTTGTAGTCCCATTGCAGCGTGACGCCGTTGAAGTCTTCATATCCCTCGTTGGCGTAGCCCGTCTGCACCAGGGTGATCTGCCCATCGGCGCCGCGCGAGACCTTGCTGCATTCGGCGTTCGGGTAGGTGGGCGCGTCGTAGCAGGCGTCCAGCACGTTGGTCGCACTCAGGTCCGAGATCGCGTTCTCGATGTCGATGCTGATGTAGTCGACCGTCAAGGTCATGTTCTTCAAGGGGCGCAGCACGAAGCCGAAGGTGCGGCTATCCGCAATTTCGTTTTGCAGCGCAGGATCGCCTGACACGGTGATCGGCTCGGTGAAACTCAGTATGTTGGACGTGAACGGCTGCACGATGCCGGCTTTCGCGCAGTTCGCGGCACGCACCGCAGGATCGGGTCCGCTGTTGATCAATGACTTGTCGCAAGGATCCTGAGCCGTGTTGAAAGCCTCGGATGTCGGCAGAAACGCCTCGGTGACCGAGGGCGCTCGAATCGAGCGCGTGTAGTTGCCGCGCAACTGCAGGATACTCACCGGCTCCCAGCGCAGGCCGGCGGTCCAGGTCAGCGCCTTGCCGGCGACGGAATGATCCACCTCGCGCGCCGCGCCCTCCAATTCCAGCCGATGCATGCCCGGGATATCCTGCGCCGGCGAGAATACCGGCACCAGCAACTCGCCGAATACTTCATTGGTGCGAAAGCCGCCCGCCAGCGGTCCGATCGGGATGTCGTAGCCGACACCCTGCTGGTAGAACTGATCGGGCTCGAAGCCGGCGGTTTCGAGGCGGTTCTCATAGCCGGCGGAAAACTTTACCTGCCCCGCCGGAAGCGGAAACAGGTCCCCATTGACGGTCGCCATCAAGTCGCGCTGCGTGAGCGTGGAAAGTGCATACGCGTCATCGGCGATATAGTTGTAGGCCGCCTGGCTCGCGAGTCCGAAGCCAAAGGGATTGAACGGCGCGCAGGTGCTGGACATGGTGGGCACCGGCGAATTGGTATAACCCGGCGCACAAATCGGCGAGCCGTTCGGTCCGGCTACGGCGTTCAGCGCATTGGTGAAATTCTGGAAATTGATCGACGGCGACAGGCTCGAATTCTCGGTCCGGCCGTAATTGGCGGAAATCTCGTACTTCAGCTCGTGGTCGGGAATTGGAATGGTGCCGTCCACTCCCACCACGCCGCGCACGGTGTTTTGATTCGAGGTGGTGCTGCCATCGCCGATATCCTGGTTGAGGCGGGCCAGATAAAATTGCGTGGTCTGGGTGGGATTACCCGGAATGGCGGCGTAGGCATTCAGGTTGCTCTGTATCAACGCCCGATCGGCCGCGGACAGGAACGGGTTGTTGACGTTCAAGATCAGGTTGCCGCTGACGACTCCGGCGGGCGCGAACAAGTTGGTGTCGTACTCGCCTTGAGCCTCCGGGTACTCCGTGTGAGTCTCCGAATACCAGCCCTCGGCGAACACCCGGACGTAATCGTTGACCTGGAAATGGCCGAGCACGGTGCCGTTGATGCGCTCCTGCGGCGAAAGCTGCGTCCCCAAATGCGAAAAATCGAGCCCGTTGCCGCCGATGTTGTACACCTCGGTCCCATCCGGGGGTCCCAGTGTGTAAGGCGCCAACCCATTCTGGCCAAACGACTGCAGCTGCCCGGCCGCGTTGTAGATACCCAGGTTGGGCGCAAAATTCAGATAGCCATCATCCACCATCGGCACGCCCTGCGTGCTGATGCTTCCCAGCCGTTGATTGGCGGTCAACAGGTACGCGTACGGGCTGGGATTCGCCTGTTGGTTGAAGAAATTCTGGTAAGCGTAGCTGCGGCGCTGATAGTCGAAGAGCGCGCCGCTGTTCGCGATTTCGGCACTCAACTCGATGTTGCCGCGCCCGTCGGCGAAATTCTTGCCACCCAGCAGGCGCAGGCGGGCCTCATCACCGCCCCCATGCTGCGAGGCTCCGCCCTGTGCGTCGATATCGACGCCCTCGAAATCATGCTTGAGTATGATATTGACGGTGCCGGCGATGGCGTCGGATCCGTAAATCGGGGCGCCGCCCACTGCAACGGTTTCGACCCGATCGATGAGCATCGTCGGAATGACGTTCAAATCCACCTGCTCGCCGCCATTGCCGGTTGCGCCGAAGATGCTGGGCGAATTGGCGGGCACGAAGCGCCGGCCATCGACCAGCGTCAGGGTACGCTGTGATCCCAAGGAAAAGAAATTGGCGAAGGATTGCCCCACGCCGAAACTCGATTGACCACCGACCAGACTGTTGTCGGGTTCGCCGAACGCGGGCAATTCATTCAGCGCGTCGATGACGTTGGTGTAGGCCCGCTTGTCCATGAATTCGCCCGTGACCACCTGCGTGGGCTGCAGGCGTTCGAGTTCCGGTCGCGCGATGCGCGAACCCGTCACGACCACCTCCGCGAGTTCGTCCTTCTGTGCGGCGGGCGCAGGAACCGACTGATCGGCCACCGCGGCAACGACCGCATCGGCCGCAAGCGCGGAGCTGCCGCCGGTCAGCACTGCCGAGATCGCCAAAGCAATGGAAAATCCGCGCACGTCAATGCTGAATTCACTCATGATCACCCCATTTGCATGGCTCGCCGAACTTTCCGTTCGTCGCCAATTGATTTTGTTGCAATCGAAATATCACACAACGTTAAGAGGCGTGCAACGCTCGCAGGCCGCTGTTGTAAGATTTACAGCAACACGGCGTGGATTTCTGGCGGAAGCATCGTTGGCCGTAGCGGGCGCGCGTATTGCGCAATGTTGAGCGCAGATCGGACAAACTTGGGGCGAAATGTTCACGCGAAATAATTTCAATCGGTGCGCCGCTCTGGTGGCGTTCTGCCTTGCGGCTGCGTTGACCGGCCACGCAGCGCAAGCCCGCGGCGGCTACTACCGGTATCCGGCCGTGCATGGCGACACGGTGGTGTTCACTTCCGAAGGCGACTTGTGGTCGGTCGATATTCACGGCGGTTATCCGCGTCGCTTGACGTCCAATTCCGGCGTGGAGACGAAACCCAGCATCTCGCCGGATGGCCAAACGATTGCTTTCGTGGCGCAATACGAAGGCCCCAACGACGTGTATGTGATGCCGGCCGGCGGCGGCGTGCCGCAGCGGCGTACATGGGACGGCGATTCCGCCCCCGCCGCGTGGGCGCCGGATGGGCGCCTGCTCGTCAGCACAACCCGCTTCTCGACGCTGCCCGACCCGGAGCTGGTGCTGCTCGGCGGCCACGGCGAGCGCGAGATCGTACCGTTGGCGGGGGGATCGGACGCGGTCTACTCCTCCGATGGACGCATGCTGTTCTTCACGCGCTGGCGCAAGCAGCCGAGCTATACCAAGCGTTATCAGGGTGGCGAGGCGGAGAGCATTTGGGCTTTCGACGGCAATGGTGAGGCCATTCCTCTGACCGCGGATTGGCACGGCACCTCGCGCAATCCCATGTTTTGGAGCGGCCGCGTCTATTTTCTGTCCGATCGCGATGGTGTCATGAATGTTTGGTCCATGGATGTCCACGGACATGATCTGAAGCAGGAGAGCCATCAGAAAATATTCGATGTCGGGTCGGCGTCGATGTCCGATAGCCGCGTGGTGTACTCCTGCGGCGCGGATCTGTGGTCACTGGACGTCAAGAGCGGCCGCGAGGCCGTCATCCCCATCACCTTGGTTTCGGATTTCGATCAGCTGCGCGATCACTGGGTGAAGCGGCCCGTGGCTTACCTGAGCGACGTGCACTTGTCTCCGGATGGCAGCAGCGCGGTTTTCACTGCGCGCGGTGCGGTGTTCACGCTGCCGGCGAAATCCGGCCGCATCGTCAAGGTGGCGGATACCGCGGGCGTCCGCTACCGGGACGCGCGGTTCATGCCCGATGGGAAGAGTCTCGTGCTGCTGTCGACGGAAAGCGGCGAGACCGAGTTCTGGCGTTACCCGGCCAATGGCGAGGGCCCGACGGAACAATTGACTCATGACGCCAAGGTGCTGCGCTGGGACGGCATCCCTTCGCCGGACGGACACTGGTTGGCGCATCGCGACAAGGATCACGCGCTGTGGGTGTATGACTTCAAGCTGAAGCGCGACACACGTGTGGCGCAATCCAGCAACGGTGATTTCAACGACCTCGAGTGGTCGCCGGACAGCCGCTGGCTGAGCTACGTGCAGTCAGCCGCCAATGAATTCGATCAAATCCACATCATGAATGTCGACAGCGGCGAGACTCGAGCCATCACTTCGGATCGCTTCAACAGCGGCAGCGAAGTCTGGAGTCCGGATGGAAAGTGGCTGTACTTCCTGTCGGACCGCTCGCTCAAAACCACCGTGGATTCGCCGTGGGGTCCGCGTCAGCCCGAGCCGCACTTTGCGCGGCCGATGAAGATCTACGAAGTTGCGCTCATCCCGGGTTTGCGCTCGCCTTTCCTGCCGCCGGACGAACTGCATCCCGAGGCGGAGCCGAAGCCGGTGGCGCCACGCTCCGGCACGGATGCACACTCCGGCAAGGCTACCGCGCCTGCGGATGCACCCAAGCCGCCGCCCAAGGTGCCCGACGTGAACATCGAATTCTCGGATTTGACGGCGCGCGTGCAGGAGGTGCCGGCACCCGCGGGGAACTACGACGATTTGCAGATGACCGACAAGCGCCTGTGTTGGCTCAGCTACCCGGACGAGCCGGATCCGAAGGCGTCGCTGCAATGCCTGGACATCGCCAACAAGGGCGACGAGGTGGAAACCATCTCCGGTGACGTCAAGAATTTCGAAATATCGCTCGATCGCAAGAAGCTGTTGCTCGCCAAGGAACAGCACGAGTTTTTGATCTATGACGCGGACATCAAGCCCGCGGCCTTGAATGATCCCAAGGTGTCCGGCAAGGCACAGATCAATCTTTCGCGCTGGACCTATGCCACCAATGCGCGCGCCGAGTTTCGCGGCATCTTCGTCGATGCCTGGCGCCTGGAGCGCGACTATTTCTACGACCGCAAGATGGTCGGCGTCGACTGGAACGGTATGAGGGCGCGCTACCTGCCGTTGGTCGACCGCGTTTCGGATCGCGAGGAACTCAACGATGTGATCGCGCAGATGGTGGGGGAGCTGTCCACGCTGCACACGTTCGTGCGCGGCGGCGATGGCAGGCGACCCATCGACCAGATCGACGTGGGCGCTCTGGGGGCGCGTTTGCGGCGCGATGAGCAGGCCGGCGGCTTCGTGGTCGAACACATCTACCTGCATGACCCGGACATGCCGAATGAGGCGCCGCCCTTCGAGCGGCCGGAGTCGCGGGTGCGCGAAGGCGAGGTGATCGTCGGCATCGACGGTGAGAATGCGCTGAGTGCTCTCGATGAGCGCGCGATGCTGCTCGGCAAGGCGGGCACGCAAGTTCTGCTGCGCGTCAAATCGGGCAGCGGCGACATACGCGACGTATTGGTCAGCGCGATGAGACTCGGCGACGAGGCGGCGCTGCGCTACCGCGAATGGGAGTACACACGGCGCCGAGAAGTGGAAAAGCAGTCGAATGGCCGCATCGGCTACGTGCATTTGCGGGCGATGGGACCGGAGGATATCGATCAGTGGGCGCGTGAGTATTATCCGGTGTTCAACCGCCAGGGACTCATCATCGACGTGCGCCACAACCATGGCGGCAACATCGATTCATGGCTGCTCGGCAAACTGCTGCGTCAGGCGTGGTTCTACTGGCAGCCGCGGGTAGGCGATCCCCAGTGGAACATGCAGTACGCATTTCGCGGCCACATCGTCGTGTTGTGCGATCAGGCAACCGCCTCGGACGGCGAGGCGTTCACCGAAGGATTTCGCCGCTTCAAGATGGGAAAAATCATCGGAGTACGCACGTGGGGGGGCGAGGTCTGGCTCAGCGCCGATAACTTCGAGTCGGACGGCGGCATCGCGACGGCCGCCGAAACCGGCGTCTACGGGCCCGAGGGCCAGTGGCTGATCGAGGGGCATGGCGTCGATCCGGACATCGTCGTCGACGATCTGCCGCATTCAACCTTCGGCGGTGGCGATGCGCAACTGAAGGCGGCGATCGATCTGCTCGAGGACGAGATTCGCACCGATCCCCGGCCGGTACCCAAAGCGCCACCCTACCCCAACAAGTCCTTCCAGAATTGATTGCGCACGCGCTGCCGCAGCGCGGCTCCCATCACATTCGGGCTCACCCCCGACATTCCCCCACGGCTTCTATCTCCACCAGCAGATCCTCGCGGCAGATATCGGCCTGTAAAAACACCGCGCTGGCGCCGCGCAACTCCCGGGATAGTACGGCTTGAATGGCGCCCAGGTCGGAGGCGTGCCGTACGTACACTTTCAGCTTGAGCGTTTCCAGGGAGTAGCGCGCCGCTCCCGCGGCGCGATTCGCTTCCCCGAGCAGCGCATTGATGTTGGCCAGGGTTTCGCGCGTTTGCGCCGCCACATCGCCGGAATGAACGGTCTCGTGGCCGACGAGGCTGGCGGTGCCCGAGATGAATAGATTCGCCTGGGGCGAATCGCTGGAAATGCAGGCGCGCGAAAAGGTCGGACTGTGTCTGCCGAATTTCGGCGGGTAGTGGTAGGCGCTCGTCTGGCGCGGATTTTCGATCACCCGTGGCGGTCGGCGCGCCGCCAGAAAATAGATGCAGATCGGCGAGCCCGCCGGCGAGCCTAATGCGCACGCTGCGGGCACGCTGCCCATGGTGGCGCGGCCCGATTTGCGGAAGGCGGCTTGGCGCGCCGAATTGAACAATCGGTAGCGTTCCTCGCCGGCGGCCACCGCATTTATCGCCGGCACGTAGTTCCAGATGCGGATCAAGTGCCGATGCTGAGTCGCATCGAGCACCGCGAAAATCTCATCGTATGCGGCCTCGGCAGCGCGCAGCAGCACTTGCCCCGCATCAGTCGCAGCATCTGGTGCATCCTCTGACACATCCGACTCTTCATCGAAACTCAAGCATCCGAACAATACATCTTCGCTGCCGCGGTAATGCACCCGGCCACGCTGCGTGCTCCCGTGAACCACTCGCATTCCGGGCTCCGGCAGACGCCAGACCTCGTACAGTTCGGCGTCCGCGGCGAGCGGCGGCGTCATGGTGCTGGTGCTCGGAACCTGGATAGGCGTGGCCGGCGGCCGCGCGAAGCCCACCACGCCCAGAACGCCGTGCCACCATGAGTCGGGCTGGGACTCGAGCCGGTCGGAAGTGACATAGTCGAGCCGCACAGCCGCGGTGGCGGCTCGCGTTTCGGATTCTGTTGTGCTCATCGCAGCGCAGTCTAGCGTGCCTCACCACCACCGGGTAGCCATGACGCTAGAACGCGAAATATGGCCCGGTTCCCACCGTCGTGGTTTGACCTTCGATGGCTGTCGCCACGCGCCGCCCATAATAGAAGGGTAAACCGAAATCGAAGCTCGATACCGAACCCGGGTAAGTTCCGCCCAGGTTGGAGAAGGCCGTGAAGCTGGGGTTTGCGGTGAATAGGTCCGCAGTATTGGCGACGCTGAACTCGGCACTTGCCGTGATGCCGTTGTTGCCGGTCAGCGTTGCGTTGAAACCCGTCGTCGCCGACGGGCAGTAAAAGTCCGACAGATCGTTCTGCGTGCAAACGGTCAGGTTGCTGTCGTTGAAGTAGATGCCGTTCGTGCCGCTGTCGATGAAGCTCTGCGGCAAGCTCTGGCCGTTGAAGGTGACGGTGAGATCGTCGAGATCGTCGACGGTCAACACGGTCTCGGTGCCGGACGCATTCGAGACATTGTTCGATTCGGTATCGATGCCGAAAATGACGTAGCCGGAGACGGTTGCCGAACCAGCGGCGGGTACCGCGGGCAGTTGCACGATGATGCCATTGTTGTCGGTGGTGAACGCACTGACGGGATTGGTCACTTGCGCGGACAACGGCACCGCCGTCGCGACACAGGCGCTCGCGCCCGAGCACGCATAATAGGCTTGGGCTATCGCGGCGTCCGCGCATGCCGCGCCGCAGTCCGGAATGAAAGGCCCGACGCCGAGAACGGCATTGGCTCCGAAATCCGCCACGGTATCCACCGCGGTTCCTATGGCCGCACAATCGTCGGGTACACTGGAGAAGTTAGGATCGCCGATGATTTGTACGGGAATCGAGGCAGCGGTTTCGCCGGCGACCTGCACCGTGGCGAGCGCCACGGGTCCCCAACTATAGCCCTGCACGAAATTCGTGCACTCCACCAAGGAAGCGCCGCCGGAGACCGTTTGGACCGGCAGGTTCAGGGTCAGCACCGAAGATAGGATGCGCAAGCCATACGACGCGGTATCGACCTCGACGTGGTCGATGGTCTGGCAGTTGGTGGTGCTGCCGGGCATGCACACCGTCACAGTCACGAACAGCGTATTCACGCTGTTGTTGCTCGGGCCGGCGTCGACGACGGCGGTGGCGACATTCGATCCGGTCGGTGGCGTCGTGCCGCTCGAGCCCAGATTTTCGCCGCTGCTGCCGCTACCGCTACCGCCGCAGGAAATCGCCAACATGCCAAGCAGCGTGCAGAATGCCGCGCGCGCACCGCGCATCCTCAATTTCATCGCAACTCTCCGACACTCACGCCGTTGGGAATCGATTGCGGCAGATACGCAATCCCGGAAAAGGAGCGCATGTGGCCCGCCGCGTGCACCACCAAGTTCAATTGATTGATATCCAAGCGGCGGTGATTCACCGGCGACACCTTGGCGGCAGCGACATAATTGTCGAAGTATTTTCCAAGCGCCTGGCGCAGATTCGGGATGATCGGTCCGTGCCACGCCACGGCGAACACCGCGCCACCCGGCGCGACGAATTCCCGCAGCACGGTTCCGGAGGGCAGTTCGATTTCATGCACTCTATATGTCAGGTGTTGCGTGGTGTTCACCGTACCTTGAAATTTTGCGACGTCGGCCTGGATCGTGCTTTCGGGCTCGCCGAGCGCCGCCGCCGCAATGCTTGGACCCAAGGACGCGATCAGAACAGCACTGAAAGTTAAGAAATGTCTAGGCACGGTATATCCCCTTTGCGTCGGTTTGGAGCGGGCCACTTGCAAATGGTTCATCGGGCGTCCAAATTGGCATGTCTCACTTTGGCGACAGCGAGAAAGTCGCGCGCATATTCGCGTGAAACCTCAAACCGAGACAACTAATGGATCACAACATTGTCAGAAATGCTGCTCGTCAGACATTCCCGATGGAGAAGCTTCGTGAAGAAACCGATGACCGCTTCAGTGTTGCTGGCTGCACTGGCTTTGAGCGGCTGCCCTTTCGGCATCAAGTATACAGTGGGCGGGACACTCGTGGGGCTCGCCGGCAGCGGCCTCGTGCTACAGGACAACGCCGGCAACAATCTTAGCCTCACCAGCAATGGTACGTTCACCTTCAGCACCGGGCTCACCAACAACAGCGCATACTCGGTCACCGTCAGCACGCAGCCGTCGGATCCGGTGCAAACCTGCACCGTTCGCAACGGCTCCGGCACGATCGACAAAGCCGACATCAGCAACGTGATCGTGGTGTGCTCCCGGCCGGGAGAGTTCGCTTACGTAGCCAATGAGCTTTCGAACGACATCTCGGCGTATATCATCGATTCGAGCACCGGCGAACTGTCGGGCGTCGCCGGTTCGCCTTTCGCCAGCACCGGCAGCACACCGGTCGCACTCACCGTCGACCCTGACGGCACTTTCCTGTACGTGGCCAACAGCACCACGAACAGCATATCGGTTTTCCAAATAGATTCGGCCACCGGCGGATTGACGGCGCTCAGTATCGGCGCCACGACGGGAAACGGTCCGGACGCGGTGACCATGGATCCGGCGGGCCATTTTCTTTACGTGGCCAACTCCACCGACAACACCGTATCGGTATTTTCCGTCGCCAGCGGCGTCCTGACGGCGGTGACGGGCTCGCCCGTGCCCGTCGGCGTGAGTCCCAGTTCCATGCAAGTGGATCCGAACGGCAATTATCTCTATGTCACGAATTTCGGCAGCGCCGACATTTCCGTGCTCGCCATAGACTCGACCACGGGCTTGTTGACCAGCGTATCCGGCTCGCCATTCGGCGCAGGCAGCGAACCTTTCTCCATCGCCATCGATCCC
>Ga0116227_10013386_pt1 | contig 12918 bp, 14 predicted proteins | sample S1TSphgellanicum_FD_89693 | JGI IMG/M metagenome (GOLD analysis project Ga0116227, IMG submission 89693) | Host-associated microbial communities from peat moss isolated from Minnesota, USA - S1T2_Fb - Sphagnum magellanicum MG | ecosystem: Host-associated > Plants > Peat moss > Unclassified...
CTTGGGCTCCAGATGTCCGAATTGCCAATGCGAGGGCATTTTCGATATCTACGTTTCAAGACCTTTCCAATGACACCAAGAACACCCCAATGCGAGGTGTTTTGCCCCTTGCTGTCGAGCTCTAAACATCCGGGAGTCCCGAAAGACTCCCAACCTCCCACTTTTCCAAGTGTTGGGCTTCACCCCCACACTTGGCCAAAGTGGGGTTGCGACACTCTCCATATCACTATATCTATAAGGACGACGGAAGATTGGCCTGTCACTAGCCAATTCAATCCGTATACCAGGTCTAATCAAAGCACCCAACTCCTTCATATTAAAGGCAAAACAACTCCTATACGCTCTTAGGAATTGCATTAACTGTCACTTCTCTCCTCCTATTAGCTTGGGCCCTATCAAAGGCTCCCAAGTCTCTGACGCGCTCCCAAGTCACGGGGTGAAACCCACTTGAGGGTTTCACAAAGTCAAGTTGCGAAAAGTTGTGACTATGGAACTATGTTTTATGAATTTTTGAAATGTGGGTTGTATAATACGTATAATATGTTTTGTTTAATACGGTGAACAAATCAGCAATAGCAGCCCGTATTGACGACAGATGATCAGTCCAAACGTCTCTTAGGACATTCACAGAATTTGAATTACAACCTGAGCAATGTTGCAATCAGCTGCAGCGGTGATCAATCTGGCAGATCTTCGACATACACTAGTACTGATCATAATGGGTCCCAGATTTTCATACCCTCAGCAGGGCAGGAGCAGCACCTGGATCAAGCAGACAATAGCACGAATGGTGGACTTCAACTTGTGCATCTGTTGTTGGGCTGTGCGGAGGTAATCGATGCTAGTGAATACGAGCGAACCGGAGATTTGCTTTGCCACTTGAGAGCAATCTCGTCACCACAAGGAGATCCCATGCAACAAATTGCGTTCCACTTCGCGGAAGCTTTGAGTGATCGCAGACGGCGGCACAACAACAACAACACTAACATGTCGAATTCTCAATATGATCAGTATCGTCACAAAGCCTCGTATTGTGATCTTGTCAGGCCCGCGACAAACAGCACTAGTAGAAATGCGGCGGCCTCTGCATGCAGCAGGCCAGCAGCTGCAGCAACCCTAGTACAGCAGCTACATGTGAGTTGTGTTCACTGCTGGGGGCGCATCATGATTCACGATACCCTCGTCCATCATCTCGTCGGTATCAAACAACATTTCGTCACCGAAATGATTCAGACCATCCGACAAGTCGATTTCGTTGAACTCATCGAGGTGGTCGTCCAGGTTGCTTTCTTGAACATCTTCTTCACGGTCCTCCTGCTCATCATTCTCCTCATTGATCCAGGCCGCATGAGCGGCATCAGTGCCGAGCTTCTTCAGCCATCGAACGAACGGGCCATTGCGTCCGACACTCGCGCGTCATGTAAGCTGCTGCGCATTGAAAATGATGGTTGTGCCGGCCTCGACCTTGCCCGTCGCAAGTCGAGACCGATTGCGTGAATGTACTCGGTTGGCCGACTTGTGATTACGCTCACCAACGCTGGCCCCGGTCGGCATCTTGTGAATGGCCAAGAGCGGCTTCTTCAGATGTGAGTACACCGAATCGTCCGCTAACGCCCACATATGTTGCGGCATGGAGAATACGTCAGCAAAATTGTCGTCATTGTCTTCGACACGGATGGTGTAGAGGCCGAATTCGGACTGCATTAATCTATTCAGCAAGACATCGGTAGCGGCCATCCGTTTGATTGCCTTTTTGCACTCTTGTAGGATGGTCAGGTCGCCCAGATTGAAGAAAACATCCATGTGTAGCTTGGCTAGATTGTCGCGCAGGTCATCAAATAGAGGGTCGGTGCGGAAAGCCAGAGCGTGCGTCGGCGAAAAGATCGTCTTGAGGCGATGGCAAACCAGCGTATGCATTTTGTCGACATCGGCATTGCTAAGGTCCAGGGCGGCCCTGACATCGGGTGGCAGCGTGCGAAAGTGGTGCACAACGGCCAGAAAGCAGGCGTAGACGCTAGAAAATGTCGATTCGTCACCCTCCAAGTACGACAGACAAGAACAAACAACACTAAGTAGCACTTCCACGGCTACGACACCTTTCCAGAAGGATGCCGTCAAGATCAGGTCCTTCAGATCGTTAGGCAGATCAACATCTAGGTTGTTCGACATGATTTCGGTCAACAGCTGGCACATCGCCGTCCGCACTTGATTCAGGCGCTTGGCGGCGTCTCGGACCGTTCCCCAGCGCGTTTTCGTGAACAGGATGAGCACAAACGTGATTCCATACTTCTCCTTGCAAATTTTGTCGAACAGCTGTTGGATAAGATGAGTCTTACGTACGCTTTTCACGAGGAATACGATCTGTTTAACAATCAGCTTGACAACCGGAAATTCCTTCACCAAGTCCATGCACAGATTATGCAGCGCATACGGCGAGCAGCCGAACGCAAACAGAAACTCGGTGTCCTGGATACACAGGTGGTGCAGCTTGATCATGACCGACGGCGAATCAGAGCAGAAAGTGAACATCGGCGCTCCCACAAAATGCTCGTTCATAGTGGCAACCTGCTGCGAATTGGCATCGCCATCACCAACATCGGAAGTAACAACATGGCTAACAAAGCCAGGTGCAAGCTCGCGGATTGTGAGCAACAGGCGGCGCTTGCAATCGATCAGCTTCTCGTACAGGTTTTCGGCGCTTTCCCGACGTAGCTCCATGGAGAAGTGTTCCAAGAAAAACGCCATCGACCCGCAAGCCATCAGGTTAATGATCTGCTTGCCCTGAACGTTTGTGGCACCGTCCAGGGTCAGGCAAATCATGACGAATTGCTTCAGGTTACGCACGACCTCGGCCATGATGTTCGTGTACTCCAGATGCAACAGGTTGCCGCCGATCATTTCTGTTGAAGGGATGTGGAAGGCGCCACGCAAAGCATGGAAAAACTGTTGCCAGGTGTGATGCTCGAACGCCTTAAACGGCATCGCCATTTGGTGAATGGCGCGAGCAAACATTTTGCGTAGGCGTTCGTTTTCTTCTCTGGTCAAATAGTCGAAATGTGCACGACCATTGCTGAACATGGACAATGAGGTCATGATGTTGTCATTGTGTTCTGCTGCTTCTGCAGTGGAAGGATCGCCCGAGGATGACGTCGCCATTTTGGTCTTCTTGCGGGGCGGCGCTGCGAAGCCCAAGTTAAGCTGCCCAATGGAGCGAGCGCGCTTCGAGCAAGCACTAATATGGCTTCGGAGACGAGCAATTGCCGCTCCGATGACCGCTGAGTAGTTTCTACAAACTACCTTCGCCGCTTTGGACCCGTCCGGGACATAAGGTTCGTGAAACTCGTCCCACACTGCGTCCTTCTTTGAACCCATGATGGACGATGGTGCAATGGACGATGTTATAGGAATCAGGATGGTGTTGACTGTGGACTAACAATTCAATGTGGGCTGCGTAGTGCGCAGCCTGCAATTCAATGCGGGTTGCGTAGTGTGCAGCCTACAATTCAATGCGGGCTACGTAGTGCGCAGCCTGCAATTCAATGCGGGCTGCGTAGTGCGCAGCCTGCAATTCAATGTGGGCTGCGTAGTGTGCAGCCTGCAGCTAGCAGCTACAAGTTGTAGCCTACAACACGTGCAGTTGTATAGTTATACACATGGCCGTGTATTATACGTTGTATTATACATACGTATTATACAGACGTTCTATACACACAGTTCTATAGTTGTTCCACAACAACATCCCTCGCCACAAGTTGCCCCACATCAACACCCTCACACACCTCGGCACTTGTAGCAACAACATTCTCACATTCACACAATGTGGCTGCTAGTCGAAATACACGAGTTAAGTCAACTCTTGACACCATCAAATCATTAGTCGAAAATGTTGGGGATCCTAACACTGAAGTCACCATCCGCGACACTACACTCGATGATACGTCTGTGTCCACTACACGTGATGTCGATGTTGTTGGCCCCACTATTGGTTCAATACGTGATGTAGGAACCATGGAAGGAGTCCTAACCACTTTAGACAACAAAAATGATTGGGGAAGCCTAGCCTATCTACCAGCTTCACCCCTCTGTGGATCTAACTCCATAGTTGTCCCACGTGGCTCCGAGGTTCGAATGACGCTTCTCGTCACTACAACGGATGCCTCAATTTGTGTTACACTAGCCATATAAAAGAGATCATCTCCCCCATAAGATGTGGGAGCCTCACCTTTTAAATGTGACCGATGCTGGAAACTTGTCATGGTAGCAAGCCTTTGCTCTAACTGTTCAATCCTAGCAGCCATAGTTGCCTTTGTTGTAGGGGGAGGAGTGATCACGGGAGGCGCCCTAACCATTGGTGTACCTCTACCACCCCCACCACCTCTACCACCACAATCTCTTTGAGCTGGTCCACCGCGACCTCCACCACGACCTAATCTCAATTCTGGGTAAAGGTCAAAACAATGCTCACAAAGGTGGCCGACCCGGCCATAATTATCACATTGAACTTGTGCCGACTGAGATCCATTAGCCAAAATCCATCCACCACTCTCTTGTGGACAATCCCTCTGAATATGAACACCACCACATGTCCAACAAAATTGTCCTTGCTGTTGACTAGCGAATGAAGGCAACGGTCTTTGTGCACTTGTCCTTCCAAAACCTGACTGAGGTCGTACCTGACCTCCATGACTCCCACCTCCACTAGTACGAAGTTGTGAGGTGGACTATTGTCCATGAGAAGTAGTAACTATATCCCTAGTGAATCCAGATGTCACCACCCTCTCCTCCACCATGTTAAGCTTTATCTTCTCAAACAAAGCAAACACATGGGCCAATGTGGGAAAATCATCACTCATCAAAGTCACATCGTGTGCTCTCTGTCACAACTCCTTGTCTAGAATCCCATACCAAAATTGGACTGCTTGAGCCTCAGTCACCCCCTAGGTAACTGCAATCAACCGTCACATACGAGTGTATGCCTCGCGAAGACCCTCACTAGTCTTCCGCTCAAATTCTTGAAGACTCCTTGATTTCTCCGTCTTCACCCCCTGGTAGTTTTTCTTCAGCCTCAAAAAGAACTCCGTGATAGGGTTAAACAGAGCTAGGGGAACAACCTGTGTGCTTGTACTAGGAGTAGACGGTGTAGTAGTACCACCAATAACAACACCACCGTGAGTAATAGATACATAGGATGGAGACCAATGTTGCCTCCACTCCTCAATCTCAGTAGCATGATCTCTCAGAAACTCATGATAATCATCCATCGGAAGACCCTCCAAGTGCTAAAACAATCCTTTCCATGCTAAGAAGGGTGAAAACAATCTAGCATTACGTAACATCTGCATATCACACCAGGAATCAAACTCTTGAATGAAGTTCTCCAACTCGATGGTGCCCACTGCACCTGGGTAACGCCGGGGGCCCTTCATGGCCCCAGAACCCCCGTCTATATCCCAAATCAATGGGGCCACAATACTAGACGGTAATATGGAAGACTTATTATTCACAATAACCTCGTCCTCCTCAACAACCGATGATGTGGGTGAAGGTAATTGATACCTCAACCCACTACGTGTAACTCCACCATCTCCACCATGGTCCCCCACAAGACCACCAAACTGTTCCGTGATGACCTAATCACCAAACCCAGTACCCAAATTGAATCACCATTAAGTATTGTCGACCTTGTGCTCGATTTGCTACTAAAAATGAATACTCAACTCAACCACCTAGCTGAGTAGTAGCTCAATTCGTCCAACCGGCCCACCACCACAAGTCGTAAAATGTGCTCCCCACTAACCAAAAGCTTAATTTCCAGCGAAGTCCCTAATTTGGCATAGCAAAAAGTTGCGAAATTGGGCTGCGAGCACTCAAACAACCATATCTCCACCGTTCCTGCACCAAATGCCAATCTACTTCAACTAGAATATAGAGGACAATTAGATCTTCCTTTCCTCCAAAACTCAACTGAAAAAAAGGTTTGTGTGCTGAGATATGACCTATGAAAGACCACTAAAAAAAAAACTTAGGCACAAATCTACACAAACTTGAGATCTTTTGAAGGTCAATACTCCCAATTGGCTTTACCAAAAAAATCCCAAAAAATTCCTAAATGCAATTCAGCCCTCCAGCAACAACTTCACAAAATTGCAACACCTGATCTTCCCTAGTTATTTAGCTAAAAATCCGACAGCGCTTCCGCACTAGGTGTGCACAAACCAGAAAAAACCATCATCACAAAAACAAACATAACGCATAATCTGCTCAATGAAAGCATAATTTGTCTTTGCCAGATTGTAGATTGGCTCTCTAGCTACACTCCTACCAATTTTCAGCAACTTTCTTCAAGGAAATTTCCACTTATCTGAGAAATTAACGCCGCTGGTAAAATGTCGCTAAAAACTGTCAAACCCTAAACTAGCAACTTCAAATGATCATAACTTTTGATCCGCTCAATGAAATCCAACATTCTTTGGTGCATTGGAAAGCTCTCGCCAAGGCGCTCCTTTTGACACCACCCACTCCCAATTCAGCCACACAACCAGAGAGCGAGATCACAAAATTCCCACGATTTAATTACTCCCAAAAAAAAACAGAGTTCTTTGAGTGAAAATGGCACGAGAAAGATCTACTATCATAAAACTCATGATGCAAACACATACAGTCAAGCCAAGCCCACTTCACTTAAAGAATTTAGGCCCATGCTAACGAGACACCATAGTTTGAAGCTCCACTAACTCCAACTACTCCCAATGCTCCAAGTTCAATTCAAAAAATTCTGTTTTTTGAGCCCTCTCTCACACTTTATACTCCCACTCACAACATGAGGGTGGGTCCTACCAAAAGAGCCACTCTCTTCTAACCCTAAACCTAGAAACCCTAAGTAGGCACTATTCGCTACTATAGCACACTATAGGTTATAAATAACACACATATGGTGATCATGACACATATCCCAAAATTTTCCTTTACATTTTGGGAAATGCCATGGTTATTTTATCTTGTTTTTGTGCCTAACTATTGTTCAACCTGTACCATGTATCCTTACATGATGATAAAAGCATTTTGCTTGGCTCTTTGTACACATCGTTATTGTTGGTAATAAGGCTAGCAAGAACGTTGCAAAGCCCAAAAGAAAATGGTGGACCATGCTCAATCTCGTGAATTTTCATAGAGGTTTGTGCTTCATGAGGATATTTTGACCATAAATCGAAAGCCATTTTTCATTGCAATAAAGCTCTTGAGCATTCCTTTACAAAAAGATGGTTGTGGCTAGATGCATGGTGATTTATCTTTTTGCCAAACATTATTTTTGGCCTAGTCATGTGCGTCAAGGCTTAGGAAGCAAGGTGCACAACATGGATACATGGATGATGAACTTTGTAAGTAGCTCAACTAGTCAACTTGTCAATGTTGATGACCAATTTTAGATTTTGTTTTGAAGTAGACATTTATTCAAAACCCCTTATGCTACCACCGCAACAATTGGCTCTTTTGTTATAGTTGGCACCATCGCCATCCATTCTCGATATCCAACCGTGGCCTCCACAAAAGGCATTATTAGGAAAAGAAATTAATACATAATGTTAGGCAAAGGAATTATTGGTAGTCTACAAGGAAATAATAAGTCAAACATTATAATTTAACTGACAAAAAACTATGTCCATTACATAACCAATATATTGGTAAAAAGACTAACCAAAAGTGTTTGTTAAAAATATACCTAGTGAAAGTGCTTATCAAAATTACAAGCCAGCATGACAAATCGGCAATGTTGACAAACTAACAACTTGGACAAACCAATAATCTTGACTAATCGACAACCTAAATGATAAAGACAAACCTGCAACAAACCGACAATTTGGACAAACTGACGAGACCTCTTGGCAGTTTCACAATTTTGGCATTTTTAGATGTCAAAATCAATTATGATTGAAACTTTTGATATGGCGTTGGAAAACTCTTTCCTAGGGCTATAAAATGAAGCCTTGAAATGTCCAAATTGGAGATGTTTGGGGAAAGTCCGAAGTCTTTAAAATTTTCAACCTCCTAATAGTCGAGTTCTAAAGGATAACCAACATTTGACAATTTGTTAAGTCTGATAATTCGAGTGTGATTTACATCTTCTTTTTCTAGGTCACAACAATTTAGGGTCACAATACACAAGATATCTTGGAAGTAGAATCCTAATATTTGAATGATTCGAACATGGTGGTAATAAGATACTCACCCCCTTGGACGATAAAACACATTGATTACTAAGTCGGATTTGTGCATGACAATTTGTTCAATCGGTATTATATTTTAGGGCTCACATTAAATCCACAATACCATGAATCCAATGCATTTACTTTTTGATTGGGTTGGAACATAAATTTGTAATTCTCATTTTGAAAGCTTGAACCTTTGTTGGACAACTCTTCGTTTTCATCCGAAACCTTCAATTGTGGGTTTCAAAACTATGTTGAAATGGTCAGAATTCAAGTTGCAATCATGAGTGGAATTCATAGTGTATGCTTAGATTCAATCCATTATCACATTGTTAGTGGAAATGCAAATAACTAATAAAAATCCCTTGTCCTCACAACATTCTCATTCGACAACAACCCTCACATTGATCATGTTGATCAAAAGTTTCGACAGGTTTTTATAGGGACAAAACACATAACTTTGGATAGAAAATTGAATTTTCGGATAGAATGTACATTTTGTTGTTTGCATATTTTGTTGTTTATGTTGTTGTTGACCACTAGAAACCAAGATATGTATCATGAATAGTAAAAGTGGCTAAAGTCCATTTGAATAACTTTCAATTGGCTTAAATGCAATTGACCAACCTTTCACTAGGAAATAGATGTCTAGCCTTTATTGTGTGTGCATTTGGACAATCATCAATTGTTTCATGTGAACTAGAATCATCAACTGGGTTGGGGGTTGAAGAATGTAAAAGTCTTTTGTTGGTTTTCAAAATGATAAACAATGTCACGATTTCCTAAAAAAACTACAAGGTTCACACATGATAAATTAATCTATGGAAAAATAATTGTTTGAATGTTTTGAAATGAATTACAACGATTTAATGAATGTTGATCATTTGCATGCCAAAGAGTGTTTTCTTTCCTAATTTGTAACATTCCATGAAAATGAAAAAATATGGCAACACACATTGTTCCATTATTAGATGACAAAAGGTTTGGTGCATGGACATGTTGGAGATGATCTTGAAGAAGATGTGTATTATGTCATGGGGTTGTTGATAGGCCAATCATCGATTGAATTGAACAATTCAAGACATTGTAAAATTCATGATGTCATGATAGATTTGGCATTTTACATATTACAACACAATGTGTTTGTGCAAAAGCAACTTGTTAATTACAAGCCAAGTCAAGGTTTGGAAGATTATTAAACAAGAATGGATGACAAAATATGGAAAGTGTATTGGAGCTTAAAGATCATCGTTGATGGATCACATGAATTCAAATGTGTTCCCAACCAAATTGTGTACACCCAATTTGCAAATGTTATTCCTTTGTGAGTTGGATTTGAAGGAAATGTCAAAACGATATTTGAAAGGTACCCCAAATCTCAAGGTTCTAGACTTGAATGATAACAAGTATTTGCAAATTTTCACCTTAACAAATTTGGGCTTTGCATTACTATGCATTATTAGTGACAATCGACTAAGTTTATTTTTCTTATGTTTTTGTATGGTTTCCAATAATTCATCATTATTTATGTCAATTTCAAACTTAATTTGAATTAATATGAATATCATGGACATGAAAAAACACACATTAATTTTCCTATTCATATCCATGTTGGTGGGTAGGGAAAAATAGTTATAAGGGTGGAGCTAGTTAGGCTTGGAAATGATGTAGTTGTTTTTAAAATTGCATTTGGAAATGTCCAAGGACAACCATATGATAGGAATTGTTTCTAGAATTGTTTAAAGATGACCATATGATAGATTCCAAAATATCACCCATATATTGATGCCTTGAAATTTTTCATCACTAGAATTAGAAAATAATTTTACAATTGATGTAAAAAAAAAAAAGATGAATGTGGAGTTTAATAAGCAATCATCCACAATTGAAAACTTTTCCACCTTAACACCACCACCTCCTTTCAACATTTGGTGTATTATACATACACATTTTTATGAATAATTGACACATTGATTATTGTAGGATTCATAATTGTTGTTAAACACCTTTTTCCAAAGAATGTTCATTTTGACAAATGCATCCCTTTTCTTTAATGGCAAATATGAAAGTGCATATCAATTGTGTTAAAAACAATGAATTTTCGTTGACTACTAGTTATGTAGTCCAAATTAATGAATAAACAATTATAAATGTATATGTAGTCATAGATTTAGCTAGTCCTATTTAGTTAAGGCTTGCTTAAGGCTATTAGCGAGGCCTAGCTAAGCCTCCCTACACCCATATAAAACTTACCTTGGGTCTAACTATGCTTACATAAAGGTTACCTAGATTTATTTAGGACCCACCTAGGGTGTACCTAGGGCATACATAGGGCTATGCATGTTAGCCTACCTAGGTACCTAGTCTACCTACCTAGGTAGCTGCCTAATTATTTAACTTCTTAACTTACCTATTTAACCTTCTTTCCTATCTAGCTAAAACCAAGCCTACTTAACCTACCTACCGAGCTTAATACCTTTCATACCTAGGTAAAGTGGAAGATTGGGTTGGAAATAGAGGAAAAGGCATTGGTTTTGATTCCTCAAGAATGTATTCCTTTCATATGATTATTTAGAAAACAAATCTTAAAGGTGGGTGTGAATGCTATCATGAAATTTATAAAAATTTCTCAATTAACTGAATTGCAAATTAATTGCCTAATTCAAAAAGTGACAAATTAATAACATTACATGCCAATCCAATTGATTGAAGTATCTTTGTTTGACCACTATGAAATATGAATTGTTTACATGCATGAGGATGAGAGGGAATGGGGCCACATATGGTGCTAAAGTTGAGTTTATTGTAAATTCAAACTCATGAAGGTAGCAATCCATGTATCAAATGCTAACCACTTGTTCCTATTTTCTCTTACCTCTTTTTTATTATTATTTTAGTCAAAAAAAATTGTGCACACTCATTTGTCAATGATCTAGCTTGTCATCTTGGAATGCTTCTTGATGCAACTTGAGTTGCATCAAATTACTAATTAGGGGAATTGATTTTCCACGTTTCCAATACAACCTAACTTGAGTATTGATAAGACTAAAAGAACTAAATATTTGAAGTGTCGATAGGGTTGAAGAATTATGAACAAGCAAACTGTCAACATGGTGAAAGAATTGTCAATGACATTTAACAAGACAAAGAATGTTAAATGATTGATAACAAACATATGGTTAAGGTTTTGTTAGGGTGTTGATAGTAACCTATTTACATCAACCATAATGTTGACATGGTAAAAGGACTAGGGGGTGACATGTGCTAAATGGGGGTAGCTTCTTCAAGCACTTGAATGTAATTCAAGCATTTGAATGGAGTTTCTCCACTTTTGAGCATTTTGTGAAGTTGACTTTTGGAGGTAAAAAGGGGAGCAAGGGTTGTGGAGATGATGATGGAACACTTTTAGAGGCAAAAGGGGAGGTGTGATGGGAGACTGCTCACGCTCCTTGAGGTGGCAACTTTATTCTTATTTTAAACTAGGAAAATGGAAACAAAGAGAAAAGGAGTAGAAACTTACAACTTTTCGAAGGTGTAGTTTTGAGTAGAGCAACGGGAAAGTAGGAGAAAATCTCCATGTGCATATGTAGATAAATTTTTTTGAGTTTTTCTACTTAAATTTTTGTTATGATGAAAGAGGAAAAGGGAGATGGAGGGAGAGGAAAACTTTTTATTTTGAGTTGTAGATATTGCATAAGGTTTGGAAGTTCTTAAAGGATTTAAACTTTGAACTTCCTTGTAATTTGACGTTTCCTTAGTTGAAGGAAGCTATGAGGAGAAGAAATCATGTTTTAATATTTGTAAATCTTGAAATTAGGGTTTTTGGAGTTCTCAACAAGTTAAACAAAATCATGTACTTGTAAGTTGTGGTTGAAGTAAAGATATTGAGAAGGAGGTTGTGGGTATGTGGAATAAATAGGAATTAAGCCATGGTTGTGGTTTTGGTGGAATTTGATTCATGTTTTGTCTTTTTACATAGGCTTTTCTTTCTTTTTTTGATATGTTTGGCGAAAAAGTTGAGGATTTTTAATCCTATCAGGCATAAACATATATGAAATAAGAAACAATAATCTAAAGATTCATATTGATAGTGTCTTGGCATCTAATCCAAAAGGGTTAGGTTATAAAACAAACCCTAAAAATCAAGCAAGTGCTAAATCCTTGATAAACACCCATTAGTGCAAAGTATGGATCATTTTCAAGATTTATAATCCATCATCACCTATGCCCCAAGGTTGGAAGTAGCAGAAGGTGGAGTTGGTTAAGAGAAAGCAAATATTGTGGGAAGTTAGTAGTTGACAATGAAAATAGCTAATACAAGGTCCTTGGATCCTCATCCCCTTTGTTTGATAAACAGTGCTACTTTGTTGTGGGGTGGATATGGCTCTCTAGATGTACATTCAGGTGATTAGGTACCCTTCCACTGCTTAACACAAAGAATGAATGGACTTGGTCAGCTACGAATGTTGCAAGTCTTAGATTATAGCATGCACTTAGAAGCTCCATTTGTGAAATGATCTACTAGACACACCAGACACTATGGCAGGATTTTTTGTAACAATCCAATGAATTTTTTTACCAAGTGCCTTAAAGGCTTGGGTTTCCATGACATTTTGTGAAGTTTCATAACTGAAGTTCAAGGGTTTACTACAGAATAGGATAGGAGCAATGATTCAGCAGCTACCCAAAATGGGCTCAAAATGTGAGGAAA
>Ga0116227_10013387_pt1 | contig 12915 bp, 11 predicted proteins | sample S1TSphgellanicum_FD_89693 | JGI IMG/M metagenome (GOLD analysis project Ga0116227, IMG submission 89693) | Host-associated microbial communities from peat moss isolated from Minnesota, USA - S1T2_Fb - Sphagnum magellanicum MG | ecosystem: Host-associated > Plants > Peat moss > Unclassified...
AATAAAAAACAAAAAAAAAAAAAAAAAAAAAAAAAAAAACCTTGCCAAAAAAAAAAAAAAAAAAAACTTATTTAAAGAGAATGAAGTGCCATGGTACAAGGGCAGCTTCAACAAATGTATATCGAATAATTAATTAATTATGGTAAAAAATAAAAACATTTTCAAAGTTTCTTTAATTTCCTTCACAAAATTTTAATTTTCAAACAAAAATACTTTTTTTTTAAAAATTCACCTCTGCCCAAAGAGGGTTTAGCCCAAACTTCCAAAATGACAAATTTGTCATATTATATTTCTTTTAGAATCACAGGATGTTAATAAATCTCCAAATATTGTGCAAGATACAAAAGGCATGTTTAATAGTGTGAGGTGACCTTAAATATTACCACAACTTTGTAATTTTGTGGTAATATTTAAGGTCACCTCACACTATTAAACATGCTACAATGTAACATGGCTCCATGTAATTTTGTACAATTTGATTATCTTGGGAAACCTTTTATAGCACCCCAAGACAAATATAACAACACATGTAAACCATGAAAAATAAATAAACTTGCATCCATGATACATTAGAGATTGAAAGCTAAAATTGTTGTCTTAGGATCAAACCTTATTTCATATATGGATTATGTTATCACCATTTCCCAAATTTATTTATTTATTTTTCATTTTTCATTTTTCAAACTTGAAAGTGCATAAAACTCACCCATAATGATAATTTATTGCACATTCATGATCATTTATGGTCAATAATATTTTCTGATCCCTTTTTCCAATTTTTTGTTAACTGTGGTTTGTAGTGATGCTTTTCAATGGCTATATGCAATCCATAACCCATTCCCTAAAATAGTGGATTCTCTCTTTTTTTCGATAGTTTTCTATTCTAGCAATATTACAGTTGTGCCAAAAAGAAAAAATTAGAAATAATTGGTGAAAACCTTTTAAAATTTTGTCAAAATTGTAGAAAACTGGCAAAAATCTGCCTCGAAATTTAAAACTGTGTCAAGTGAAATCCTCCCTCGAAAAATGGTTTTTGAGAAAATATGGCAAACTTGTTTTAAGTAGGGAATATCCAAACGATTTTTTTTTTTTTGGTAATGTTTTTTAAGGTCAAAAATTGGTGAAATTTCACCCAAAAAATAATACAATGGGACTCCCTATCCACCTTGCAAAGGCCCCAAGGGCCCAACCTAAGGGTGCATCACCATGATAGGCCACCAAGCCACTATTTCAAAGGTGGTCACCAAATCAAATGGATGCCCGTTATTCCTTAATTGTGGATGAAGGGGATGAACCTCAACTTAATTAAAAAGAGTTTTTCATGAAGTCACTCAAACATAGGGTTGGAACCTCGGATTTGAGTGAAACATTGGTTCTAAGTTGTAAACTTAAACTTTATGTGAAGGTTTTATCCTATTTTGGCCTTCAAAACCTTCCACTTAATCGCAATGGTCCTCTTCTTGTTGGTTATGTTTTAATGTTTAAAATCCCCTTCTTGATGATGATGATGGTCTTCTTCTTCTTGGTTTTATTTAGGTCTCCAACTCTAAAATCTAAAGCTGAAATTTTAACCTTTAAACCTTAAAAACTTAAACTCTAAAAAAATTTAAAACAACCCTAACAACTAAAACCCTAAAACTAAAAATCCTAATCCCCTAATTTATAGCCCCAAATAGCTAGTTCATTGCCATATAGACATATAGCTTATAACCGTACACCACATAAGCTAGAGCCCCATAGCTCTTTTAGCTTACAGCTCCATAGCCCCCTTAAGCCTTCCTCAACCCTTATCTAGTCCTCATAGTGTAAACTAAAAATGGACAACTCATGGGTGAATTTTTTTTGCTGTATATGTGGCTTCCAAAGGCAACTCACACCTAAAAAAGCTTTTATGCAATTCTAAGTATCATTTACAAGCCATATTGGCAAACCTTCTATAGCATTTTTTTTTTTTAAAAAAAAATTTCGGTGGAACATTTTCACACTGTGATGAAAAAATAATAATTAGGTGTGAAAAAATAAAATAGTGAAAACTCGATTTTTTTGGGCTAAAAATTTGGGGAGAAAATTACCAAACTTTCAAAACCATAGAAATAGCACCTTCCCACATAAAAAATGGAGGCCCTACAACATTTTGAGGCCTACTACGCCCTCAAGCTACCACCGTTTAGGCTATGACCTTCCAATTAGGGAAGGCCCATGAGACTAGGGCCTTCCCTTACATGTAAAGCCTTCACTTACAATGTTTTATTCTTTGTATTTGAAAGCATCTCCTCAAATGAAAAACCCACATTTGTCAATTGATGGGACCCATGTATGGTGCCTCAAGATGTTTTCCCCATGTATCCTGGTAAGTTATGTGGGATGTTGTGTGGACAAGTGGAAGATCCTTTTGTCAATTGAAGGGACCTTCCACAAACCAAAGGTCATGCTTCCACATGTGAAAGATGCATTTGCCAAGGTCATGCTTCCACATGTGAAAGTTGCGTTTGCCACGTATCATCATCATCATCATCTTCATAAGTTATGTGAAATGTTATGTACAGGAGAAGGGCTCGAGTACAGGCCCTTCCATGATTTGAGATCTGTGCCTGAGGCTGGTACGCTGAGGGAACAGGTCGAAAATCAGGGAAGGGCCTGTTGTTCTCAGGTCCTTTACCTATGTAAAGCAGAGCTAGGATTTTATCACTTTTTAGACTTGGTGACAGGCCTGGTTGGTACCTTCTCCTGGTCAGAAGATCCCAGTACAGCCTGGCTGGTACCTTCCAGAAGATCCCACTTGCTGGGAACATGTTTCTTCAGGGAGGTTAAGGGAGCTGAAAATACAAAGGAAAAATCCATGGCCACGGCTGACCTACCACAGGCGGTCGGTTATGGACATGGAAAGATTGGTCTCCCAAATTTGATGGTATCCTTTTTTCAGCCTTGGGGCCAATACAAGGCCAAAATGCCGGACCTCATTTTTCGCCCTTTTTTCCCTGTGATACCCGACAAGTATGGGTATTACGAGAAAACCACTAAAATAATTAATTAATTAATTAATTAACTAATTATTTAAAAAAATTCCATGCTTTACTTTGGGCTAACAACACCCTTGGAGCTACTCATTGGGGGCTCCTGGGGTTGTTACCTTACACTTTAGGCCCTTCCAAAATTTTCCGGATTTGCCAGCAGACTAAGGACCCGTGCCTTAAATTCTGAAAAGGGCCTAAAGATAGAGAGACCCTTCTCCTAGGAAGTACACGTGTACCTTCCACCTAAGCAGTTGATATTTTTGCTTACTGGGGAAAAAAATCCGTTTTCCCGTTTCACACATGTAGCAGCAGGAGGACCACAGAATCCCACATGCGGAGTTGGAGCCCAGGTTGTCGAACTGCTACCACAACCGAGGTGCCAATCACGCTGGACCAATCGCATCGCCACACGATCCCCGAACCCAATCCTCTCCCGCTCAATCACTGTCCACACGTGTCACGGCACCTCGGACCCACACACACCGATTGGACCACCGCGGTTTCCGCACCGGCCAGGTGTACAAACCAGGACCTGATCTCCACAAAGCATCGCAGCCGTCCGAAGGGAAAGACGTACGGTCGGATCGCATCCCTGCCCCCCACCGCACCAGAGGCGGATATAAAAACCTGCCCCTCCCCCCGCACTCCTTACATCCAGTCATCATCAAATCCCGTGCTCCACTAATCCCATAGATTAGCACTAATCAGTTTACTAATCCCAAAACCAGCTTCTTAACCATTTTGATTACCAAGTATACCATGGATCTGTTCGTTCACCTTTAGGTTGTAATTAGTCACTAATCTAGTCCTTAATCATAATTAAGGATCAGGGTTTGTTGCTGTTGTGTTCCCGAGAGCGATTCCTCTTCTTCTTATTATTCTTCTTCTCCAGAGTCTTCGTCTTCGTTGTCGCTTGCTGCGATTGCAGCGGTGTTTCTTCCCATCGCGGCGTTTTCTTAAGGTATTTTTCTCTTTCTGTATTGCGTTGCTGTAGATAGCAGTGTTTTTTTGGGATTGTATGCTCTCTGCGGAGCATTTTGGTGTCTCAAATCTGATTTTTCTTTTCTTGGAAGGTATGGTATTAGTTGTATGTGTGTTTGATTTCCTCTTCTTCTTCTTCTGTTGCAAATCCCCTCTACTGCTGCTGCTGCTGCTGCTGCTGCGAGAAGCTTTAGATTTGCGAGAGTTGGATCTGGGAAACGGTTTATGCTTAATACGCCGGTCTGTGTTTTCCGGATAAGAGTTTTGGTGTCGTTTTCTTTTTCAGCGGGGTAACTAGAGTTTTGCCGTCTGTATAGAAGAATAAGGCGAGGAGGATTGTGTTCCTTTTGGTTTTTTCAAGTGTTTTTAAAGGTTGTTTTGATGTTCTTACAAGAAGCTGTTTTTTCTTCTTCTTCTTTTGTTGTTTTCAGTTTTTCCTAGAGCGCACAGTTCGAACTCCGAGTTCTTGGTAAATCGGTCGCCATGACAGCCGTGATACCAGCGGGGATGAGGATGCTAGGGCAATCAAGTAGAGCTCCTTGTTTGGATATCCGACCTTCATTCCGGTGTAGGGGCGAGAAAGGCCGCAGCGATGCTGCAGCAGCCATGCCAGAAAGGGTTCTGTCTGGGAAACAGTGCTCCTCTTCTATCGGCGTGGTTGGCCGTAATACCAAGAACAGGCTGTTTGCTTCAACGAAGAAGAACGCTGGTCGAGTGACTGCGCATCCGCGCCTTGTAGACTCCGTGATGTTCACAGCCAGGTGCTCGAGCTTGCCAGGAGATGGAATCGTCACAAATACGAGAGGCATTGGTAGCAGCAGTCAGGGCGTGAAGAAGAATTTGCGGTGGACTGAGGAGGACGTAGAATTGTCAGCCAATTCCTCCGATAATACATCAGCTGGTGGCAGCAGAAGAGTGACCATTCTCAGAGCTCTTTCTGAAGATATGGAAGCGAATCCTCCTCTGCTTGAGGGATCTGATGACCTGCAAGAAGGATTCATGAATACCACCACCGCAGATGTGCTTGAAATTGAAGCTCGGCCACAACCAATTTCACCATCATCTTTTGCAAACAATAGTAATAGTCAGTTGTCAATGGAGATTTTGATGGGGGGAGGCATCACATCAGATGCAAAAGTGATGGCTGCACCAGCCACGTACAACCCCAAGCTGGTTTGGTTTGCAAGGTCAGAAGAGGAGGAGAATAAGTATCTTGACAGGGCAATTAATGCTGCCTTGACAGGGGCTGCTGTTTCTTACGCCATTACAAAAGTCATCACAGTTGACCATGATTACTGGCAGGTAGAAAAGAGGCTCGCCACCCCTCTGCTCCTTATGAGCTGTGATTGAAATCATACCTACCATGTCCTTTGTTGGTACCCATTTTGTAACTTGTTGGTTCAGTTGTACTGTTACTGTCTTGTGACCTAGTAGGATACATTTAAGAAAATCTTTGTGCAGCTAGCTGGGAAATGTGATGTGTTTCTTAACTTTTCAAACCCAAAGTTTTTATGTGGCTGGTCTCTTGGTCTTGGAGTTATTGATGCTGAATTTCTCAATTCTCTATCATGGGAGTTTTTATTATTATTGACACTGAATTTGTTTTGTGATTATTTCGTGCAGGGTTGGACAGTTTTTGAGATTTTGAAATATGCACCATTGCATAACTGGAAGGCTTATGAGGAAGTTCTGAAGAGCAACCCAGTTTTGGCAAAGATGATGATCAGTGGAGTTGTATATTCGATTGGTGACTGGATTGGACAGGTAAGGAGAAATGCCTTCCATGTAGTTCTCCTAGATAATTTAGACACTTTTTTGTAAATCTACAGTGCAATTGTTTGTTGTTTGTGTATCAAAACACAAACCCAGCCACTTAGTTCTGTGTTTATAGCGACAAACTGAGTGGAACTGGATTTGCAGGTGTATAACTGATCCTCACATGTTGTGTGAGTTTCTGTTGCTGTCTTATCTTCATGTGCGTGTGCTGAAAGTGAGTTTCTGTATCTTGTATTGCAGTGCATGGAAGGTAAACCAATACTTGAATTTAGCAGAGTGCGACTTCTAAGATCAGGCCTTGTGGGGTTTTGCCTACATGGATCCTTGTCACACTATTATTACTATGTCTGTGAGGTATGCATGTCATGTCTTGTCCCCTTTGCATGTTTGCTGTGTAGTTTTTCCATTTATATTATAACTTGCTATGGGTTTTCATTGTAAGCTGCTAGGTGAAGTCAACTAATATTATCCACTCTTTTGTGCAGTATCTCTTCCCCTACAATGGGTGGTGGGTGGTTCCACTGAAAGTTGCATTTGACCAGACTATTTGGTCAGCAATCTGGAACAGTATTTACTATGTGACTTTGGGATTATTGCGTTTTGAATCACCAACTAGAATTTTGAAAGATCTGAGGGCTACATTTTTCCCTCTGTTAACTGTATGTTCTCCTGAACACTTTTGCACATGTCAATTTATGAATTGTTCCTCTCCATTACATACAATGTTTTAGTTTCTGGGTTCAAAGGAAAAGTCTTGTTCTGGCTTCCTTATTCATGAGAATGGATATTTCTTAATTCTCATGAGAATTACCTGGATTTTGGATTCTACAGTTGAGCTAATATAAAATTAAACTTTCCCACAATGCAGGCTGGGTGGAAGTTGTGGCCTTTTGCACACCTTGTGACCTATGGCTTGATTCCAATTGAACAACGTCTACTATGGGTGGACTGTGTTGAAATAGTTTGGGTCACTATCCTTTCCATGTAAGTGGCATTGATCCTCTTTTGTTTCTGTTGATCCTGTATGGTATCTGCCACAGTCCAGACACAGCAATTTGATGACTTGATTGTTGTTTGTAAGATGAAATTGGATTCACATCTTCTTGATTAGTTGCTGAAGGGTTGTGGTCTTTTGTATATGGTTGCTGTTACAGGTTTGCAAATGAAAAGTCTGAACAACGTCTTGAATCTGGGGAGGGCAATCCAGAGACAATACTGTTATTGTCATCTGACACTGTTGAGGAAAATGTGACCAATGACTCATGACTAGGGTAGAAAATGGGGAGTTAGCCACATATATTAGAGTTTCCAATTCTCTTTTTGAATAGATAGATTAAGCTCAACTTTAAAGTCCTCAAGTAGCAAGGGTTGTACAGTACTTATGTTATACTCTTCCAAATGGGAGTGTCACTAGGACAAGGTAAATGATGATTCTTTCCTCTAAATCTGGATAAGTTAGGCAATTGATGGGTGGTAGAGAAAGTGCACAGTGCAATGAAAAATGGGGGCTTACTGAAAGGAATAGTCAACAGATGTTGGCAAAAGTTTTGTCCAGAGCACTCTGTAACATATGATTGGATTGCAACATGTTTTGTTTGAAATGAGATGAAAGGGTACTTCTACCGAAGCTGAGCTGTGTACATTTGCAAGTGTATCTGCTAAATTATGAACTCATTTGCTGTTCCAGCAAAGTTGCTATTTCACTTGGCAATTGCTTCTAGATCTAAACATCAGAGACGAGTTCACAAATGCAAGTTTATCTATAATTTGCATTGATGCATTTTGTAAAATATGATGAGTATAAATGAAGATGAACATTATATGTAAAAATGCCACCAAAAAAAACCCATTCTGAGAGAAAGAGAAAAGAAAAGGGGGAAATGAAGTAAACCCGAAACTTTAGCTACATTTGTACATCTCATTAATATGATAGTAGCAAACCTGCAGAGGACAATTTGAAAAGCTATAATTTTCTGCATCTTGCCTTTGAGCCTGTTATTTTTGTGAACATGTTGAAAATATAGTTAGTTCTGATTTGGTTTGGAGATGGTGCCTGCATGATAACACAATAGACAACCTTGTTGCTGGAAAAAAGGAGAATACCCATCACCTAATTGCCACTAATAATCGCTGTACACTATGGTGCAATTTATATGTGGTGTAAACTTCTTTAGAAATATGGGAAGCTGAAAAGATACTCTTAACAACATGTAAATATTCCACTTTTTTTTTAACTGAAAAGTATCTATTTTGTTTTACAGCTTTTTAAAAATCTTCATGGAAAATGGCAAAAAGTAGACTACCAAATTCATTGTGTATGCATCTATACTCACATCAATTTGATAGTAGTTGACATATGAAATTTCAATGATATGACATTAGCTTTAGAAAATTGTAAAAGAGTGAACAATGATTCTGATATGGAGAATTACATCCATACACTCCTTTGCTCTCTACCTAGTTATGCTAGCATGTTTGAAAAATTGCTATCATTAAATTGATTCTATGAAATCTTTTGTAATGGATGTTTTGTACATTTAGGTCATAATTAAGTGGAAATATAATCCTAATACTCAGTGCTAAATTGGCCAAAAGTTAGCAAAAGAATAACTTAAGTAGGTTGCACATAGATTAGCAAAGCAATTGGAATATTTTCAAAGGCTTCATTCCATGTTTCATCCCATTCATAAGTTTCAAATGATTTTTTCAAAAGGTTTGTAAAAAACGTGGCTATCTTGGCAAAATTCTTGATGAACTTGTAATAATAGGAGGTCAATCCTAAAAATGACCTTAAAGCAATAATCAACCTAGGTGGTTCTCAATCCAAAACTGCTTTCACTTTGTGATCATTTATTTTCAAGCCTTATTAGGTAATCCTCTGTTCAAGGAAATGCACTTTCGTCACCTCGAATGCACAATTCTCAAATTTAGCATACAACTTGTTTTCTTTCAACTTTTGGAACACCTTTTGAAGATGCCCCACATGCTCCTCCATAAAATTGTTATAGACCAAAATGTTGTTTATGCATACGACCACAAAATCATCAAGCCACTTTCAAAAAATGGTGTTCATGAGTGTGCAAAATGTGGCAGGTGCATTAATGGTCATCATTTCGTCCCCTTCCACAATTTAAATTTGGTAATAACCCAAACATAGGTCAATCCTACTAAACACTTAAACTCCCAAAAATCGATCGAACAAGTCATCAATGTGTTTTTCAAAAGCATTGAATTTATGAAGAGTGAGACCGATCCTAATGTGTATGTTGCACAAGTGGGAGATGCCTTTCAATACATATTCAAATGTCATGAAATTTCTCTCACATATATATTCTTTTATGATTTCAAATTTTCAGCTCTACTAATGATAATCACAAAGAATTATCACTTTCAAAAGAAACTAACTTCAAAATTGAAACTAAAACTTTAAATATTTGGATCTCTCTCAATACATATTCAAATGACATGAAATTTCTCTCACATATATATTCTTTTATGATTTATAAGATCCCAAAGTTACAGATCCAAAAATGCTCAAACAAAGGAGATATGACCAAAAAACCAGATCTAACATAGAGTTTTCAAAAGTTCATAACTCTCACAAAACATATCTTTTTCTTTTGGAATTTTGAGAATAAAAGCGTCTTATAATTTTCTATAATCTCTCCAGTTTCACTCTAAGATCTTTTCACATTAGATCTAAATTTAGATTTAAAGATTTGATTTTCACAACCTTTAATATGTTGATCTCCTCTCACCTTTTTTCTTTTTTTTTTCTTTCTCTTCACATTCTTTCCTTTCTTCGTTTCTCTTTTACACTTGAAAAGCTCCTATGATATTATTAGATATTCTCAAAATCTAGTTCTAGAAACTTTCTAACTCTAGATCTCTTTTAATTTTCTCATCAAACAACTTAAACTTTGATACCATGTTAACAAATAGGAGATTTACTCAAGTGCAAACATAAATATTTATTGAAAGGAAACTAAAACATGATGCTCATAACATGAAACATAACATCAAGAACTTCTCAAGGTTCTTGTCACATGAAATACACAAACTTGTGCAATGAAAAAAAAAACCAAACCATCAACACCAAGGTATTTAACTAAAAGACCAAACCACAACTAATCAAACTAATATAAACAAAGAAATTAATTCAACCTTATGAAAGTAACCTAATTACTTTCCTACTCCAATAACTAATGAAACATAATTAGCTGAACTTGAATCTCAACAACCTGCACGTTAAAAGGGATGGACCCCACACCCCATGTAATCATGCCAAGAAGCTGAAAAATGTGGCTAAACACTACCTTCACAAATGTGGGCTTAAACACCTCAAGTGTGTGTTGCAAATCAACCTAGAGCTTATCCCATTTTAGGATTATGTACCTTTTAACCTTAATAATAATTTTTTGCTCATTGCAATGAAATTGGGCCAAAAGGTTGCTCAAGACTCATGCATTCATTGCCACGTGATTTTGAACCTTCGGGCCATGTTCCCAAATAGATGGGCATTTGGGCTTGCTCGGTTGCATGGTAACATAATGACATGCCCATAAATGCTACACCAAATTATACTTGGTCATATAGGATGCATCACACCCATCAATGCTACAAGCAAATTTAGGGTTTGTGGCAACCGAAGAAGGGGCAATCACATCTAAAACTAAAAAACCAAAAACATAAAACCTAATGTCAAAATCAACAATCAAAATGGAGGTTATCCCTTACAAAATGAAAGTATTGGGTAAACAAACAAAAGATGAAAAGACATGAGGAAAGTATTACAAAGATGGATTAAAAAATAAAAAACAAAATAAAAGTATTGTTAAAACCCATAATTCAAATTTGTATAAAATAAAGCTAACCCTAATGGAAAAAACTCAACTACAAAACCTTGAGGTATTGCCTATAGAATTAAACAAAAAAAAATGCCATGTCCACCCTCCCACATGAAAAAAGAAGGTGAGGCAAACATTTGAAAACCACAATTAATAAAAGTGTTGCAACAAGAAATTTGACAAAAAAAAAACCCCACCCATCCTCTTTACTTGAGAAGATGAATGGGGCAATTGATTATAAAAAGTTCAACATGTCACCTATATCCATTTCAACATGAGGTTCCACACTTTCTTATTGTAGCATTGCAATAGTAGTTACAATTGTTTACTCCTCTATCATGTCAATTGTTTTTTGCATCTCAACCTCCATTCTATTAACATATGTAGTAGCAACATCTGCCACAGATGTTACGCAAACATCAACACGAACTTCTCCTTTTTCCTTCCATATTCTCACTCAAAGCCTACATTGGTTGTCCAATTATCCATGTTTCCACAACTCTTAAAACTTGTTAATAGGAGGCTGAAGTCCTTTTCTTCTTCGTTTCCAACTACCACAAACTATATGAGCTTAAATAGAAAAACAAGGACTACCAGTAGCAAAAAACAAAAAAAAAAAAACCACCACAGTAGTCGAAGGAAAAAGTCCAAAACACCAAAACTAAAATGACGACGAGTAGTGCATCTTGTGCTGCTCATCGTCGTTCTTGGCACTTGATCCAAACCATGATGAGGATGTCTCCTCCTTCACACTTGCAAAACCAACAAGACGAAGATGAATAGCAGAGCTGTTCGTTGTTATTTTTGGGCCCCTATTCTAGAACATGAAGACGACGACAAGTAGTTGCTCATCATCATCTTTGGGTACCTTCTACAGATCATGAAGATGACTACAAGCAGCTGCTTGTCATTATTTTTGGGTGCTTGCGCCATAGCATAAAGACGATGGTGAGCAGCCCAACCGCTCGTTGTCATCTTTGGGCATCTGTTCCGCATCATGAAGACGATTACAAGCAACTACTCATCGTCATCATGGGGCACCTGCTCCACATCATGAAGATGATGATGAGCTCATTTTTGGGTGCTTGCTCCACATCATGAAAATGACAATGAGCAATTGCTTGTCGCAAACTTTGGGCGAGCTTGGTTCGTCATTTTCTTTCACATTTGCGAAACCATATGACGACAAGAAGTAACAAAACCGATCGTTGTCGTTGTGTGGTAGTTGCTCCAAAACAAGGTAGTTGATGACTAGAAGACTAATGAAAAATAAATAAAAAAGAAGGAAGCTTAGTACTTGAACCTCTCGCTTCTAACACCTTAAAATTCATCTTGTCGTCGCATTCCTAAAGTTCCTCGCCTCTTCACACTCCCCAAGCTAGTTAGTGGAAAGCCTTGAACTTGAATCAAAGCTTAGAGCTACTGAAGCTCTCCTTGGTTCTTGAGCTCTAGCAATGGAGATGAGTGGAAAGTGCCTAAACCCTAATCGAAGCTCAAAGCTGCTAAAGCTCTCCTTGGTTTTGGAGCTCTAATGAAAGCTCTCCATGGTTCTAGAGCTTTAGTGAAGGAGGTCAGTGGAGAAGGGGTCAGTGGCCTGAGGGAGGTAGGTGGGTTGGTAGGAAGAAGGGTGGTAGATAGGTTGGAGGGGGAGGTAGGAGGTTCCCAAAAAGAATTGGTCGTGATGTATACTAACGATTTTGTGAATATAATGCATATTCACAAATTTTTAGAGTCTGATCCATTCAGCTTGATAAAAGCACTGAAGAGGTGATTCTCGATCCAACTTTTATTTGACAAACGTCTGAGCTCTTACCAGGTAGATGTTAAGGGCAAATATGTTCCAAGTTATCTTTGTTCCAAGCCTCAAAAGAAGAGAGCTTCGTCACTCTGTCTCTCATTTCTTTCTTTTCTTTTGAGGCTCTTTGTTGCCCAATTGTGGCTTGGATTGGGAGATTTTAGGGTTCTGGTTCAAAATTGTTGCCTGCATTCTTTCTTTGATGGCCCTATCGTCTTATGTAGCTGTTCTCTGTGCATGCATTTTTCTGCTGTGTCTGCAGATGAGAAGTCCCCAACTCCCTTGAGGAACCAGGAACGAGAAATTAGTGGGGGTGCATCTCAAGAATCTAGATTGCAGAGTTCTATGGCGGAGGTTCTAGTGAAGATGTGCATTCCAGAAGCGCCGGAAGTAAGTGATTATTTCACTGACCTTGTGGTGCTCAAGCATTTGTGACAAACAAGATGCAGTCATGACTATGTATGGAAACAGAGAATCATAGTCGCTGATTGCAATATTGTTC
>Ga0116227_10013388_pt1 | contig 12915 bp, 12 predicted proteins | sample S1TSphgellanicum_FD_89693 | JGI IMG/M metagenome (GOLD analysis project Ga0116227, IMG submission 89693) | Host-associated microbial communities from peat moss isolated from Minnesota, USA - S1T2_Fb - Sphagnum magellanicum MG | ecosystem: Host-associated > Plants > Peat moss > Unclassified...
CTTTGCAGCTTCCCCCGGCCGTTTCCCCAAGACAAAACGAACCCTCCCACCAAAAACCCAGCCAAAAAAAAAAAAAAAACGCGCACACACACACACACACCTTGTAAATGCTGGCGTGCTCGCGGTATCGTTTCAAGTGCTGGGGCCGCACCGCGAATCCATACATATCCCTGCAGTCCCTCATTCCACAACAACAACAACAAAAACCCACAGACCCAAAATCATATTCTCAAACCGGAGTCACACACAACACTGGTGAAAAAAATCGCAAATGCAACAATGCCTTCCCCAAAAAACAAACCAAAAAAAAAAAAGCGCACCGACTCTCCGGCGAGCTAGCAACTCCTCCTGCCGTCTTTTCCCCCCGACCCCTGAGCATTGTGGCCCCGAACTTCAACACCACGCTTCTGTTTGTGTTCTACTTACGACTGACCAAATTCCATCGCCATCGCCAACCTCTCTCTCTCTCTCTCTCTCTCTCTCTCTCTCGCTCGCTCGCTCGCGTTCCTCTCCTGTGCGTTTCCCTCCTCTCCGTATAATATGAGAAAAACAAAACAGTGATGGTGAGTAGTAGGGGAACTTCCTGGGAACGTCGTGGTCTCCTATTGTCTCTTGTCCATTTTCCGTCCCTCTCCGTATCAATGTTCTTTTGGTCAAATTTGCTATGTAGTCAAAATGGCGATCATCCTTCGGAAGATTTAGCCAAATTTGGCTACCAACAATGAATATGAAAATAAATTTTTTTTTTAACAGACTAAACCCTACTTGAAGCACGTAGAATCTAGCCAGTTTTCTTAAATTTTGGTCCAATTACGGTTATTGAAATTATTTTTAAAAAAACTTGATTTTGGAACTTTGAATTTATGATTTCTATTTTTGGCTAAGATAACCAGCCAAAAAAAGAAATGGCTGCGAGTCTATATAGATGAGAAAAAACAAAACAGTGACGTTGAGACAGTATGGGAACGTCCTGTTCCCATGTTCCTCTTGTATCTTTCTAATACTTGGACTAAATTTGAAGTGTTTAAACGCTACCAATTTTGTGTAGTAGGGTTGGCGAGAGACAGGTAACTATTCAATTTTGCTAATTTGGGGGGCCGTTGGGAACCTCATCACACACGCCTGTCTTAATGAAACCCATCAGAACGAAAAGTCCTTTTGCAGAAAGCCATTCCCCAAATGGTAACTGGGCTACAGTGAACCAACAGCCACCCGCACACCATGAGGGATGGATGGTAGAAGGACAGGAAACACTTTTTCATTGGCTTTTAGTTGCCTGGCTAACAGGCTGGTTAGCTCAATTTGTGTCTTTAGTAACCTATTCGAAACCCACTGGCCCTATCTATGTATGTACTAAACTCGTCACTACCTATTTTCATACCTGCATACCTACATACCTGCCTACAGTACCTACAAGAGAGGTTGCTATGGTGAAACTTAACAGGAACTCAGTTGGGGTTCATCCACAACTGTCATAACTGGTTTCCCATGGACGGTGTGCTGGTCGCTGCTGGTTCACTCTTTGTCCAAAGAACTGAACTTCCTTCACCTTACTTTGTCCCCCAGGTTTTCAGGTTTCAATTGTGTTCCACCAAGACACCAATGTCAGAAAACATGACATGTAGTTCTCTCTAACTAGGATGTGTTGGCCTTGTGGAAAGATCCCTCTATGTACCTATTTTGGTGCCATTGCCTCCTTCCCCCACAAGCTGTGTTTTGCAGGAGTTTTGGTCAGCATGTTATCCATCCCATGAGGAAATGATCAAACTCTACATATGTATGCTAGGAAGATGTGGATGCAAGAATGACATGGAGGGAAAGGTGGTGTGGCATTTATTTATTGGCTGTGACCCAGCACCAGGTATGTTCCTATTAACCTCTAACATAAATGCATGAGACACTATCTACCCCCCATTGAGTTTTGTCTAGCACTTGCTCTAGGTCACATGCCCCACCACCATGCCTTCCATGTCACACAAGTGGGCCTCTTTCATCACCGTCTGTAGAACATCTCAAGCACTATTGACCACCCTTGAACATTGTCGTCATCAATTGTGATTTTACTTGTTCTACACTATAATAAATCTTCAAGTGATGAGGGAATTGTTGCATTGTGTCAAAACGGGGGGAGTTGGAGATCTAATTTGAAATGCTCCTAACATTAGCAGATTTGGGATAAGGTTCTTGGTGCACCCAAGTCCAAGCATTTGAGAGCAAAGTAAACCTAGCAAGTACTCTTAAACTCATTCTCTTATTTTCTAATTGAGATTATGGTATTCTTTTGAAATCCCATGTTTTGCTTCAAAACCCATTTGCAAAACATGTTCCTCTTCCCCAACATTTTGCTTCCAAAAACTAATGTGCATTAGAGTTGCAAATGATTTTTTTTTGCAAGCTTACAAAAAATGTATCAAAACTTGCTTTGGTGATGAAAATTTAGGGCAATAGTTTTTTTTTAATGTATTTAGTTGTAAAAATTTCAATATTTTTCAATTCCAACCCAGAAAGTCAAATTTGCAAGCTTCCCTTTAACTTCTATTGTAACACATCATCTCCAAGGTTTAGGGTTTGTTGACCTTGCTAGGTAAAAGCACACTAAGGTGAAACAAAAAGGACATCACAAAGTACATTTTAGCATTTTTAAAAAATTCAATTCTAGTTCGTTCTAATTCATATATAAAAATGATGGAAAGGGACTCATGTCAACATTCACTTTGGACATTAAAAAACTATGTGAAAATTTCACAACAAATTTTGACAAATCTAGTTTGTAAAGGACTTTAATAGGTATAACACAAAATTTGATGCAATTTCCTAATTTTAGAAATGGACTCATAAAATTCACCACCAAATGCCTATGTAGCCAAATTTTCGTATGCATATAATGCACATATGGATGGAACATAAGATTGAATCAAATGTGAATTTTTCTTTGACTAGACAATTCTTTTGCCTACAGAAGGTAACTTTGTTGGAAATTGTTTATTTTTCATGATTTGAAGCTTATTTTTTCATAGATGAATTAAGGATATCATACTCTAGGATTGCCCAAATTCTATTCTTAAAATTTCTTATTATTGGCATTTTGTTCTTCCAATAGCTAAATGACGTCATAATACATATCATCTTTTTGTGATGTCATTGAGACAAATGTCGAGATTATTCAAGTTCATGCCTAGGCCTAACTTGAATTTCGCCTAGGCTTAAACTAGGTTTCACAATTGTATTGATTGTGAAGCACATTCGCTTTTTGTCTTACATTCAAGGTTTTTGCTATCTTGCAAACTCATTTTGTGGCTTCAAGTTAGGGCATTTCTTTTGCTTTCAATAAAAGTTTGTAGATATTTTTCATGGGCATATTGTGCATGTAGGGTAGTTGATCATTCCAACATTGTTACTTCAATGGTTGGGCAAGGTTATGGCTTGCTGTAAAAACTTATGCTAATCTAAGAAAATTGTATTGAAGAACCTTAGCATCACTATGATCGTAACAGTAAATGTTATTTGGCACAGTTGGGCCATTGCAGCAATAGATCCTTCTTTAGCATAATTTGTTCATCGCAACAACAGATCCTATTTCAAATGTAGTTGCATAAGCTTTTTGGCTTCTTAATTAGACTTTGTTGTCTATTCAAACCTCTCTTTGCATGTATGTTTTCAAGCACTTTTGTTCATCAAAGCTTTATGTCAATTTGAGTTGTTTAATTCAAAATAAGTTTTACAGGCATCAAGATCATTTAATGTTTATATTTGGGTTTAAGGTGAAGATGGGTTCTTAAAGGAATGTTGATAAGAGACATGAATAAAACATCATGGTCTTGCAAAAAGATCTATTATCTAGGCAAAAAAGCTCGTAGAAAAACGCAGAATCTAAAATGCTCATCAACAAAAGGCATGCGTTTTGTAGAACGAAGAGGAAGTTGAACAACTTTTGGCAAATACATCAGAAATAATTTTGGACGATCAAAATCTATGATGGTTCATTGGTTTGATTATTGATTCAATTTTAAATATTCTTGTACAATGTCCAGGTCCTACAAGTAGGAAGCTTGTTATGGAGAAAGCTTTATCTAATGTGAAAATTTCTAAAAATCTACCAAATTACATATTGCATGTTAAAGATGCCCTTGCCCAACAAGAGGTGGTAACCGGTGTAACTAAAGTTTTGGAAGAGAACAAACAAGTTAATAGTGGGGTCAAACTTGCAACAAAACATGATCTACTAATTGCTATTGTGAATGCCCGCACTGAATCTTCCAAGAAAGTTATTGCAAGAACAATTGGAGTGCATGTTAAAAACATTTCAAGTGCAATTTTGTGACGCAATGTGATAGATTCAACAAGCGGCTTTTTGTGGTCCTTATATGTGAAGCAAAAGAAATCAAATGGCATTTTTTGTATAGTCAAAAATGTTGTCCAACAATGGTGGGCTTCAGAAACATGAATTAGCCCAAACAAATATAATGTCACTTGGCAAAGATTAAAACTTGGGGTGTTTGATGAAAAGCTTACACATTTTTTGATGGAAACTCAGGTATGTGTGCACATGTTTATGCCTTTTTATTTCAACTTCCAAGTTACATTAGAAACAAGATGTGTTGTGTGTTTTCTACACTTGTTTTCAAACCTTTGATAAAAAAGAAATCCATGAACTAATGGCCTATCTAATCCATCAATGTAACTTTGTAATTTTGAATAATTTGAGTTCTAATGTTTCCATAAAAATTCTTTAAGTGATGGCAAAATGTATTTGAACTTGTAATGTTCATTAAACTTAAGTGTTAACCTTTAGTAGAATGATCTAGTTTGAGATGATCTATCCATTTTCTTTCTGAGGAGTCCATTGCCCTTGTAAAGTCCATCCATTGCACTATTAAAGTTCTTGTGGAGTCCATTGTAACATGGTTGAGTCCTTGGCAAATTCCATCCATGATTGAATCCTTGAATGGAGTGCATCCATTGGTATTTGAATTTCTTTTAAGTCCATTGCAAGGTGATTAAGTCCTTAGTAGTCCTATTTTTAATGGAGTCAATTGCAGGGTGATTGAATCCCTAGTAGAATCCTTCCAGTTTTGATGGAGTCCATTACAAGGTGATTGGGTCCCCAATAGAGTATTTCCAATTTTGATGGAATCCATTGCAAGGTGATTGAATCCAATTTGAGTCCATGCATTAGTATTTGACTTTTTCTTCAATCCATCAAATTATGACAAAGTCCATGATGTACATTGTAAAGTCCATTACACATTGACTATGACCTACTTAGAGTCCACAAATTGATCATTAAGTCCATTCAAACGTTTAATTTCCATACAAACATGTTGTAGTTCATTAATAGTCCATACAATCCAAGTTTAAACATGATAAGCCATTCAAAGTCTAGTGCAGATGAATGCATGTAAAGTTGCCACATTCCATTCAAAGTCCATAAATAAATTTGTGTAAAACTGCCATAGTCCATGTAAAGTTGGTTTGTAAACTTAATGTAGGATGCATTTCATTGATTGTTTTTTGTAAATTTGATGTAGTGAAATTTAGTGTTTTGTTGAAGGCTGAATTTTTTTTGAGATTTAAGACAACCCATCCAAAAATGTGTATTGGATAATGAACATTTGAAGGGCTCAAACCTTTTTTTATAAAACCAACGCGAGAGTGCAACACATGTTTTATCTATCATGTTGAAATGGATGAACTCCAAATAAGACTCAACAATATGCGACAAAAATTTGAGGTTTGTAATCATTCTCTAGAAAATTGTGCTACTTTTTCCCAATTTTATAAAGGGATCACCAATCTTTGGGAGACCATTGTTTGTCCTAAAGGGGAATTGGTGGAGTGGCATAACAAAGATTGTTTATATGGACAATGTTCTAGCTGTGGAATTCAAAAGTTTTTTCTATTTCCTACCAAACTTGCTAGTATGGGGTCCAATTTGGTAGAGTGGAAGCAATTTGCCTTGGAAGAAACCAAAATAAGAAATGGAAAGGTTTTGAAGAAATTAAGCCTTGTTTACAAGAAGATTACTTCAAATGAGATGTTGGATTACTTAAAATTGAAACTACAACACTTTGTCAAGCATAATTTTGTAGCTTGATAGGAAGACAAATAATTCAAGACCTACTTGAAGTCTTTTCCAAAAGACAACATCATGTCAGTGGTGGACTTTGTTGAAAACTATTCTTTCAAGATCCAAAATGAGGTACAAACATGCATTGGTACTCATACCAAATTAACATATTAATACACATTTGTTTTTGTCATAACCCTGATTTTGACCCCTATGATGAAAAGACATCAATATTTAGTGAATATCATTTTTATATTTCAGATGATTGTAAACATGATTCTGATTTTGTGCAACATTGCTTCAAGATTCATTAATAGCACATGGTGGAGCATTAATATTGCTCAAAATGGCATTTTGTATGGTCGGATGGGTGTGCTGCACAATTCAAAAGCACAAAGCCTTGATATTTCGTGAATAGATATCCTGGCATGACTAATGGGTGCAAAATGATGTGGTTTTTCTTTGGAAGTGATCATGGGAAAGGTCCCCATGACAAGGTAGGTGTAGTCGTCAAGAGGTTTCTTCGATGTGAACAATTCAATGCCCATGTGGATAAACTAACTAATGTAGAAAAGGTTGTGAGTTTTTTTTGTAAGGAGTTATTTTACCGTCCTGAGTCATCATACACGAGTAAAAGGAAGCCATTCCATCAACTATTTTGGCACAACAAATCTATTGATGTTGAACGTAACTCCACCACATATGCATGTGAAGACATTGAAGGTACCATGAAAATCCATTCTATTTGTGCTATGAACAAGAATTGCATGACACAGAGTGACAAAAGTGAAAAATGCGAAAAGGTTTTGGAAGATGTTCTAGTTGAAGCACAGAGTTGTATGGCACATTCAAATGGGAAATTGCATAGGCAAATGTTTAGGGTTCTTTACACTGTTCTACCCTGTTCTACCACGAGATTTCATTTTGACCTAAGCACAATGCATCCCTCTCATGGACTTTTAAGCATAGTGTTACAGTCTCTCTACATGTATGAGTGGAGCTACAATGGCAAGGTAATGAACTTACAGTTCCTCAACAGCTTGCAACAAGCCACACTCTCTCATACGTGCTTGGTTTTTTGCAACTTGGCGCCTTCTGACCTCCTCATAGCTGACAATAGATGAAGTCATTTATGTTCCATTCGAGCTTCCCTCCCTATTGGTGACATTATTTTCATCAATTGCATCCATATCTCTAGTGACGTCTAAATCCATTCTGCTCCTCCCATTCAACTCCCATCCCCTCTCAAAATGGATTGTGTCTAATTGACAATAGTTTTCAATGCACTTTCATGCAAGGTGTGCATGAACATGACAATGTACCCTGCGTTTTTTTGTAATTCTAAGCCCTAACCTTGGCTATCAATCTTGCCCCACTTAGCTTGTTATAGGGGAGATGGGTGGGCCATAAACTGGTCATTCTACCTACCATGAAAAAAGTAGTTGCTTTCATGGATTTTTGAAATTACACCTTTTGCTAATGTCTAATGTTGGCCCACCTTTGTTTGTGTTGTTTCCATCTTTGAACACAACTCTGCCCAGTTACATAGCTTATAATCGTGGTCATTAACTTTATGCAGAAAGATCTTCCAGTGTTTGGGGTTAATGGTTGGAGGTAAGCATATAGCAAGTCGTAGCCACCCTTCGATAATGCATAGCTAAGATGGGAGTTGCAATGGTCTCAATAGACATGAGCATTATAAGTAAACATAATTGCAAGTTGAACTTTGCAATTCAATTCACTAGACAAATTCAATAAGAACTAGTTGCTAAAAAGTCCTTGTCTTATTACAACATTGGTCACTAAATTACATTGGAAGAAAATCTTTTAGAGAGTGGTCAAGGCACATCAACTAAGCCTTCTAGGAGTCCAGTAATTCACCTAAAACTAGCACCCCCCAAAGGTAGTGAATCCAACAAAACATGCTTTGATGGTCTTGATTAGTTGTTGGAATGAACCCCTGTGACCACACAACGAGCACCTATTTGTATGGAACTATTAAGCATGCAATCAAAAACCAAACTTCCAGCTCCAATTGAAACACCTTTTGAAGATCTGCAACAAGGATGACTGGAGATGGTGCTACATCATATGTATCATAGTTTGGGATGGCAGTGAAATAGTTCCGAGCTAATCATCCGCCCTTGTCATCCTCTAAGTGGTCCAAGACTTCAGCTGATGTTCCAAAATGAAGGAAAACCACATTTCCTGAATCAATATACATGCCTCTAGGTTGTTTCTTACATTAACAAGATCCTGCCAAGGATCCCAGCCATTATCAGTTACTTTATAGACCAAGCCAAAAATCTGCATCAATTCAAGGAGATGCCCAAAGCTTCAAAGTTTTCTATACTCCACTCTTCCAAAAACTTAACTCCAAAATGGGATTGATAGCTAAGCCAACAATGACATAGGCCACAACTGCCAAGTTCTTCACAAGCCCAAACACCTACCAATGTACAACCACATTTGTGTCAATCAATGGGTTTAAATTGCAAATGTAAAGATAGTTCCAAAAAGATTCCCAACTTGATTAGCATAGCCAAGGGGCTTTACACACCTAGTCCTCAGGTGTTTCTCCAAGGCACATCATTCCATAGTGAGAGTTATGCAACTGTTGAGGCTTTGCCAACTTCCCTTAAGAGACCCACAACATGCAAAAGACTAATTGTTTAGTGGAAGGAATTAGTGAAGGAGGTGCTTTAATTCCATGGTGCCTTATATGAGTCTCTACATCCTCATGCCCAATCAACTAGTGACTGCTTGGCTGTTTAATGGTGGGAATTGGTGACGAAGGTGTAATTCCATGTTGCCCTATCTATATCTCCAAGTGTTCCACATGTGTTTTGTGACACATGCAATACATTGCCTTCATCTTTATGGGTGATGCAACTTTGTAAGCAACCCATGTACAAGTCATTATGTTAATCAAATTCTATCCATGGATTCACAAGTTCTCTTATGCATGCATGTGTTTCTAAGGTACACCTCTAAATGCCCATGCCATCAAATGCATGCATAGCTATCAATCACACATTGGATCAAGATTGAGCCAAAATTTTATCACCTTTCTTTGGAACCCAATGAACAAATATTTTTGCAACACCCTTTTATTTTTTAGATTTATTCTTAGAAATTCAAATTTTCATTCTCATTTCCATTTTCTTGTTAGATGGCATCAAAGTTCCATATTTTGGAGAGCTTCAATAAATGTTATTTAGTGAAAGCTAAATCAACAAACATTTGAACATTGACATGACATAAAATGATACATAAATGACTGATTGGTGTCATATTACGTAATCCGTACACATATCATTAATTCATGATACCAAAAAACCCCGATTAAAAAACTATTTCAAAAACAAATTTACCAATCACATGGAACAAAGGTGTTTATATTGTGTAATCATATACGAAAATCACCATGAAAAACCTAATAAACCCTTGCAATATGTGGGAAATAGTTCAAATTGGCACACCCATAGATTGTATATGTATGTATGTTGGTCATTGGTCCTACAGGGTACCAAAATTATTTAGCAGTTTGACAAGTTGTCCTAATTGATTCAATAAAATTTAGCAATATTCATAACAAGAAGACATAGTAAACAACCAAATTAAATTAACCTCTAAAAAATCATTGATTTTTTTGTCATTTGCTAATGACAAAACATCAAAGACCAACCCTAGCATGGTTTTGAGAATGTAAGAATGGAATTTTCTTGAAAATTTGGCCTATGAAGAGGCTAAGAATATGAGGATACAAGCAAATTTGGACATTTCTTTATTGCATATAAAGTTCCAAAGGGGTTTATAGAACTATAATTGGCTTTTAAAATGATTAAGGAGTGGGAGTTTATACTAAAAGCAACCCATATTAAATCCATTTTGCATATGGAGGCCCAAAGTAAATAATTCTTCTAAGTTTCAATTTACAATACGGAGTGACACCCTTTATGCAATTAGTTGTTTGATCATTATTTTTTGCCCCAAACAAGTAGAAAAATTCAACAAAAAATGGGGATATTAATTTTTTGAATATATAAACATCACGTAATTTCCTATTTTTCGGAAATAAATCTTTAAAATTTGTATGTAGAACAAAATTGGAAAAAACCATGATACCAAACCTTTTCAATCCTAAAATCAACAATAAAGTTGTGTAAAAAATTTGTTTGTCCAACCTCAAAGCTAAATACCACATTGCATAGTGTTTTTTTTTCCCAATCTTCTCATGTTGCACCAAAAGTGGCAATTAGGCACAATATGATTTAACCAAGTCTCAATGTTAAAGAAATAAGGCCAATTTGAAAAAAAAGAACGATCTAACCAAACCTTCCAAAAACCTAGGCTCTTTCATAACTTTCTTTTTGGAAATGTAGCCATTTTTTCCATGAACATTTCTAAATTTTTCTTTGACCCTATTTACATGGGATCTTTTTATAAAATACCATACTATCGAAACTTCTCAACAAAACAAATTCATTATGGGCCCATTGGCATCTAAAAGACTTAAAATCCTAACCTTCAATTCTATTTATATTTTTTTCCTTTTTGTGGGCTTGAGTTTTTTGGAATCCAACATAATTAATGTTTGTGATTGCTACATATCAAATAAACAAATTTAATCATACCAGCAAATGTATGGTATTGGAATTTTTTTGAACTTTGATACTAGTCTAAGTCCTAGTATTGGTGCATCTCCAATACCATAACCTAGGGTCAATTTCCACATTGACAAAATGAATAATTATTATTTTTGAAAGAAAGAATTCATTTTTGCAATTCAAGTTTATTCTTATTTCCTGATCTATTACGATATTGTCATATGACGAGTGACATTATATAGATTCTAGATGGAGACAATTGTGATAGTTTTCAACAACTCAATTTCATATTTTCACAAAAAATCATTTTAGTATTTGAAGGATTATTTATTGACAAATTTGGCCATAAGGTAAGGTAGTAATAACCAATTGTGTCCATATCAACCAAGCATGTGAACCTTAGGATAAAGGCCAATCAATTTTTATCACAAGTTCTCATGGAGACCCCTATAGGGTGACAACACACTAAAATTAGCGTAAATAGAAATCATAGTTTGTTGCTCATCTATTTCTTTAATGCTTCACTATATATGTATATATTCTGAAATATCAAGAAAAGGTTCATCTATCTAAAGCCAAACATATTTAGCTCTTCAAGAATGTAAAAAACACTTGAAATTTGTGGGTACTCAATATGCAATGAGCTTTTGAATCTCAACAATGACTTGCATCATATTTATAAGAATTTAAGAATATAAATGAACTTTTATTTGACAATACATTAATATGTATTTGAAACCTTGAGATATTGCATGCATTGATATAAATAAATAATAGTAAAATGACATAACAAATGAAACATAAGTTAAGTTAAATATATTATGAAACTTTTAGTGTTTCAAAAAACACAGAAATTTTAAATGTTTCATTGAGCATCAAATATGAGAATTCTCTCTTGGCTATTATTTTATACAAAACCCAATGATGTTTTAAATCATGAGTTAGGAAAGAAAAATGTTAATATAAAAAACAAACATGTATGTTCATATTCTAAAAGTCCATTGGATATGGACTTTTTAAAATGGACTATCGACTTCCATGAATTAGGTTATCTGTGATAATTAAAAACCTTATTGTGCTTCTATGGTTCATATTTATAAATCAAACTTATCTAGATTAGCATGCACGTAATCGGCTATCATGTATGAGGCCATGCATACGGGCATGATAACTATCGTGATGTGTAGTGCCATGACATTTAGTGTTGTAAAGGTGTAATCCATAGTAAACTTTATTGAACAAAAAGATTAAAACTAATCAAAGGTAGAAACCAATCAACCAAAAAAAGATGCACACACATATATATACAATGCACAAGAGGAGGTTGAAATGAAAATTTCATGTATCCCCCCCAAACCTGAGCTGAAAAGTGTGGCATGGTTTGAATAGATTTCAAGGTGCTGCAAGAGAACATGATGAATAGTACCAAATGCCGATGAGAATTTGAGTGAGCTCTAATTTGAGATAGAATAGATGGTATCCACCATTACAATTATCGCAAAATAACATTTGATTAGCATCGTCTGTCCTATGAATATAAAAATTTATATTTCAGCTCTGAAAGTTTTTTATTTAAATTTTAAATAATCATTTGATTCAAACTTGAAATTTAAATTCCAAATTATTATTTTGGATTTTCAAAATTAATACTTCAAGTTTGAAAATTAGTAATTGAATCTAAAATGGACATTTCAATTTTGAATATTATTATTTGAATATGAAAATTGACACTTCAGTTTTGAAACTTGTTATTTAAATTCAAAAAACTTATTTGATCTAATAATTAATATTTGAATTCTAAATTATTATTCTCAAATCGAAAAATTATTATTTCATTTAAAAACATTATTGAGTCTAAAAATCGGCAACTTGATTTTAAATATTTTTATTTGAACTTGAAATTTGATATTTGAATTCTAAAGTTTTAAATTTAAAATTTAAGAAATTATTTGATTTGAAAGTTGAAAATTTGAATTCCAAATTATTATTTTGGATTCTCAGAATTAATATTTCAATTCAGAAAATTATTAATTGAGTCTTAAAATGGACATTTTAATTTTGAATATTATTATTTGAATCTGAAAATTGACATTTCAATTATGAAATTTGTTATTTAACTTTAAACAACTTATTTCATCTAAAAATTGATATTTGAATTCTGAATTACTATTTTGGAATCTTAAATTTATATTTTAATTCAAAAAATTATTGATTGAGTTTCAAGGGTTTTTTCTACTA
>Ga0116227_10013389_pt1 | contig 12915 bp, 6 predicted proteins | sample S1TSphgellanicum_FD_89693 | JGI IMG/M metagenome (GOLD analysis project Ga0116227, IMG submission 89693) | Host-associated microbial communities from peat moss isolated from Minnesota, USA - S1T2_Fb - Sphagnum magellanicum MG | ecosystem: Host-associated > Plants > Peat moss > Unclassified...
CCTCCACCTTATAGGCCTCGTAATTGCCGACGGTGGTGCGGATTTCACCGGTATAGTCGTCCGTGGGGCGCTTGGAGATGGTGTTGATCAGGCCGCCGATGGAATTGCGCCCAGACAGCGTACCCTGAGGACCCAGCAGGATTTCCACCTGGTCGATGAGCATGTCATCGCGGCCCACCAGGAAACTCGAATTGGAATAGAAGTCGTCATAATAGACGGCCACCGAAGAATCCTGGGCGTAGATATTGGTGGATTTGGCGAGGCCGCGCATGGCCGGCCGGTCAAGCTGGCTGGAATAGGTGAAGCCCGGGGTATAGTCCGTCAGATCCTGAACGGTCTCGATCCCCTTGATATTGCGGTCCTTGGCGGTGAAGGCTGTGACGGCTTCAGGCACGTCCTGGATATTGGCTTCCCGCTTTTCGGCGGTGACGACGATTTCGCCCACCGTGGCTTCCGCTTCGGGAGCCGGGGTCGCCGGGGGGGCTGACTGAGCCCAGGTCGCGTTGCTGGCCAGGGCCAAGACACTGACGGCGCCGGACATCAGCAAAAGATGCGTCTTCTTCACGTTTCCTCCTGACCGCATTTGCGCAGTCTCATTTTGCATCGCAAAACGCCCCGTTTCGGACGCTTTCTCGTTTCGTGACGATGAGCGGGAGACGGATCAAGGCAAATAAGGACTTTACGCGTCGGTCAAGCAGCAGGTGTTGCATGATTGACGCAGGACCGCGCCCGCGAAAGCGCCTTAAGCGGGTGCGAACGGGTAGGGCGATACGGTTTTTTGAAACTCATCCACCGCCAGGCTCTGGCTGGCGGGCTCCGCCGCGCGTTGCGGGCAGGCTGGTCTCTCGCAAATGCGGCAGGCCGGGCCGACAAGGGTCACCGCGGGGTCGGTGAGATCGAGGCCCCGCGCATAGGCCAGGCGCGCGGCGAATTTCAGCTCGCATCCCACGCCGATGGAAAGTTCCGCGTCGTCCTCCCCCGGCGGGGGCGCGACACGGCGGACGGTTCGGGAAAACGTAAAGTACCTCTGCCCTTCCGGCGTTTCCACGATCTGGGTCAGGATCTTGCCCGGCGAGCGAAACGCCGCGTGAATCCGCCAGCGGGGGCAGACGCCGCCAAAGCGTGAAAATGGAAAGGCGCCCCCGGCGAACCGCTTGGAGGTGTTGCCCGCCGGATCGACCCGCAACATGAAAAAGGGCACGCCCCGGGCCGTGGGGCGCGACAGCGTCGTCAGGCGATGGCAGACCTGTTCGAAGCCGGCGCCGAAACGGGTGCGAACCACCTCCATGTCATAGCCCGTGCGTTCGCACAGATCGCGAAAGCGTTCGTAAGGCATCATCTGGGCCGCGGCGAGATAGTTGGCGAGGGACACCTTGAGAAGCCGCGTCGTGGGGCCATCCGGTGGCGCGGCGCGGGCGACCAGGGCGCTCAAGATCTCCTCGCCCTCGAAAAGGGCGAGTTGATAGGCCAGGGAAAAGGCGCGGCCGGCGCCATCCAGGCGTTCGGAGAGGATGAGACGGCGGCGGTGGTGGTCATAGCGACGGACCGTGTCTTCCAGCAGATCTCCAGGGGTCACCCGCACCTGAACCCCATGACGTTCCGCCAGCCGCGTTCTGGCCGCCTCGCCAAAGCCGTGAGGGTCGGAATTGAGTTCCGCCGCCAGGGCCTCGCCCAGGTCCTCGAGTTCAGGAAAGAAATTGCGCTGGGCCTGGAAGTGGTCGCTGACCCAGTCGGCGGGGGTGAGGAGGCTCGACTCATCGCCGCCCCTGCCGCCGCCGCGCGAGGGCCCTCCCAGGCGCCGCTCGCCGTGAACCCGATAGAGCCGCACAAGGGCCTCGGCGATCCCCGGGGCGGTCTCGGCGATCTCCTGAACCTCGTGGCGGGGTACGGCGAGGTCGCGAAACATCGGATCGGCAAGGACCTCGGAGAGTTCCTGCGCCCCGCCCACATCGGTGTCGCTGGAGAAACTGCGGACATCGATGTCATAGGTCTGGGCCAGTCGCAGGAGGATTTGCGCCGTCAGGGGCCGCTGGTTCCGCTCCAGGTGGTTCAGGTAACTGGGTGATATGGCCAGATCCTGGGCCATCCGCGTCTGGGTCAGGCCGAGGTCCCGCCGGATGCGCCGAAGACGGGCGCCGAGGAAAAGTTTACGTTCAGGCGCGGCCATGGCGCGTGAGTTTTGTCACATATTCTCAGTTATGACGAGGTCATATTGTGACAAAATAGCCTTTCGTCGTGTTTGGCGCCTTGTGTTGCGGCCTCGGGAACGCCTAACCACAACCGGATCGCGGGGCGTGACGCGCCCGCCAGACACGCCGAACGCGCGGAGACTTTACCATCATGACCACCTTTGAAGACCTGATCCCGGGCGCCCCGGCGGGGCGTTTCGCGAACATTTCGCGTCCCTATTCCCCCGCCGACGTGGAAAAGCTGCGGGGTTCGGTGCCCATCGCCTACACCCTCTCCGAGCGCGGCGCGAACCGGCTGTGGAAGTCCCTGCACAGCGACCCCTTCATCAATGCGCTCGGCGCGGTGACCGGCAACCAAGCCATGCAGATGGCCAGGGCCGGTCTTCAGGCGATTTACCTCTCCGGCTGGCAGGTGGCGGCGGACAACAATGTCGCCGGCGCCATGTATCCCGACCAGAGCCTCTATCCGGCCAATTCGGCGCCGGAGCTTTGCCGTCGCATCAACCGCACGCTCCAGCGCGCCGATCAGATCGAGCATGCCGAGGGCGGTGTGAAGCGCGACTGGTTCCTGCCCATCGTCGGCGACGCCGAGGCCGGTTTTGGCGGCCCCTTGAACAGCTTCGAGATCATGAAGGCCTTCATCGAGGCCGGCGCGGCGGGCGTCCACTTCGAGGACCAGCTCGCCTCCGAAAAGAAATGCGGCCACATGGGCGGAAAGGTGCTGATCCCCACCGCGGCCCATGAGCGCAACCTCATCGCCGCGCGTCTGGCGGCCGATGTCTGCGGTGTCCCGACCCTCACTTTTGCGCGGACGGACGCCGAGTCGGCGAAGCTCATCACGTCGGATGTCGATGAGCGCGACCGCCCCTTCATCGTGGAAGGCGAGCGCACCGCCGAGGGCTTCTATCGCCTCAAGGACGGCACGGGCCTGGCCCACTGCATCGCCCGGGGCCTCTCCTACGCCAAATATGCCGACGCCCTGTGGTGGGAGACCTCGCACCCCAATCTGGATGAGGCGCGCGAATTCGCCGAGGCCGTCCACAAGGTCTATCCGGGCAAGCTCCTCGCTTATAACTGCTCGCCCTCCTTCAACTGGGAAGCCAATATCGACAAGGCCACCATCGCCAAGTTCCAGCGCGAGCTGGGCGCCATGGGCTACAAGTTCCAGTTCGTCACCCTGGCCGGCTTCCACAGCCTGAACATGGGTATGTTCGAGCTGGCCCTCGGCTACAAGGATCGCGGCATGGCCGCCTATTCCGAGCTGCAGCAAAAGGAATTCGCCGCCGAAGCCCAGGGCTATTCCGCCACCCGTCACCAGCGGGAAGTCGGCACTGGCTACTTCGATGAAGTCGCCATGGTGATCTCCGGCGGCGCCTCCTCCACCACCGCCCTGGCGGACTCCACCGAAGCCGCGCAGTTTAAACCCGACAGCGTCAAGGCGGCGGCGGCCTGAAACGCCACAACCGTCATCCCGGACGGTCCGCAGGGGCGATCCGGGACCCAAGAGACGGGACAGGGCGCCGCGGTTCACGCTGACCAAGGCCGCGTCCGGCCTACTGGGCCCCGCATCTTCGCTGCGCTTCGTGCGGGGTGACGGAAATGTTTGCTCACCTTCAACGTCGATCAACTGGGAAGATTCGCCCATGACCCTCGCGCCGCCTATCGACGAAATCGACATCCTCTCGGGCGTGGAAATCCTGGGGCCCGTCGAGGGTCGCGCGGCGGAGATTCTCACCCCCGCCGCCCTGGGTTTCCTGGCCTCGCTGCACCGTCTCTTCGATGAGAAGCGCCGCGAGTGTCTCGTCCGTCGCGACCAGCGCCAGCGTTTTCTCGACGAGGGCTTTCTGCCGGACTTCATGGAAGGAACGCGGGACATTCGCGAGGGCGACTGGCGCATCGCCCCCCTGCCCGCCGATCTTCTCGATCGCCGGGTGGAGATCACCGGCCCCGTGGACCGCAAGATGATCATCAACGCCCTGAATTCCGGGGCCAAGGTGTTCATGGCCGACTTCGAGGACGCCACCTCCCCCACCTGGGCCAATCTCATCGACGGACAGATCAATCTGGCCGACCGCTGGGCCGGCCGGCTCGATTTCACCGATCCGGTGAGCGGCAAGGCCTACGCGCTGAAGCCCAAGCCCGCCGTGCTGATGGTGCGGCCCCGCGGCTGGCACCTACCCGAGACGCACATGCGCGTGGACGGCGAGGTCATGTCCGGCTCGCTTTTCGATTTCGGCCTCTACGCCTTCCATAGCGCCAAGTCGGCCATCGCCCAGGGCAGCGGTCCCTATTTCTATCTCCCAAAGATGGAAGCCTTTCAGGAGGCCGGTCTGTGGAATGATGTCTTCAGCTTCACCGAGGATCAACTGGGCCTGCCGCCCGGCGTCATCAAGGCCACGGTGCTCATCGAGACCCTGCCCGCGGCCTTCGAAATGGACGAGATCATCCATGCCCTGCGCGGCCACATGGCCGGCCTCAATTGCGGCCGATGGGACTATATCTTCTCCTATATCAAGCGCCTGCGGTCCCGGCCGGACGCCCTGACCCCGGACCGTTCGGCCATGGTCATGGGCAAGGACTTCCTGGGCGCCTATTCCGAGGCCCTGATCAAGACCTGCCATCGTCGGGGCGCCTTCGCCATGGGCGGCATGGCCGCCCAGATTCCCGTGCGCGGCGATCCCGCCGTCAACGAGGCCGCCTTCGCCAAGGTGCGGGCGGACAAGGAACGGGAGGCCCGCGCCGGCCATGACGGCACCTGGGTCGCCCACCCCGACCTCGTGCCCGTGGCCATGGAAATCTTCGACCGCGTCATGCCGGAGCCCAACCAGCTTTCCCGCCTTCGCGAGGACGTGACCCTCGACCGCGCGGCGATGCTCAAGGTCCACGACGGCGTCCGCACCTTGAGCGGCCTGCGCGACAATATCCGTGTCGGCGTCCAATATATCGAGGCGTGGCTGCGGGGCCGGGGCGCCGTGCCGCTGTATAATCTCATGGAAGACGCGGCGACCGCCGAGATCAGCCGCGCCCAGGTCTGGCAATGGATCCGCCATGGCGCCGCCCTGGATGACGGCCAGATCGTCACGGCCGCGCTCTTCACCACGGTCCTCGATGAAGAAATGGCGGCCCTCAAGGAAACGCTTCCCGCGGGCGTCTTCGACAACGGCCGCTTCGCCGAAGCCATCGCCCTCTTCAGGGACATGAGCCTCTCGGAAGACTTCGTCGAATTCCTCACCCTTCCGGCCTACGAGATCCTGGAAGCCTGAGCGCTAACCCTTGGGGACGGCCTTACCTTCCCCTTGGCGGCGGTTGATCCGGGCCTGACGTCCCTATACCAACCCCCCATGAAAAGAGCCGGCCGCCTTAGACTAAAGGGGGGCCCGGCCCGACGTGAAGCCCAGGAGCCTCCATGACCGCCATCAATGATGTGACCGACTATGCCCGCGAGGGCGAGGTGGGGGTCATCACCCTCAATTCCCCGCCGGTGAACGCCCTCTCCTTCGGTGTCCGCGATGGCCTGGCCGAGGGCATGAAGGCGGCCATGGCCGACGACGGCGCGAAAGCCGTGGTGATCATCTGCGAGGGCCGCACCTTCATCGCCGGCGCCGACATCACCGAATTTGGCGGGGCTCAGAAGGGCGCCAGCCTCTTCGAGGTCCAGGGCGCCATCGAGGGCGCGTCCAAACCCGTGGTCGCCGCCATCCATGGCACGGCGCTCGGCGGCGGTCTGGAAGTGGCCCTCACCTGTCATTATCGCGTCGCCGTCCCCTCCGCCCGCTGCGGTCTTCCGGAAGTGAACCTGGGCCTGCTCCCCGGCGCTGGAGGGACCCAGCGTCTGCCGCGCATCGTCGGCGCGCAAAAGGCTCTGGACATGGTCACCACCGGCCAGCACGTTCCGGCAAAGCAATGCCTCGCCATGGGCCTGGTGGATGAACTCGTCGAGGAGGGACAACTGCGCGAGGGCGCCCTGGCCTTCGCGCGGAAAATCCTTGCCGAAGGACGACCCCTCAAGAAGGTTCGCGACCTGAACGACAAGGTCGAGGCCGCGCGGGGGCATCCTGAAATCTTCGCCGATTTCCGCAAGGCCAATGCCCGCAAGTTCCGGGGCTTTCTGGCGCCCGAATACAATATCCGCTGCATCGAGGCGGCGGTGAACGAGCCCTTCGAGGACGGGATCAAGACCGAGCGGCGCCTGTTCATGGAGCTGATGACCGGTCCCCAGAGCGCCTCCCAGCGCTACAGCTTCTTCGCCGAGCGCCAGGCCAACAAGATCCCCGATGTGCCGGACGATACGCCGCTCATCGACATCAAGAGCGTCGGCATTGTCGGCGCGGGAACCATGGGCGGCGGGATCGCCATGAACTTCGCCAATGCCGGCATTCCCGTGACGATCGTGGAGGTCAAGGCCGAGGCCCTCGAGCGGGGCGTGGCGACCATCCGCAAGAACTATGAGCGCACGGCTTCGCGCGGCGGCATCACCACCGCCGACGTTGAGACCCGCACGGGCCTGATCACCGGTTCCCTCGCCCTGGAGGATTTGGCCGGCGTCGATCTGGTAATCGAGGCGGTCTTCGAGCGCATGGACATCAAGAAGGAGCTGTTCGGAAAGCTCGACGCCATCTGCAAGCCAGGCGCCATTCTCGCCACCAACACCTCCTATCTCAATATCGACGAGATCGCCTCGGCCACCACGCGTCCCGAGGCGGTGATCGGCCTCCACTTCTTTTCGCCGGCCAATGTGATGAAGCTCCTGGAGATCGTCCGCGCCGATCACACCTCCAAACCGGTGATCGCCACGGCCATGAAGCTGGCCCGCAAGATCGGCAAGATCGGGGTGCTGGTTGGGGTCTGCCCGGGCTTCGTGGGCAACCGGATCCTCAGCGCGCGCCAGCGCGAGGCCCAGAAGCTGATCTTCGAGGGCGCCATGCCCTGGGACATCGACCGGGTGCTCTATGACTTCGGCTTCCCCATGGGGCCCTTCGCCATGAGCGATCTGGCGGGTCTGGATATCGGCTGGGTCAAGGAGGCCTCCAAGGGTGAGACCATCCGCGACGTGCTCTGCGAGATGGACCGTCGGGGCCAGAAGACCGGGGCGGGCTATTATGATTATGACGAGAACCGCGTGGCCCACCCCTCGCCCGTCACCGAGCAGGTGATTCGCGCTTTCGTCGCCAAGTCGGGGGTCAATCCCCGGACGATTTCCGACGAGGAGATCCTCGAGCGCTGCCTCTATCCCATGGTCAATGAAGGGGCGAAGATCCTGGAGGAGGGCAAGGCCATCCGCGCCTCCGATATCGATGTGGTCTGGCAGAACGGCTATGGCTGGCCGGTCTATCGCGGCGGCCCCATGTTCTGGGGCGGCCAGGTCGGCCTTCCCAAGATCCTCGACAAGATGAAGGAATTCGAGGCGACCATGGGCGACGCCTATAAACCCGCCGCCTTGCTGGAAACCCTGGCGGCCGAGGGGAAGAAATTTCCGGGGGCGGGGTGAGATTGGCGCCCGCGCGGAGCCGACCCGGCCTTCTGGGCGTTAGCTAAGCTTGCCAAGACCCGCCGGTGAAGGATCGTCCCAATGCCGGCGCACAAGTGGGACTCGAAACACCTGCGTCTGGCCGTGGATGCGGCGGGGGTCGCGCTGTGGTCCTGGAATGTCCACACCGACAAACTGCTGATGGACAGTCGCGGCGCGGCGCTATGGGGCGTGGATCAGGGGCCTGAGGTGGCCTTCGCCGATCTCTCCGCTCACATCCACCCCGCCGACCGTGATCGCGTCCAGGCCGCTTTCGCCGCCACCCGCGCCCTCTGCGGCCCCTATGAGATCGATTTCCGCATCATGGTGGGTAAGGAGATCCGCTGGATTTCCGCCCGCGGCCAGGGGAGCGATGGAAGCAGCCGACGAAAGGTCGTGTTCGGGGTCTTTCTCGATGTCACCGGCCGCAAGCAGGCGGAGGAAGGCCATGAGCTTCTGGCCGGGGAGATGAGCCATAGGGTCAAGAACCTGCTGATGATCGCCACGGCCCTCACCGCCATCACCTCCCGCTCCGCCGCCAGCGCACCGGACATGGCCCGTGAACTCACCCACCGGCTCGCCGCGCTCGGCCGCGCCCACGATCTGGTCCGTCCGGTTCCCGGGGAACCGGGGCGCAGCGCCCTTCTGGGTGACCTGATCGCGGTCCTCTTGGCCCCCTATGACGACATGGGCGCCTTCAGCGGCCGCATCCGGGTGTCGATGCCCCGCATGGCGGTGGGGGAGGCGGCGGCCACCACACTCTCCATGGTGCTGCACGAACTGGCCACCAATTCGGTCAAATATGGCGCCCTCTCCACGCCCGCGGGTCTTCTGGACGTCTCCTGCGATACGCCGGGCGAAGAGATCGCCGTGGTCTGGACCGAGAGCGGGGGCCCCGAGGTCATGCCCCCCGGCGCCGCCGAGGGCTTCGGCAGCCGGCTCCTCCGCCGCGGCATGATCGACCTCGGCGGCGCCGTCGCCCTGGACTTCCTCAAGGGCGGCCTGGTGGCCACGCTCACGATGTCCGCGGAGAGGTTGGGGACGTAAGCGGGGGCGAGCGCCTCATGTCACGCAGGGTGTGGCGCCACGCCCGGTCGACACGGGAAGCGCCGCCCGCGAACCAATATTGACATTTTGCAGTTGTTTGCGTAATGTAATTCAGGAGTTTGCCTCGACACCCCAGACTGGAGACACCATGCCCGATCTCACCAATCGTCGTCATGAATGGTTCGCCCGAGGCCGAGCGAGCGGTATGCGGCTGGAGGACGCCTATGAAGGCGCGGGTTATGTGCCAGACAGGGGCCATGCCTGCCGGCTCGCCGCGCGGCCGGAGGTGGCGTCTCGGATCAACGAGCTTGCCACCGAGCTGAGACACGCGGGTTTTCCCAACAAGGCCAGGGTCATCCACGAACTCATGGAAATTGCCCGAGAGTCGCGCGGGATGCGTACGCCCGTGGGCTACAAGGAAGCGCGCATGGCCTATCTGGAAGCCGGTCGCCTTCATGATGAAATAGCCAGGGATAGGGCGCGAGACCGCGAAATCCTCGGGCGGGAGCTAGACCGCGCGGCGCGGGGAGAGGCGCCGGACAAGGGGCATAATTCCGGCGTCAAGGTGGGGCTCGCCACGTTCGGCGAGGCTCTACACCAGCCGTCAGCCCCGAGATGACGCTGAGGAGCTGCTGCCATTTGTTGCCATTTTGCTGCCATTCGGCGGCCCTTGGCGGCCAGGTCGGCGGCCGGAAGCTGCCCATCCGCTGCCAATCTGCTGCCAGGATGTTGCCAAAAAGCTGCCATTTGCTGCCATTTGTTGCCAGCGCGGCGGCGACCCGAACGGGGACGAACCTTTTGATTTTCAGGGATAATTCGCGTTTCGAAAGCCCGGGCCTGCGAAAACATGGGTTTTCTGGGCTTGCGCGAAGAAGACGAAGCTTGGCCGCGAACGGGAGTCGCCAGAGGCCCGCGAGCAACCTTATGGTCGGGGCGCCCCGCCCGGTCCCGGGCGCGTATTGAGACTTGTAGATGTCCTTTTCCCACCTGCTCATCGCCAATCGCGGCGAAATCGCCATTCGGATCGCCCGGGCCGCCGCCGACCTCGGCCTCGCCTCCACCGTCGTCTATTCCCGCGATGACGCCGCCGCGCCGCACGTCAAGGCCGCCGACCAGGCCCTGGCTCTGGAGGGCGTGGGGCCCCGGGCCTATCTCGATATCGACGCCCTGGTGGCGGCGGCGAAGGAGGCGGGCTGCCACGCCCTGCATCCCGGCTATGGTTTCCTCTCCGAAAGCGCCGCTTTCGCCCGCGCCTGCGCGGCGGCGGGTGTCACCTTCATCGGTCCCTCGCCCGAGGCCCTGGATTTCTTCGGCGACAAGACAAAGGCCCGCGCCCTGGCTGTCCGTCACGGCGCGGCGGTCATCGCCGGGACGGGGCCCGCCAGCCTGGAGGAGATCCGGGCGTTTTTCGCGAGCCTGCCGCCCGGCGCCGGCATGATGATCAAGGCGGTTGGCGGCGGCGGCGGCCGGGGAATGCGCGTCGTGCGCGCCGCCCACGAGATCGCGGACGCCCATGGGGCGGCGAGCCGGGAAGCCCTGGCCGCCTTTGGCGTCGGTGAGGTCTATGCCGAACGGCTGATTGAGCGGGCGCGCCACATCGAGGTGCAGGTGGCGGGCGACCGCACGGGGGTCCTGGCCATGGGCGACCGCGATTGTTCGCTCCAGCGTCGTCGCCAGAAGCTGATCGAGATCGCCCCGGCGCCAAACCTGAGCGACGCCGTGCGCGCGCGTCTCTGGGATACCGCCGCCACCCTGGCCGCCGCGGCGCGCTATCGCACCCTCGGCACCATGGAGTTCCTCATCGACATGGAGAGCGACGAGGTGGTCTTCATCGAGGCTAATGCGCGCCTTCAGGTCGAGCACACGGTCACGGAGCTCGTCACCGGAGTGGATCTCGTTCAGGCCCAGATCCGCCTGGCCGCCGGCGACAGCCTGGTGAATATCGGCCTCACCGGCACCCCCAGGCCGGATGGCTTCGCCGTCCAGGCGCGGGTCAATCTCGAAACGCTTGACGCGGAGGGCGCCGCCCACCCCGCCTCGGGCCGGCTGGAGATCTATGAGCCGCCCTCGGGCCCGGGCGTCCGGGTCGATGGCGCCGGCTATGGCGGTTATGAAATCAGCCCCAGTTTCGATTCCCTCATCGCCAAGGTGATCGCCGCCGCGCCGACCCTTCCCCAGGCCGCCGCCCGCTGCGCCCGCGCGCTGTCCGAATTCCGCATTGCGGGGGTCGACACCAACCGGGACTTCCTGCGCGCCCTGCTGGCCGACGAGACCGTGCTCTCCGGCGGCGCCGACACGCGATATGTGGAGGCCCACGCCGCAAGGCTGATGGCGACGGCGGCGGCGCTCTCCTCCCGCGCTTTCGCGCCCTCTCAGCCAACCGCCACTCCGGAGCCGGTGCCGAACCCCCCGGCGCCCCCCGCGCCCCGCGCGCCGCAAGGTCCGCCCGGCGCCCTGGCCGTCGTCGCGCCGCTGCAGGCGACCCTTGGGCGACTGGAGGTCGTGGCGGGTGATGTGGTGCGCCGGGGTCAGAGCCTGGCCATCCTGGAAGCCATGAAGATGGAGCATGTACTGGCCGCTCCCTTCGCCGGGGAAGTGGCGCTGACAGCCGCGGAGCCGGGGGCGATCCTCGCCAAGGACCAGGTGGTGGCCTTTGTCATTCCCTCGGGCGCGGATGAGACGGAGGCGAGCGAGGCGCAATCTGTCGACCCCGATCACGTCCGCCCCGATCTGGCCGCGGTTCTGGCGCGCTGGGAGATCACGGGCGATGGGGCGAGGCCCGAGGCCGTGGCGCGTCGGCGGGCGCGAAACCAGCGCACGGCGCGGGAGAATATCGACGACCTCGTCGATCCTGGCAGCTTCCTGGAATATGGCGCCTTCGCCCTCGCCGCCCAGCGTCGGCGGCGGTCCGAAGAAGAGCTCCTGAAAATGAGCCCGGCCGATGGCCTCATCTGCGGCGTGGGCGCGGTGAACGGGTCCCTCTTCGATGAGGCTGCGGCGCGCTGCGCGGCGCTGGCCTATGATTTCACGGTCATGGCCGGCACCCAGGGCCACATGAACCACCGCAAGACCGACCGCCTTCTGGAGATCGTGGAGGCGCAAAACCTCCCTGTCGTCTGGTTCGCCGAGGGCGGCGGCGGGCGGCCGGGGGATACCGATGGGATCGGCGCTTCGGGCCTCGCCACCTCAAGCTTCGGGGCCTTCGCCCGTCTGGCCGGCAAGGTCCCCAAGATCGCGGTGGTCTCGGGGCGCTGTTTCGCCGGGAACGCCGCCTTCGCCGGGATGAGCGAGATCCTTATCTGCACCGAGGGCGCCAATCTGGGCATGGGCGGGCCGGCCATGATCGAGGGCGGCGGCCTGGGCGTTTTCACCCCTGAAGAGATCGGGCCCATGGACGTGCAGACGGCCAATGGCGTTGTGGATATTCTCGCCGAAGACGAAGCTGACGCCACGCGTCTGGCCAAGCAGGCCCTCGGCTATTTCCAGGGCGCCCTGAAGGACGGCGTGGCGGCCGACCAGCGGTTGCTGCGGGCTGCGATCCCGGAAAATCGCCTGCGGATTTATGATGTCCGCGCGGTGATCCAGACCCTGTTTGACCAGGACTCCGTCCTGGAACTCCGCCCCGCCTTCGCCCCCGGACTGATCACCGGCCTGGCCCGCCTTGGGGGTCGGCCCGTCGCGGTCCTGGCCAATGATCCCAAACACCTGGGCGGGGCGGTGGATTGCGATGGGGCGGACAAGGCCTCGCGCCTCCTGCAGATCGCCGACGCCTATGATCTGCCGGTGGTTTCGCTCATCGATACGCCGGGCTTCATGGTGGGCCCCGAAAGCGAAGCGGCCGCGGCGGTGCGCAAGACCTCGCGCCTGTTCATCAACGCGGCGGCGTTGGGAACACCCATGTTCGCGGTGGTTCTGCGCAAGGCCTATGGCCTGGGCGCTCAGGCCCTGGCCGGCGGCTCGACCCAAGCCCCCGTCTTCTGCGCCGCCTGGCCCACCGGGGAATTTGGCGGCATGGGCCTGGAGGGCTCGGTGCGCCTCGGCTACCGCCGCGAGCTGGAGGCCGAGACCGATCCCGCCGCCCGTCAGGCCCTCTTCGAAAAACTCGTGGGGTCCCTCTATTCCCGCGGCCAGGCCATCAATGTCGCCGCCACCCTGGAAATCGACGCCGTCATC
>Ga0116227_10013390_pt1 | contig 12912 bp, 10 predicted proteins | sample S1TSphgellanicum_FD_89693 | JGI IMG/M metagenome (GOLD analysis project Ga0116227, IMG submission 89693) | Host-associated microbial communities from peat moss isolated from Minnesota, USA - S1T2_Fb - Sphagnum magellanicum MG | ecosystem: Host-associated > Plants > Peat moss > Unclassified...
AACCATTTTAGATGTATTGAACCCATACCTCGACCCGGGATTATACGGAACGGGCAGCTATCAGCAAAGCGTAAACAAAGGTAACCCGGCACTTAGGCCCGAGCGCAAACAAGAGATTGAGGTGGGTACCGACTTGAGATTTTTTAAGGATAAGTTAACCTTTAGTTTCACCTATTATCAAAATAAGACTACTGATGCACTGATCAACATTCCGCAGGCGGCATCAACAGGCTATAACTTTATTTATGCCAACGCTGGTTCTATTCAAAACAAAGGCGTTGAACTTGACCTATCTTACAATTTAGTAAACAGCAAAAAATGGAGCTTTACAGCGGATGCCAATTTTAGTAAAAACAACAACACCGTATTAAGCCTGAATGGTGCAGGTTCTATCAACCTGGGTGGCACCGCTGGTATTTCATCTCGTGCTGTGGAAGGTTACCCATTGGGCGAACTGTACTCGATAGCCTATAACAGGAACATCGATGGCAGCTACGCTTTGGATGCTAACGGCTTCCCGGTTCCGGGTGTAACATCAACTATTATTGGTGATCCTAACCCGGCATGGCGCGGCGCATTAGGTTTCCACTTAAAATACAAAAATTTGAGCTTAACAGCTTTGGTTGAGCGTTCACAAGGCGGCGTTATTGCCGATGGTACAGAAGCTGTGTTAGTTGATTACGGAACCAGCGGAATTACAGGCAACGAGCAGGTATCTGCCACACCGCTTAAACGTTACGATGGTACCATTATACCCGCCAACACACCATTCCGTGGTAATATCCAAAACTTTGGTGCGGGTAACGTAGCCTTAGAGCAAAGCTGGTACACCGGTCCTGGGGGCTTTTTTGGTAACGTGGGCGAGGCTTTTTTAAAGGATGCCACCTGGACAAGGGTACGCGAGGTAACGCTATCCTATAATTTTGATCCTTCTAAAGTATTAAAAACCAATAAGATCAAGGCTATTACGCTGGAAGCCAGCGGCCGCAACCTGATACTATGGAGTAAGGTTAAGGGTTTCGACCCGGATCAGAACGTTAGCGGTTCAGGCTCGGGCCGGGGGGTAACCTATTTTGATAACCCGGCTACACGATCGTTTTTATTCACCTTAAAAGCCACGTTTTAATCCATTAAAAGATTTAAGATCATGAAAATAAAAATATATATCCTATTAGCTTTAGCCCTTGGCACCGGCCTGTTCGCCGGCTGTAAAAAGGCGGTTGAAGGCATTAATGCCGACCCTAACAACCCGCAGGATGCCGATGCGATAACCATGCTAACCAGTGTGGAAGTAAGCAACATGGTGGTACAGGAAGGCGAGCTGGCTCGCCAGGCCAGCATCTGGAACGGAAACTTTACCGGTGAGCAGTTCCAGTATCAAAGTATCAATCAATACCTGATGATCGCTCAAAACTACAACGATCCATGGGCTTTGATCTATGCCACCGCTCTAAAAAATGCCCGTTTGATGAAAGGCAAGGCCTATCAAACCAATAATCTGCGTTTAGTTGGCGTGGCACAAACCATTGAAGCCAACCTGGTAGGTACAGCAGCTGCCCTTTGGGGAGATGTGCCGTTCACCCAGGCATCAAATGATGCATTTCCTAACCCGGTTTTTGATGGGCAGACTAAGGTGTATGCATCTGTGCAAACCTTGTTGGATAGCGCCATTGTAAATTTCAACTCGTCATCGTTCACCGCTTTTACCGCGCAGGATGTTCACTTTGCAGGCAATATGCCTAAATGGATCCAAACAGCCAATACTTTAAAGGCGCGTTATTATATGCATGTAAAAAATTACCCGGCTGCATTAACTGCTGCTCAGGCAGGTATTTCGGCGGCAGCCAACAATTTTTTGGCCCCCCATGCTGCTACCAGCAAGGGTACTTATAACTTGTATTACCAATTCATGTCGCAGGATAGGCCCGGCTTTATGGATGCTAAAGGTGCCTACGCCATATCTATCCTCAACTCAACCAGCGCCACCTATCGTGGCAACGCAAAAACTATTGAGAAAGCCCGCTTTGGTTATTTATACAGCAGCGCAACCAACCCTAATTACACAACCACAGGCTATTTTTATTTATCAGTATCGTTCCCGATGGCATCGTACACTGAAAACCTGCTCGATTTGGCCGAATGTGATTTCCGGGTAAATGGTTTTGCCAATGGGCTAAACCGTTTAAATACTTATCGTGCTTACATGGCAACTGGTGGTAATATTGGTTCAACTTTTTTAACCGCAGGTAACTACAAGTACGACCCTTACATTGCTGCCGACTTTGCCACCGGTGGTATGGAAAACAACCAAGCAACTGTGCTAACTGCAGATCGTGCCCTATTGCGCGAAATAATTGAAGAGCGCTATGTAACCTTTATTGGCCAAATAGAAGGCTTTAACGATACGCGCCGCCTTAAAAAGGAACCGGATGTTTCGGTACCAATCCCGCCAAATTCGGGTACGCAAACACCGTTACGTATGCTTTATCCGCAAACGGAGGTGGATTTGAACCGGTCCACACCAAGTCCGATACCGGGCCTATATACAGCTACTCCGGTAAATAATTAACAAAAGGCCTGCCGGTCAAATCGGCCGACAGGTCTTTTATTCCATCACCTAACAACATCCGAAATTGAAATACCTTAAAATATTATACGTACAGGTTTTGATAGCCATTTGCCTTGGGGTATTCACGGGCTATCTGTTTCCGGAGTTTTCCGGAACGGCCAAGCTCATCAGCGAAATGTTCATCAACCTGATCAAAATGATCATCGGCCCGGTGATATTTATATCCATTGTATTGGGTATAGCCAGCGCAGGCGATCTGAAAAAGGTTGGCCGTGTAGGTGTTAAGGGTTTGATCTATTTTGAACTGGTAACCACAGCGGCCATCATCATCGGCTTGCTTACCGGCAACATTATCCGTCCCGGCGATGGAATAACCCATGATCTGATTGCCCACGCCCAAACCGCGCAGGCCGCCGCAAAAAATGCGCCAGCTGCAGGTATCGACTGGAAAGAGTTTATCTCGCACATCATCCCCTCAAACGTAGTTGATGCTTTTGCCAAGGGCGATATCATCCAGGTGTTGTTTTTCGGAATCCTGTTCGCCATAGCCCTTAGCAAAATGGGCGAGACGGGCCGCTCTGTCCTTAGCGGTTTCGAGAAGATCAACAAGATACTCTTCAACATCTTGCACATGGTCATCAGAGTTAGCCCCATTGGCGCCTTTGGCGGGATGGCTTACACCATTGGTAAATTTGGCTTTGCAACCCTTTTTTTATTGGGCAAGCTTATGCTCACCTTTTACCTTACGGGACTGCTTTTCATTTTTGTGGTATTGTACCTGATACTCAAATTCAATGGCTTTAGTTTGTGGAAGCTGTTAAACTACGTTAAGGCCGAGTTACTCATCGTATTAGGCTCCAGCAGCAGCGAAGCCGTACTGCCCAACATTATGCAAAAGCTCGAAAATGCTGGCTGTAACCGCAGCGTGGTGGGCTTGATCATCCCGGCAGGGTATAGCTTTAATTTGGATGGAACCAGTATTTATCTAAGCCTGGCGGTCATCTTTTTGGCCCAGGTATTTCATATCGATCTGAGCATGGGGCAGCAATTAACCATTATCGGTATCCTACTGCTTACCAGCAAAGGTGCAGCAGGCGTTACCGGGAGTGGATTTTTAGTGCTCACCTCAACACTTACAGCACTTAAAATAATCCCTTTAGAGGGTTTGGCATTATTGGTAGGTGTTGACCGCTTTATGAGCGAGGGCCGCGCTCTGATCAATGTAATAGGCAACACCGTTGCCGCGGTAATTATATCCAAGAGCGAAAAAGTGATAGATATGGAACACTACAAGTTAATTGTGGAACAACATCAAACATTAAATCAACCTAAGTATGAGTCAATTGAACTTTAATAACGTCACAATACATCAACAGTTAAACTCCGATGAGTTGATCGCTGCTACTTTAGAAAGAGGGCAAGGCAAACTGAGTGATACAGGCGCGCTTTGTATCAATACCGGAACCTTTACGGGACGAAGTCCGAAAGATAAATTCACCGTGTACGATGTGGAAAGTGCCACTACTGTAAACTGGAACGAAACTTTCAACCATAAACTGGCACCTGAATATTACCTGCGCCTTAAGACAGACTTGCTGGCTTACATGAGCGAGCTGCCAGAAATGTGGAGCCGCAAATGTTACGCCTGCGCTGACCCTCAATACCTGTTGGGTATTACGGTGTACAATGAGCAGCCATCAAGCAATTTATTTGCCGATAACATGTTTTTATCCCCACAGGAAGTTGGCGAGCACAACACCATCGGCGAATGGACCATCCTGCAGGCTCCGGGTTTCCTTGCCGATCCTGCCAAGCATGGCACCCGTTCCGCAAACTTTTCGGTGATATCATTTGCTGAGCAAACCATATTGATTGGTGGTACAGGCTACACGGGTGAGATCAAAAAAGGAATATTCACGGTTTTGAATTACTTACTACCAAATAACTTTGGTGTTTTGAGTATGCATTGCAGCGCCAACATTGGCAGCAATGGAGATACAGCTTTATTTTTCGGCTTGAGCGGTACCGGTAAAACAACTTTAAGTACCGACCCTGATCGTAAACTAATAGGTGACGATGAGCATGGCTGGGCGGATGATTCCGTTTTTAACTTTGAAGGCGGTTGCTATGCCAAAACCATTGGGTTGAACGAAAAGTACGAACCCGAGATATTCGCCGCCATCCGTAAAGGTGCGTTGGTGGAGAATGTAGTTTTTCAACCCGGAACAAACAGCATCGATTTTCACGATAGCACCCTTACCGAAAATACCCGGGTAAGCTATCCCATCAACTTTATTAATAATATTGCCAAACCATCTGTAGGTGGCGCGCCTAAAACCATTTTCTTTTTAACTTGTGATGCTTCGGGCGTGTTGCCCCCTATCAGCAAGTTGACCGTGGCCCAGGCTAAGTATTATTTTTTAAGTGGTTACACATCCAAAGTAGCCGGTACCGAAGCTGGGGTAACAGAGCCTAAACCTACGTTCAGCTCTTGCTTTGGCGCACCGTTTTTGCCTTTGCATCCATCGGTTTATGCCGATCTTTTAGGTCAGAAACTAACAGACAACAACATCCATGTTTGGCTGGTGAATACAGGCTGGAGTGGTTTACCTTACGGTGAAGGCGAACGCATCAGCATTAAACATACCCGTGCCATGGTAACTGCCGCACTGAACGGAACTTTGGATGAGCAGGAGTTTGAGAACTTCCCGGTGTTTAATTTACAGGTGCCTAAAAAATGCCCGGGCGTGCCGGACGGCTCACTTAACCCTATTAATAGTTTAAAGGTTGTAATGCCTTATTTAGATCGTTTACTTGACCTTGCCGCGAAGTTTGAGGTTAATTTTAGATCTTTTGAGAACATGGTAACTAATGATATATTTAACAGTGCCCCGGGATTAGTTAGACGGTGATAAACTAAAACCTCTATCCTGACAGCCATACTGTCGCATCTACAACAAAACCTATATGATGAGAAGAACATTACTATTAATTACCTTACTATGCTACACAGCGCTTATTTCGAATGCGCAGATCAACAGGGCATCACTCGGAAAAAAGGTATTCTATTTTAAGAACAAAGACCTTGATAGTCCCATGAAGGTATTTTATTATAGCCCCAAAGCTGACGCTGATGACCTGCCAATTGTGATGTTGCTCCATGGTGCACATCGCGACGCGGCGGCATACCTGGATGATGTGATCGAGACCGCCAACCTGTACAACTGCAAGATAATAGCCCCCGAGTTTGACCAGGAGAACTTTGGTGGTGTGGATGGCTACAACCTGGGCAACGTGAACGACAGGAAAACAAAAAAGCTAAACAGCATAAATAAATGGGCCTTTTCGGTACTGGAGCCTTTGTTTGATACTGTGTTGGCGCAAACTAAAAGCCATGTTAAAGGCTATTACCTTTACGGTCACTCCGGCGGGGCGCAATTTGGGCACCGTTTTTTGATGTTCATCCCTAACAACCGGGTTATCGAGGCATCGTTCGCTAATGCGGGCTGGTACACTATGCCAAACCAGGCAGAGTACCCTTTCGGCCTGCAAAAATCCATCATTACCCAGCAGGGGCTAACCTCTTTCTTTAATAAAAAGGTATTTATCCTTTTGGGAACAGCAGATGTTGATCGCGACAGCAAAGACTTCAACAAATCTGCCGAGGCTGACGACCAGGGCAAAAGCCGGTTTGAACGCGGCAAAAATTTCTTCGCGGCAGCACAAAAAAAGGCTGAGGAAATGAAGGTAAAACTGAACTGGACAGAAATATTTGTGCCCGATGTTGGCCATGATAATAAAAGAATGAGCAAGCCTTCGTTCGGCGCGTTTTTTACTAGTTTAAGTCATTGATCAATAGGATTAAATACTATTTATGAAAAATAAATCAAAACCATTATTGCTCCTGTCGGCTTGCCTGTTGCTCTACCATGTAGGCCACGGGCAGGAAGACAATAAAAAGATCAGCCTAACCGATACCACAACCACCAGCGATAAATCTATCGGGCATGTGGAAGTAGTGCGGGTAAAAAGATCGTATCAATTGGGCGATGGTATCACCTTCCGATCATCCGTCGGCAACCTTAACATCGGCCAAAGTTTGCAAACGTTATATGGCGTGGGTAGTGCGAATAAAGACCTATCGGCCATGACATCGCAATTCGCTATTAACCGGGCCAGGATGACCTTGGTTGGTAATGTATTTGATAATAAGCTGGGCCTCGATATCCGCCTAAATTTACCCGTAAATGATCAGAGTACCGTAACGGGTAACCGCGCCTTCAACAACGTGTTGCAGGAAGCTTATGTAGAGTATAATCCCAGCAGCTCGCACAGTTTTAATTTTGGACTTAGGGCAGATTATATTGACAACCGAGAAACCCGCATAGAAGGCGAAAACCTGGGTTTTATTAACCGCAGCGCTATTTCGGATGCGTTCAACTCCATATTTGATTATGGGTTACGATACAAGGGTAATTATAAAGTAGGCAGGAATGGTTTGTTACGCCCCTACCTATCGCTTACTACGGGCGAAGGCCGCGCCGGGCTTCAAAAAAACTTTGGTGGCTTTAATTACGGTGCCAGACTGGATTATTTACCTTTCGGGAAGTTTACAGCAGGCGGCGAGTTTTACATGGACGACATTGCCCGCGAAACTAAACCCAAATTAGTAATTGGCGCTGTTTACAGCACTAACGATGGTATATCATCAGCAACCGGCACTAATGGTGGCAGGTATATTTATGGCGATGCCGATCAGCACCAGCTAACACCTACCTACAAAAAATGGGTTGCCGATTATCTTTTCAAATATCGTGGTTTTTACTCGTTGGGCAGTTTTGTAAGTACAACCGCCGATGTGCCAGGAAATATTGCCGGCGAATTTAGCCTGAGCGGAAAGTTTACTCCTTATACCGGACAACCCGCGCAGCAAATAGAAAAAACGGTACGCTCAAGGCTTAACTTGGGCAGTGGTTTTCACGTGCAGGCGGGTTATGTTTTACCTTCAGATTGGTCGTTCGCGCTGCGATATGCCAAATTAAGCAACGCTACAGATGCAGCCGCTTTTGCTAACCAAGACCGCCATTACACCTTTGTTACTACCAAATATCTGTCGGGTAATAACCTTAAAATTCAAACCGAAGTGGGCTTCGACGAATTGAAACAGAGCTTACAAACCGATACGCAAAAAGGTAATTATTACGCACAGATCCAGCTAACCCTTCAATTATAACATAATGAGAAAACAATATACACCAATTATAGCCGCCCTGCTGCTCATGGTTTCGGCAAGGGTTTCGGCACAGCAAGCACCGGTCGATTCTACATTCACCTACGTAGCCGGCGAAGGCCTTAACATCCGTTTGGGTAAAGCCGACGGCGCTAAATTCAACATATCCAGCGTGGTACAACCAGGCATCCAGTACACCAGGGCCGATTCTTTGGGTTTACATTCCAACGCCAGCCGCATGTCGCTTAATCTGGTACGCATCGCCTTAAAGGGCAGCGCTTATCGCGACAAGGTAAACTTTGGTATCGTTACCGATTTTACTGGCGTTTCCCCAATACTGGAAGGATGGATAGGTTTTACCGTATTTAATAAAAACACGCACATTACACTCGGTCAAAAGCAAACCAATACCAATAACCGGTTGGCTTTAGAGGATGAGCGTTACGCGCAGGTAATGGCGCAATCTATCGCCGGTAAATCAAACGACGGAATCATTTACGGTGGCCTGATGCAAAACTTTGTAGGTGCCACACGCGAGGGCGGAGTATTCTTTGATACCAAACTAAGCGCGGGTAATGTCAAGATCTATCCATCCGTTTCGGTAACCACCGGCGAGGGGCAGAACTTTTTTGATAACCAGCCCAACCTCGGTTTTAAATATGGCGGCAGGTTAGATATTATGCCTTTGGGCGACTTTATCAAAAACAACGCCTACATAGCACACGATCTTTACGGAGAAACTGAACCAAGATTAGCTATTGGCGGCGCGGCAAGTTATAATTCACAAGCCAGCAGCCCAACAGGCTCTGCCAATGCGGTAATTACCACTATCTACAATAAAAACGGTATAAAAGATTATGCCAACTACCGTAAAATAGTTGGTGACTTTATCTTCAAATACAACGGCTTCTCGTTAGTGGGCGAGTTTATGAACGGCTCTCTCGAAGGTAAAGAGCTGTACACCAATTCAACCGCTACCAATAAATTAACACCGCAGGTAGCAAGCGGTTTGTACAGTTTGGGCAAGGCCTACAACGCGCAAACTTCGTACGTGTTTAAAAGCAAGCTAGCTATTGATTTTAGGTACACCAATATCCAGCCCGAGTTTGATGTGGCTAATTCCCTGGTCCATCAGCAAAAGTGGTATACAGGCGGCATCAGTCAGTATTTAAAATACAACGCGGTGAGGATAGGCCTCAACGCCACCTATATTGAGGATGCTACGCCATTGATAACCAATACCAAATGGGTGGGTAACCTTGCTGTTCAGATCATTTTATAATCATCAAAAACTTACGATAATGAAAAAATACCTTTTTGTGTTGGCCATAGCTATTATAGCGATAAGCTGCACCAGTAAAATAGATTTTGACCCGGTGGTTGTTACGCCGCCGGTTACCAATTCCGATCTGCTGATCTCAGAAGTATCTACCGCCATCAATACCGATGCCAATGCCGCAGGCACGCGTCCGCATTATGTTGAGGTTTATAACGGTACCAGCACCGCGATCGATCTGAACAATTATGCCATCGGTTATATGGCCGTATCCGATTTGACGACTTTATCCCCATGGTCTTTTCCATCAGCAACGTATTTTGCCCCCTTGCATAGAACACTTGGCGTGGGTAAATGCTATGTTATAGCGTCGCCGCAAACGGATGCTACCGCTGTAAAAAGAGACACCACCTGGGGAACTACCAGCACAACAGCGGCCTCGGCGGTACTGCCTTTGCAGTTGAGTGGTAATAGTGCTATCGCGCTGTTAAAAAAGGACGCCGCTGGTACCATTACCCTTACGGGACTTACAGGTAATTATAAAATAATTGATGTATTTTGCAGTCCGCTGGTAGCAAGGGTAACCTCAACTGGAGCCACCAGTTCCCGGAACAATATTATCTGGGCGGTAGCGGGCGAGAGCGGCGATACTCGGAACCGTACTTTTTTCAGAAAAAAAACCGTTATGAACCCTAACACCAACTGGGCCGTTGCACAAGGCACAAGCGCTGCAGATTCGGAGTGGCAGATATCGGCCGATAAGGGTTGGGATTATACCAACTTGGGTTTACCTACACCTTAATTCACGATCATGAAAATTAAATTCTATTGGGCTATACTAATGCTTATCGTCGCCGGCAAGGCATACGGTCAGGAAACCTGGCCGCTTTACCCGGGATCTATCCCAAACTCCAAAAATTGCGCGGATAAGGAATTTGAGGAAACTACCGGCAGACACGTGGTACGTAATGTAACCAAGCCTACGCTGTCGGTTTTTTTACCAAAGGCTGCCAACGCTTCGGGTACGGCGGTTATTATTTGCCCCGGGGGCGGATACGCTAACCTGAGCATCCACGATGGCGGGATAGATGCGGCTAAAGAACTGGCCGAACACGGTATAATAGCTTTTGTGTTAAAATATCGCCTTTCGGATGCGGAATGTAATACCAATAACTCGATCGTCCCTTTACAGGATGTGCAGCAGGCTATTTATTTTGTACGCAGTATGGCGGCTAAGTGGCATGTGAACCCTAATCACGTTGGCTTGTTGGGCTTTTCGGCAGGAGGGCATTTATCGGCAATGGCGGCAACTAAATATATGGTGCCGCAAATTGATACAAAAGGTATAAGCCTCAAACCCGCTTTTACCATATTAGCTTACCCTGTTATCAGTTTTACCGATGCTCTAACTTCCAAAAAAACGCAAACTCGCTTGGTACTGTTAGGCAAAAAAGTGACGGCAGAACAGATCGATTGGTTTTCCCCCGAAAAGAATGTGACTGCTGAAACACCGCCCTCCTTCCTGATACAGGCGTCGGATGATAGTACATCGCTGGTGGAAAATAGCATTGCATATTATGAGGCTTTACATCGTAATAATGTATCGGCTAAATTGATCGTTTATCAAAAAGGCGGGCATGGTTTTGCAGCATATAATAAGGCCGAAGATGACCATTGGATACCCTACGCTATTAAATGGTTAAAGCTGAATAGGTTTTTTGAATAGCCGCTTAAGCTGAGATAGTAGTAGCATTGTACGCGGTTCAGAAAAATCGTTTAATAGAAAGTACAGCAGTTAACGAAAGCGAAGTGACTTCAGATTTCTTTAGCAGGATTATTTTTTACAATTCAAAATGCTTATTCTGCTAAAAAACACTTTTGTTGTTGAATACTATCCTCACTAATTACGCACATACTCTTTTTAACTAAAACATACTTTTGGATATGGATAAAAGGGTACGGTACTAAAGAAGTTATATACACAACATAGTGGATGATGGATGTTTTCAGAAAGAGCGGTTGAAACACGGTTTCCAGTGCGTTAATCCGTTTTAGAGCCAAATTGAGTCTGTTTGTTTTCCATTTCTATTTGTGGCACGGGTAACACGCGACCGTTTTCGTTAATCCATTTTGCAGTTGTCAGTAGCGTTTCTTGGTATGTTTTCAAATAACCCTGATCAAGTAGGTTGTATAAATCCAACAAGTCATTGGCTTGTGCCGTTTTTTCAACCAGCAACCGCTGCCCATTAAAAATTACGGTAGCTCCGTATTTCTGTATAACTTGCCAAAACCCTGGATCGGCTTTATCCACATCGATTTCAAAAACTCCAGCTTTTAATAAATCTATATTCGCCGTCAACTGCGCCATCGCACTTTCAACTTCGATTATTTTCTCCAGGCGAAATAACAGGTTATTTATTGCCGACTCCGGAATAACTGCTTCCAGTATAATGACCACCTGTTCCATAATATCTGTCTTAGACATGGTCATGGATGCAACATAAAAATTGGGGCGGTCAAGAATACCTAGCACCCGCGTCAAAATGCCTTTTGCGTTTTCGGCACGAATGATCAGGATAGTATTGGGTTGGGTTTGCTTTTTCATAAAATAAAAAAGCCCCCCGGTGTTTCCGGGGGGCTTGCTATGTTGGTTTAAAAATTTAAAACTAAGCGGTTATCCTCCGGGTATGCGGTGAGCGAATAATAATGCTAATAATCACGAAAATGACAAATAACAGCAAAGAGGCTGTTACATCAGACAGATTTTTAATGGTATGTAAATATGTTTCGTTCATTATTGAGTCTCCGAAATTAAACAATAACATGCTTACAATCCAAATTCTCTCTAAATTAATCTATCGCTGGTATAAATAAAACGAATAATGGAGCAGAAGTTACCCAGTCTGAAATTACCATTGTTCGACGATTTTCCGTTGCCCGGCGCTTAGCCCTTGCTGCCAGTATTCTTTGGGGGATTTCTGTAGAAACTTATTTTTATAACGAAAACCAATAAGCGTATTTCTATAAAAAGCAGTTATTATCAAACCAAATAAAACAATGTTGCCCTTTTTTCAGAACATAGCGGGAAAGCCAAATACTTTAGGTTAAGGGGTACGCAGTGATGTTTTTGATCTCGGTTAAAACAAAGGAAGTTTGAACGGTTGTTATATTCGGGAGTTTGGCCAAATTTGTATTATAAAAGTTGCTATAATCTTCAACATCCCGAACAGCAATTTTTAGCAGATAATCACAATTTCCAGTCATTTGAAAACACTCCATAACTTCCGGAAATTTAGCCACAGCTTCAGTAAACTGTCCAAGCGTATTATTTGCGTGGTCGCTTAATACCACCTGGCAATAAGCAATAACATTCTTATCGATCTGTTTCCTGTCTAATACAGCAACTATTGCTTTAATTATACCTTGTTCCTTTAACCGTCTTATCCGTTCATTTACCGTAGCCACCGATTTGCGGGTTTTAAAAGCGATCTCTTTATAGGTCAGGGAGCCGTCAACTTGCAGGATACTAAGGATTTCTTTATCTGATGGATGCAAGTTATTTGTTGGCTTCATGTTTCAGCATTTGTAAAAAACAACAATAATATTTTAGTTTCGACGGCTTAGCTGTAAAAAGACATATTTATATCTCAAATATAGTAATAATTTATGAATTTTAACATAAGGATTGTAGTTAATATCAATTATATTCAGATTTACTGTAAATAATTACAGTTGTGAACGAAGTCTTATTACCCGGTTTAAGTACCGATCTCGAAAAAAAATTTGAAAACCTGTGGCACCTGGTGGGTAATACCCCTATGCTGGAGCTACAGTATG
>Ga0116227_10013391_pt1 | contig 12912 bp, 7 predicted proteins | sample S1TSphgellanicum_FD_89693 | JGI IMG/M metagenome (GOLD analysis project Ga0116227, IMG submission 89693) | Host-associated microbial communities from peat moss isolated from Minnesota, USA - S1T2_Fb - Sphagnum magellanicum MG | ecosystem: Host-associated > Plants > Peat moss > Unclassified...
AATGTCAGCGGTGGCGGTGGCGGCGGCACTGTTCGCGGCGGCGGGATCGGCATCGACATGGCGGCGGCGGCCACCCTGGTCAATACCGGCACGGTGACCGGCGGCGGCGGCTACGCTTACGGCTATGAGGCGGGCAACGGCGGCACCGCGGTCAATCTTCGGGCCGGCGGCATCGTGACCAATAGCGGCGCGATCACCGGCGGCACGGGCGCCAGCGCCTACGGGTTTACCGGCGGCACGGGCGGCACGGGTGCTGCGCTGCAAGGTGCCGTCACGCTGAAGAATTCCGGGACCATCGCCGGCGGCACCGGCGGCAATGTCGCAGGCTACGGCGGCAAGGCGACCAATACGGGCACGATCACGGGCGGCCGGTCGGTCGAGGCCAGCGCCTCGTCAACCGGGGCCGGCGGCACGGGCGTCGAGGTTTCGGCCAGCAGCTTCGTCAATGATGGCACCATCGCGGCCGGCTCGGCCGGCTATGCCGCCTATGGCACGGCCGGCGCTGGCGGGTCGGGGGTCGTCATCACCCAGAGCGGCGTGTTCACCAATGCGGGCACGATTACCGCCGGCAACGGCGGCAGCACGCATTACGGCAATGCCGGCAATGGCGGGACCGGCGTGACGATCGACAACGGCACGCTGACAAACTCCGGGCGCATCACCGGCGGCAACGGCGGTTCGGGCTATTACCACAGCGCGAGCAGCGGGGTCGGCGTGCTGATCGACGGCGGCACGCTGAGCACCTCGGGCACCATCGCCGGCGGCAGCGGCGCGGATGCGGTGTCGTTCGGGTCGGCCGGCGGCACGCTGGCGATCGATCCCGGCGCGGTGTTCATCGGCAAGGTGGCGGCAGGTTCCGCCGCGGACGTGCTGGATTTGAGCGGCATCAAAGGCTCCACCGCAGGCACGCTGACCGGCGCGCTCGGCACGGAATTCACCGGTTTTACCGCTGTGACCGTGAACAAGGGCACGAACTGGACGCTCGCAGGGTCCAACGCGCTGGGCAGCACCAGCACGCTCGTCGATGATGGCACGCTGCAGGTCGGCGGGTCGTTCGCCGATGCGGGCCAGATCACCCTGGTCTCGCTGCTGGATGTCACCGGCGCGGGCGCGGCGCTGCTCGGCAGCCTGTCGCTGGACGGCGGCACGCTGACCGGCGGCGCGGCGGGTGCCATTGCAGTGGGTGCCACCGCCGGCGCCGCCGGCGCCATCACCATCGATGCCGGCGCCAGCGTGACGGGCTTCGGCAGGATCGGCGGCGCCGCGGTCGTCAACACCGGATCGATCGTGGCATCGGGGGGCACGCTGACGCTGGCGACCGGCCTCTCAGGCGCCGGCACCGTGCAAATCACTTCTGGCGCCGTGCTGGTGGTGGATTCGTCGGTGAGCGGCAATGCGATGGCGTTCGGCGGTCCGGCCAGCCTCATGCTGGCCGATCCGAAGGCCTTCGCGGGCACGATCGGGTCGTTCGGCAGCGGCGACGTGATCGACGTGGAACGGCTGGCCGCGACTTCGCTCGCCTATGCGAACGGCACGCTGACGCTGGAGCATGGCAAGACCGTGCTCGACACGCTGCATTTCTCGGGCAGTTTGACGGCGGCGGATTTCAGCTTTGCGTCGGATGGGAAGGGCGGCACGGATATCAGCTTTGCCGGCAGCCCGGCCGCTCACGCCGCAACCTTGGGTGTGTCGCACGCGGATGATGCGGGGGCGGCGGTGCACCCGATTTTCACGCCGCATTTTGGTTAAGAAAAACTGTTTTTTCGTTCGTCCCTGGAGGAATAACGGCCTTTCTTTTTGCGTCATAAAAGCGGGGAGGCCGTGTCATTCCTCCCCCAAAAAAACTTTCCCATGTCATTGCGGCCCGCGGTTGCGGGCCGCTCCATCAGGAGTTCACATGCGTTCCATTCTTCTTGCTTCCGCGGCCGCCATCGCGGCGCTGCCGCTGCTCGGCTCGGCAGCTTTGGCCGACCGGATTCCCGCCGGCGCCCGCACCGAGATCGTGCCCAGGGGCACCATCGTCACGCCGTCCTCCAGCATGCCGGCGACCGACCCGCGTGACACCACGGCCCACACCAACATCAAATTCTTCTTCCCCGGCGGCCACACCATCCGCCCCGACGCCACCGCGGTCACCTGGGAAACCCCGGCCTCGCTCGCCTGCGTCTATGGCGTGGTCAAGGCCACCAGCCAGTGCAACAACACCGTGGTGAAAACCGTTGCCACCGGCGGCAGCAAGATGATCGCCATCGTCGATGCGTTCGACGATCCGAACGCCGAGGCCGACCTGGCCGTGTTCAGCAAGCAATATGGCCTGCCCGCGCCGAGCAGCGCCAATTTCGAAGTGGTCTATGCCACCGGCAAGCAGCCCAGGCAGGATCCCACCGGCGGCTGGGAAGCGGAGGAATCGCTCGACGTCGATATGGCCCATGCCCTCGCGCCGAACGCCAAGGTCGTGCTGGTCGAAGCCGCCTCGGCTGCCCAGGTCGATCTGCTGCAGGCCGAAAAGATCGCGCTCAGGATGGTCAATGCCGCCGGCGGCGGCGAGGTCTCCAACAGCTGGGCCGGCCCCGAATACCCGCAGGAAGCAGCGCTCGAACCCTTGTTCACCAGCAGCAAGGTCGTGGTGTTCGCCTCCGCCGGCGACAGTTCCGGCGTCGGCACGCCATCGATCCTGCCCAATGTGATCTCGGTCGGCGGCACCACCATCAACCGCGCCAACAGCAACGGCAGCGGTGCGTTCAAGAGCGAGACGACCTGGTCCTCGACCGGCGGCGGCCTGTCCGCCTATATCGCCACGCCGAGCTTTCAGAGCAAGGTGACCAGCGTCGTGGGAACCCACCGCGGCAGCCCCGATATCGCCGCCGATGCCAACCCGGCCAGCGGCGCCATCATTTACGACAGCTTCCCCTACATGGACACGACGCTCGGCTTCGTCGTCCTCGGCGGCACCAGCCTGGCGAGCCCGCTGGTGGCGGCGCTGGTCAACAATGCCGCCAGCTTCAAACCCTCCACCACGGCGGAATTGACCGAAATCTATGCCAATCTCGGCAATACCAAGGCCTTCGCCGACATCACCGCCGGCCAATGCCCCAATGCCGCCGGCGGCGCGGCGTCGGTGGGGTATGATCTGTGCACCGGTGTAGGCGCGCCGATCAGCACGATCGGGAAATAACCCCGCCAGGTCATTTTGACGACATACAGAATTTTGCCATCCGCGATGCCGGCGGGACGCGATGAGCGTCGCGCCGTGCAGCGCAGGGTGGCGCGTTGAGGAGCAAGCAATTGTCCAGCAGTACGATCAATGGAAAAGTTACGAAAACCGTCACCTTGGGACAGGGCAGCTACGGCAGCCCGCTCACCGTGTCGCAGACCGGCAGCGTGGCGCCCAGCGCCGCGGGCGCCGTGGGCATCATCGTGCCGGCCGGCTTCAAGGCGGGCAGCATCACCAATGACGGCCATGTCAGCGGCGGCAACGGCAATGGCACAACGCTCGCCGGCGGCATCGGCATCGACATGTCGGCCGCAGCCAGCCTGGTGAACGCCGGCACGCTGACCGGCGGCACCGGCGGCTATGGCGGCACGAACGTGGGCACGGGCGGCATCGCGGTCGATCTTCTGGCCGGCGGCAGCGTGGTCAATAGCGGCGACATCACCGGCGGCACGGGCGGCAGCTCACCGGTGACCAGCGGCGGCACCGGCGGCGCCGGCATCGTGCTGAAGGGTGCCGCCACGCTGAGCAACACCGGGACCATCGCCGGCGGTGCCGGCGCCTATTTCTCCGGCGGCGACAACAATTACAAATTCAGCGCCGGCAACGGCGGCGTCGGCGTCGATCTGTCCGGCGGCGGCACGGCGACCAACAGCGGCACGATCCTGGGCGGCGCCGGGGGCCGGCAATCCATCTACTCCCTGCCTGGGAACGGCGCTGTGGCCGTGGAGCTGTCGGCCAGCACCCTGGTCAATGACGGCATCATCACCGGCGGCGAAGGCACTTACGCCACCTACCATGTCGGCGGCTACGCCGGCGGGGGCGTCATCATCACCAAGGATGGCGTGCTGACCAATGCGGGCACGATCACCGGCGGCGCCGGCGGCGGCTCGCGTTATGGCGGCGCCAACGCCGGCGGCACCGGCGTGACCATCGATACCGGCACGGTGACGAACACCGGAACCATCATCGGCGGCGCCGGCGGCAACACCTATTATGGCCAGGCCGGTTATGGCGGCTACGGGGTGGTCATCAACGGCGGCACGCTGCTCACCTCCGGCACCATCGCCGGCGGCGCCGGGTACCAATACCAGCAAGCGGTGGTTTTCGGGTCCGCGGCCGGCACGCTGGCGCTCGACCCGACCGCGGTGATCGACGGCAGCGTCACCGCCAGGGCCGCCGACACGCTGGAACTGAGCGGCACCACGGGCAGCAGCGTCGGCACGCTGACCGGCGGGCTCGGCATCAAGTTCAACGGCTTCGGCCATGTGGACGTGGACAAGGGCGCGACCTGGACGCTCGCCGGGTCCAACTACCTGTATCACAACAGCTCGGTGATCGTGGACGGCACGCTGCTGGTCGGCGGAACGCTGGCCGATGCGGGCCAGATCTCGGTGGCCGCGGGCGCCACGCTCGGCGTCACCGGCGCGGCCTCGGCGCAGATCGAGAGCCTGTCGCTCAGCGGCGGCACGGTCACCGGCGATGCGACAGGTGCCATTGCGGTGGGTGCCACCGCCGGCAAGGCCGGCGCCATCACCATCGACGGCCACGCCAGCCTGACAGGCTTCGGCACGGTCGGCGGCGCCTCGATCGTCAATGACGGGTCGATCGTGGCGGAGGGCGGCACGCTGACGCTGGCGACCGGCCTTGGCGGCGTCGGGGCGGGCATCGTGCAGATCGACTCCGGCGCCGCGCTGGTGGTGGAGTCCTCGGTGATCCGCAACCAATTGTCGTTCGGCGGCCCGGCCAGCCTGCTTCTGGCCGATGCGAAAGCATTCAAGGGCACGATCGCCGCATTCGGCAGCGGCGATGTGATCGACGTGGAGAAACTGGCGGCCAATACGCTGACCTACGCGGGCGGCACGCTGACGCTGGAGCACGGCAGCACCGTGCTGGATACGCTGACCTTCTCGGGCAGCCTGACCGCGGCGGATTTCAGCCTTGCGTCGGACGGCAAGGGCGGCACGGACATCAGCTTCGTCAGCAGTTCTGCCGCTGAGACCTCGGTTGGCGGCGCGTCGCACGCACATAATGTGGGCGCGGTGGCGTTGCCCTGGATGTTCACGTTGCATAGTGCTTGAGGACGGCTTGGGGGGCGAAGCCGCCCCCCAAGACTGGACGGCGCCTGGTGCTATCGCTCCCAATGTCGCCGTCTTTGGCATGCGCCGGGCGGCGGCGTTTCCAGGCGTCGTACCATTCTCAAGCGGCTGGACGCTCTGCTGGTTCACCGACGGCCGCACGCGCCTCGGCTTGGTGCGGCAGCCGCCATGCTTTGACGATGGCGTAAATCGCCGGGATGACAAGCAGGGTCAGTATGGTGGACGACACCATTCCGCCCACCATCGGAACGGCAATGCGGCGCATGAATTCGGAGCCGGTGCCGGTACTCCATAGAATCGGCAGCAGCCCGGCCATGATCGCCACGACGGTCATCATCTTCGGCCGCACCCGCTCCACCGCGCCGCGCATGATGGCCCCTTGCACATCTTCGCGGCTCAGGACCGCCCCGTCGAGACGGCGCTGCTCCCGCACCGCGGCCAGCGCGTGGTCCAGGTAGATCAGCATGACCACGCCGGTTTCCGCGGCAACACCCGCCAGGGCGATGAAGCCGACAGCTACGGCGACACTCATGTTGTAGCCGAGCCACCACATCAGCCACGCGCCGCCCACGAGCGCGAACGGCACCGACAGCATGACGATAAAACTCTCGGTCAGCCGGCCGAAATTGAGAAACAGCAGCACCAGGATCACGACCAGCGTTGCCGGCACAACCAGCTTCAACCTCGCCTCTGCCCGCTGCAAATATTCGAACTGGCCGCTCCACGCGATATGGTAGCCCGGCGGCATGTTGACCTGCCCGGCCACTCTCGCCGCTGCCTCCGCGACATAACCACCCAGATCGCGGCCTTGCAGGTCGATATAGATGTAGGCAACCGGCTGCGCATTCTCGGTGCGTATGCTGGGCGGCCCGGTGGTGACATGGATGCTGGCGACCTGGCCCAGGGGGACCATCGCACCGCCCATCGCCGGCACCAGTACCTGACTTGCGATGGCGTGCGGATCCTCCCGCAGGCCGCGCGGATAGCGCAGGTTCACGCCATAGCGCTCCCGGCCCTCGACGGTCGTCGTGACCGTCTCGCCGCCCAGCGCGGCCGCCACGATTTTCTGCACGTCAGCGACCGACAGACCATAGCGGGCTGCCGCTTCGCGGTCCGGCACGATCTCGACATAGTGGCCGCCCTCCAGCCGCTCGGCGAAGGCGCTCGTGGTGCCCGGCACGCCATGGACGACACGCTCCACCTCCGTCGCCAGACGCTCCAGCACATGCAGGTCCGGCCCGAAAATTTTCACGCCGACCGGCGTGCGGATGCCGGTGGACAGCATGTCGATGCGCGCCTTGATCGGCATCGTCCAGGCGTTGCTCACGCCGGGGAGCTGCAAGGCCGCATTCATTTTCGCAATGAGCTGGTCGAGCGTTTCGCCGGCCGGCCAGGCGGATTGCGGTTTCAGGTTGACCAGTGTTTCGCTCATCTCCAGCGGCGCCTGATCGGTCGCGGTCATGGCGCGGCCGGCCTTGCCGAATACAGACTCCACCTCCGGAAACGATTTGATCACCCGGTCCTGCAGCTGCAACAATTCGGCTGCTTTGGTTACTGATATCCCCGGCAGCGTCACCGGCATGAACAGCAGCGTGCCTTCGTTCAGGCTGGGCATGAATTCGCTGCCGAGCTGCATCGCCGGCCAGGCCGTGGCCCCCAGGATCGCGATGGCGGCGGCGACGACCGGGACCGGCACCCGCAGCACGGCGCGGATCAGCGGGCGATACAGAAGGATCAGCGCCCGGTTGATCGGGTTCTGGGCCTCGGGGACGATGCGCCCGCGCACAAAGACCAGCATCAGCACCGGCACGAGCGTGATGGACAGCAAGGCGCCGGCGGCCATGGCAAAGGTCTTTGTAGCGGCCAGAGGTTTGAACAGCCGCCCCTCCTGATCCTCCAGCGCGAACACCGGCAGGAAGGCGGCCACGATCACCAGCAGGCTGAAGAACAGCGGGGGCCCGACCTCGCGGGCCGCGGCGATCAGCGCCGGGCCGCGCGGCGCGCCCGGCGGCAGGCGTTCGACATGCTTGTGGGCATTCTCGATCATCACGAGCGCCGCATCCACCATCGCGCCCAGCGCGATGGCGATGCCCCCTAAACTCATGATGTTGGCGCCGAGTCCCAGCGCGCGCATGCCGGCGAAGGCGGTCAGGATGCCGACCGGCAGCGTGATGATGGCGACCAGCGCGCTGCGGACGTGCAGCAGAAACACGATGCACACGGCAGCAACGATCAGGCTTTCCTCGAGCAGCGTATGTTTCAGCGTATAAATGGCGCCGTCGATCAGTTGCGAGCGGTCGTACACCGGCTTGACGGACACGCCTTCGGGCAGACCCGGCGCGATCTCGGTCAGCCTGGCCTTGATGTTGGCAATCGTGGTCAGCGCGTCCGCGCCATCCCGCTTCAGCGCAATGCCGCCGACCGCCTCGCCGGTCCCGTTCATCTCGGCCATGCCGCGGCGCTCGTCCGGCCCGAGCTCGATGCTTGCCACGTCGCGGAGCAGAACCGGTGTGCCGGCCGGATCGGCCTTGAGGACGACGCTGCCGATATCGTTCACATTGCGCAAATAGCCGCGGCCGCGGACCATGTATTCGGTCTCGGTCATTTCGATCGTCCGCCCGCCGACATCTATGTTGCTGGCGCGGATCGCGTCCGACACGCGGTCCAGCGGAATACCGAAAGCTTGCAGTTTCCGGGGATCGACGACGACCTGATATTGTTTTTCGAAGCCGCCGACGCTCGCCACCTCGGCCACGCCCTTGGCCGTCACCAGGCCGTAACGGACGATCCAGTCCTGGATGCTGCGCAGCTCGGCCAGCGTCCGGTGGGCGCCCAGGACGACATATTGATAGACCCAGCAGACACCGCTCGCGTCCGGCCCCAAGGCGGGCGTGATACCGGCCGGCAGGCGCCTGGCGGCAAAATTGAGGTATTCCAGAACGCGCGACCGCGCCCAGTAGAGATCGGTGCCGTCCTCGAACACGACATAGACGAACGACACGCCGAAATCCGAAAACCCGCGCACGACGCGGGCGTGCGGCACTGCGAGCAGGGAACTGGTCAGCGGGTAGGTGACCTGGTCCTCGACCACCTGCGGCGCCTGGCCGGGAACCTCGGTATAGACAATCACCTGCGTATCCGAAAGGTCCGGCAGGGCATCGAGCGGGGTGGTGGCGGCCGACCACACCCCGATGCCGGCGATCATCAGCGTGGCCAGCAGCACCAGCACTGTGTTGCGCGCGCACAGCGCGATCAGGCGGTCGATCATGGCGTGCCGCCGGAGGCAAAACCCTGGAGGGCGGCACGCAGATTGCTCTCCGAATCGATGAGAAAATTGGCGCCGGACACCACGCGCTCACCGGCCTTGATGCCGTCGGTCACCTGCACCCAGCCATCGCCACGCACGCCCAACGTCACGCTTCGGGGCGTAAAGCGGCCTTGCCCGACGGCAACCAGCACGGTCTGCCGCGCGCCGCTGTCCAGCACGGCGGAGTCCGGCACCGTCACCACCGGGGCGCCGGCGGCGGCGGCCTCGATCCGCACGTTTGCGAACATGGCCGCGCGCAGGACGCCGTCGGGATTGGGCAGCGCGATGCGCACGCGGGCCGTGCGCGTGTCGGCCGAGAGCGACGGATAGATGAAGTCCACGCGGCCTTCGAAAACCCGGCCGGGAAAGGCGACGAAGCTGGCGCGGGCCGTCTGCCCCGGCGCGACCGCGCCTACATCCTGCTCCTGCACCTGGGCGATCAGCCACAGGCTGGAAAAATCCGCCGTGCGGTAGAGCGCCTCCCCCGCATCGACGCGCATACCCTCCTGCACCGGCTTGTCGATGACGACGCCATCGTCTTGCGCCACCACGGCAATGCGCCGCGCCGGCCGGCCGGAGCGGCGCAGGCGCGCGATTTCGTCCTCGGGGATGTTCAACGCACGCAGGCGTTGCAAGGAGGCGGAGGCGATTGCGCCGCCCATGCGGGCAGCAATAAGATATTCGTCCTCCGAGGCGACCATGTCGGGCGCGTAAATCTCGGCCAGCACCTGACCGCGCTTGACCGGGTCGCCGTTCGCCGCGACGGCCAGATGCTCGATCCAGCCCGGCACCCGCGTGGTGACCGTGGCCAGAAGCCGCTCGTTGAACTGTAGGGTGCCTACCGCCTGAATGCTGCGGCCGGCAGGCGGGCGCAGGGACGCCGCTTCGGTCCGCACGCCGAGCATCTGCAGGCGGCCCGGCGCGATCCGGACGGTGCCGGGCGGGTCATCACCCCCTTCATCGGCCCCTCCTTCATCGGCATAGACCGGGATGTAGGCCATGCCCATCGAATCGGTCTTGGGCTTGGGCGAGGTGTCCGGCAGGCCCATCGGGTTGCGGTAGTAAAGGAGGCGGTGATGACCGCCGGCCGGCGGTTGGGCAGAGACCGGCCGATCCTCGGCCCAGGCGAGGCCGATGCAGGCCGCCAGGGTGAGCGCCGATGCTGACAGGAGGGACCGCATCACAGTTCTCCCCCGATCAGGCGCTCGATGGCGGCAAGCTCGACCTGTTCATCGAGCTGCGCCTGCAGCATCTGCTGTTCGACCCCGTGCTGCTGACGCTCCACGGTGATGGCGCCAGCCAGATCGCCCCGGCCCTGGCTGTACTCGGCCAGCACCGTCTGGAACGCGGCGCGCGCCTGGGGCATCGCCTCGGTGCGCAGCAGCGCCTCCGTCGCGCGTGCGGCGCGGAATTTCGACAGGCTTTCGGCCAGGGTGCCCTCGATCTCCAGCCGGGCCGCATCGTAGCGCTGCTGCGAAGCGCCAAGCTGCGCTTGCGCCTCCCGCTGACCTGCTGCCTCATGCCCCCATGGAAGCGGGATGTTGAGCCCGACCGTGGCCGCGAACCCTACGGGGCGGTTGTTGGTCTGGATGAGCGGCCCTGCGCCCAGCGTCACGTCCGGGTACCAGGCTTTTTCCGCCAGCCTGCTGCGCGTGCGCGCCGCGTCGATCGTGGCGGCGCCGGCGGCCAGAATCGGATTGGCCGCGCGGGCGCGATCCACCAGCACGTCCAGGGCGGGCTCGGCCGCCGGGATCGGCCGCGCGCGCACCGGTTCGGCGAGGGGCGCGGCGGCGGGCCGGCCGATCAGCACGTTGAGGCGGGCACGCGCGGCCTCCTGCTCGCCGGCAAGCCGGACATCCTCGGTCCTGGCCGCCGTCTCCTCGCCGAGCGCCTGGATGACGGCAAGCTGATCGCCGCCGCCCTGCCCGTAGCGGGCGGATGCGGCAGCCCGCATCCGGTGCGCCAGCCCGGCAATCTCCCGGTTTACCGCCCGGTCGCGCGCCGTCAGATAGTAGCGCGCGTAGGCAACCTTGATCGCCTCGTCCAGCGCATCCTGCGCCGCACGCGCGCGGCCGCGGCTGGCCTCCACCTCAGCCAGCGCCGCCGCCCGGCGCAGGCTCCGCTTGCCCCAGAGCGGGAACGCCTGGGTCAGCATGACGGTGTGGGCGCTGAAGACGTTCGGGTCTCTATAATAAGTGTAGCTGTCGGTGATGCTCGGGTCATCGAGCGCGCCGGCGCCCTCGGCCCTGGCGGAGGCCGCGTCGGTATCGAGTGCTGCGGCCCGCAGCGAAGGGCTGAGGCTTCGCCCCGCGGCCAGCAGCCCATCGACTGCCGCGCCCAGGGGGGCTTCTGTTTGCGCATAGGACTGTGCAAAGGCCGGGGCGAACGCCGGCAGGGCGCTGAGCGCAAGAGCGCAGGCGGGCGCCGCGGCGCCCGCGAAAAGACGTGGGAAAATCATCGAAACACCCTTCGTGACCCGCTGACGCACGGCACGTGCATTGCGGGCGGTGAACAGAGCTGTGACGGTTGGACGCACCTCGCGGATGCGCCGGCTCGGCTCAGATCGTTCGCGGCGGAAGGGGCTCGGGTTCGGGGGCGAAATCGGCCAGCCTGGACCAGGCCGACCAGTAATCGACGCTGCTGAAGTTTGCCGCGATGTGGAGGGTCACTGTCCGCGCCGGCAAGGCGGCATCAGTGACACAGCATATCTGCTTGCAGTCGGCATTCATGTCCTTGCACGGCGGCATCGGCGAATCATGCCGAATGCCTGCCTGCGACATCATCATGCCGCAAGGCATGCCGCCCATCACCATCGGCGTGGCATGGTCCGCCGCGCGCGCAAGCTGCGCCGATGTGCCGCCGATGAAGGCGAACGCGATCAACACGAGCAGGAGTTGGCGCGCTCTACGAACCATAATGTCCAAAGATAGCATCGCAGCCGATACCAGAGCAATCGCAGGTGCTGGTATCCCGCCAGCCGGACAGAGATTGCCTGCGGACCAGACTGATCCTGCCTCCGCCCGTGACGCTCGGCATTGATTCCACCGTTCCCAACCCCGGCCGGCCGTATCCGAAGGCCAAAGTCAAAAAACCATGTGGCAAGCCCGCGGCGAGGCCGGCTCATTCCTGCCGATGCGCGGATGATCCGATACAGGCTCGACACCAACGTTACGAGCCAGGTGGGAAAGCAAAAACCTCATGCGGAGTGCGATCAAGGCACACCTCAATTTTAGTTGTTCGTCACTCAAAGGCGTGTTATATTTTTTAGATGATCGTCGGGCGGTGGATCGATTGCAGCGGTTCCGGTTCAAGGATGTGGTTTTTCTTGCGCATTGCGCTACTGTAAGTTGTATGATCGGCGGCTCTACATTAATCTCTTTCCTCAATTAGGAAGATTCGCATGCTTCGCCCTGCATTTAAGCTCTTGCCTGTAGCACTTCTCGCATCATTGTCGGCTTGCGCCACCATATTCACGGGCACAACCCAGCAGATCGCCATCGATTCCGTGCCGGAAGGTGCCAGTTGCAAGGTGCTGCAAGGCGGCGCGCCGGTGGCGAGCGTTGTCAGCACGCCTGACACGGTGCGGATCGAAAAATCCAGCGCGGCCATCCAGGTGAGTTGTTCCAAGCGCGGTTATCACTCAGCGGATCTGACCGAGGTTTCAGGCGTCAATGGCTGGTTGTTCGGTAACTTGGCCATCGGCGGGGTGGTTGGCATCGTGATCGATTTCTCCACCGGGGCTGCGTATCGTTATACGCCGTCTCTGTCCTTGTCGCTGGACCAGCAGCCTGGCGGCCCGCAGATCGGCTATCGTCAGCCCTATGGTTACACACCGGATTACGCTGGCCCCCCGGTTGGGGAAACCGCGGCCGCGCAAAGCGAGGCCGAGCGATTCCGCGCCGCGACCGGGCGCACATTGCCGGCGGAGCATGGGCTGATCCTGCTCCCACCCGCCACGCCAGGCGGGGACCCGACTTATATATGGCCGACGTCGCACATGGAGTGATCGGCCTTGGATCGTGGTGGGCCGCGGCGCAGCCTTCCCTCCAGAAGCTGGCCGAACCACGGGGTTGACTCGGGCCTCGCAGGCTCCTAGTTACAGCCCCCTCGGCCACCCCCGGAACTCGCGGGGCGGCTGGCGTAAGAAGTCACTGCCGTATCCGGCGCCGCAGCCCGAGCAAGGGTTGCCAAGGTCGGATGCATTTCATACCCGCGCAGGGTGGGGCGACCCATCGCGTGCGGGCCATGGTCGTTGAGGATGAGAGCGTATGCCGACGATAAACCAGTTGATTGCG
>Ga0116227_10013392_pt1 | contig 12911 bp, 6 predicted proteins | sample S1TSphgellanicum_FD_89693 | JGI IMG/M metagenome (GOLD analysis project Ga0116227, IMG submission 89693) | Host-associated microbial communities from peat moss isolated from Minnesota, USA - S1T2_Fb - Sphagnum magellanicum MG | ecosystem: Host-associated > Plants > Peat moss > Unclassified...
ATCTAAGGCTACGTATTTGCTTCTTTTTTTATTTTATTTTTTGGATTAAAAAATAAAAAATAAGAAATGAGCAGAAAAATCTAAGGCTACGTATTTACTTCTTTTTTTATCTTTTTTTTTTGGATTTGTTTTTTCGGATTTTTCTCCCCTTCTCTTAAATTAACAAAAATGAAGAAACAATTTTTTAAAAAAAAAAAGAAATGGGCAGAAAAATCTCAAGCTACGTATTTGCTTCTTTTTTTATCTTTTGTTTTTTGGATTTGTTTTTTCGGAAAAATCTAATGCTACGTATTTGCTTCTTTTTTATCTTTTTTTTTTTGTTTGACGTCTGGCCAGTACCTCCGGGGACCATTCACAACAACCACGCAGCAGGAGAGGTTGCTTCCGGTCCGAAGTAAGTAACGGCGGGGGGGAGGGGGGGGGGGCACGGGTGCATTATGCACCGGGTTCACACTAGTATAATTAATATGCCATTTGGTAATTTTTTATTGTGCCATGTGTTATAATTTCGGACTACCATAAACAATCATAATGGACGATGAAAATCAATGTTTCAAAAAGAAAATTAATGCCATGTGTCAAACTATAATGGATGGATGACAATTAATGACATTAAAATGATATCATGGGTTCAATTATAATGGAGTTACATAGTAGTTGAAAATTAGTTATTTTGTCGAACTTGCAATGAATTGCACTATATATACAATGAATTGCAACTTTACAATTCATGCAATTTGTCCATTAACACTCATAGTGTATAAATATAATGAGTTACAAATGTTTGATGCAATTCAAAAATTGAACTACAAGGCAAGTTACAAAACACCCCTTTTCTCATAATGATATATTGTTAAAACATCCCACATATACCCAACAATCTTCTTTTGCATTTTTAAGCATTTTGTAGCTTAATCATTATTAAATATTGGAAATTTTCACAATTGGGCCAATGGAATTTTAATTTTTGTAAAATTAGGCCAAATAAATGGAGGTTTTAACACTTGGGCCTTGAGTGGGACTTGAGTTTAAAATGAAAGCGAAACTTGAAGACCTTATTTCCTTTTTCATCATTATTGTGGCAAGGTTTTAAAACACCACCCCTTGTTAGGTAAACCTCTTGCACCCTTCTTCCATTTTTTTAGGTTTTAGATTCATTTACATCAAATGTTTTGTTGTTCAAATTATTATTTTTTTAATTTTAAGCTTGAGGTGTTTAACTTCGCACAAATTATAAAGTTAATAGTTAGGTGTATTTATAGTTGCTAATGTTTGAAGTTTTTTTATTTGAAATTTATAACATCGAATATACAATGAAGCCCTTGCTTGTATCATATCTATTTCAATAAATTGATAAAATAAGCATTTGGTTTCTATTTGAGGGGAAGGTTTGAAGTCAAAATGTTCTAATAGGTTAAAATGTCCATGGAACATCGAAAATTTCCTTACACCTTTATTACCTTTAACATCTCCATTATCACTATTAGGCACAAATAAAAGGATTTGATAATGAGTTATTGCAATAAGGGCACAATTATTCAAGATGTTTGAAGTTGTGAAAGAAAGATAAATATTATAATTGATTCTTTAATGAGTAATGGCCACCCATTATTGTTATGATGAACAAAATATGATGTTGTTCATTATTTAAAAAAGGCTTGCATGATTCAAAGACTCACACAAACCCTATGACATGTTAAGTTTAAATACATTGGACAATTGGTTTACAACAAATAGAAAGTTCAAGCCTCATGTGGTGGACATGGTGAAATAATCAAACTTTTGGAGCTTTGGTTTGAAGCCACAAAATCAAAACCCTTTGTTTATAAATTGATATTGTTAATGGCTTATTTGAATTACTATTAATGCAATGAGAGTAAATCTAGTCAATCTTTTCATTTTGGAATTTATTAGCTTATACTTGCTTACTTCAAGGCAAAAATCCTTCGCATTCTTGACAAGATGAAAATCGCATTGAGGTTTAATCAAAGGTTTGTGCAACAACACTTGAATTGGTGTTTTTGACACCCAAATATTGTGCATGGCAAGATCTCAAATGATTAGCAATCAGAAGGCACATGTATGGCATATAAAATTGCATGTCTAGTATTGTCATATAGCATCCCACTATCATTTGTGGTTAATTTGGACCAAACAGGTATTTGCCATCACCATGACTTGCATTGATAAATATAAATGCCATTAAACCTTAGGTTTGTGCAGAACCATACTTGTAATACAAATAGTATAATATTGTGATGTGCTTTTTAATCAAACAATTTCATTTGAACCATTGAACATGTATTCACCTCATCCCCACAGCTAATGGACATACTTGGGGAAAGCATGGCAAGAAAGATGTCACCTAGATTGGAATGGAGGTTAAACATCAAATCACACGTGTCAAATATCTTGTCCTATACATGAGCCTTTGCTTCCATTTCAATTTCAAATAGTTTACAAGGGTAAGAAAAAAAAATTGCCAAAATGCCTTGAGGCTTGTCATATGTTGAGTCATCATTTTTATGTGATTTTACGTCACTATCATTGGTCAAACTTATAGACTTGTAAGGATTTTATTGCATTCATTTTGGTGCCTTATTTTGAGTTGAAATGTGAGTACTAGATGATCAAAAGATGGTATAGTTCATTGATTGCTAGGGTGTTCAACAATTGGTGAAGTTTCACAAGCATATGAAGAAGGAACATCCCAACATTTGTTTCCTATATGTGCTTGCAAGTTGTATTTTCAAATAACAACCTTGTGATGTTGTTTTGTAGCGACTTTTAAAATGTGTTTCTACTAACCACTTTAAGAAATGGTCAATTGAAATAATTAATGAATATTGAGAAACAAATAAGCCTTGACAAGATGTTGATTTGCAAGCCAATTTGCCCATGATGCACAAAATAGTTTTGATGTAGCTATGGAAGTCTTATGTAGATGCAAGTTATCACAAGGAGAGATTGCATCTAGATTGGAAGATTACAAAATTAGAGGGCATTTGGGCCATTGGGCTAAATAGTTATTGAGCAAAATGTTTTTGAACTATTTTTGTTCTACCAGGGTATTGATAGCCCTACCTTTTGACACTAAACCCTCCACCCATGGGAGCTTAAATATCCATTAAGTCTAAACTTTTGTTGTGTCGTCATATGACATTTGATGTTTCTTTTCATCCAAGTTTTGCTTCTTAGAAAGTAGGGTAGTATGTTGTTGACTGCCTTCTTGAACCATGTATAGAAATTTAAAACATTTTCTTAAATTTTAATCAAAGTTCAACTATTGAAAATCTCAAAAACCACATGAAGGTAGCACTTCTAGTTTTACTATAGCTTTTTGGTTATATATAGCCAACAAAAAAAAGACTATTACTTTCAACTATCATTTGGCAAATCCTTAGCAACATGTGATTTTAGAAATTTGTGAGTACATAGTCCATACTAACTTGCATATATGGAGTCATTGGGCATTGGCATATCGCAACAAGCTTTTTAGGATTTTTTCCCATGTGATCAAGATGCCATGTGATGTTAGTTTCAATCATCTATTTATGAACCAAATGAGATTTGGCTAATCTTCCACTAAATAGATTAATTGGTACATTCGGGTTTCATATTTCTTCCAAAAGTCCATTGGATTGGACATGGATTTTAAAAGTCTAAACACAATATATGCAACTACATGCTTGTTCCATTTCCAATCCACTACTCATGTTATACATTTGTGTGAATCTGCCAGCCCCCTCCTTTGCCATTCAGCTTTGTGTGAAAGCTAACGACTATTCTAAAATGATAAATCATGAATTTGGTTCATGGAATGTTTTCTTTCATATTAAGATTCTGAAAATAATAAGAATTTTAATATTATTGATCAAAGAATAATTGAAAATTGCTTCTGAATTCAAAAGATATTGGTAGGCAATTGGATGACCCCATGGAAACTATCTTTGAAACATTTGGTTTAGATCTAAAAAAAGTGAATATTTAATAGATTCATACATCTTAAATTTGTGGGGGCCTCTAAACTAACCTCATGAACCAACTTGTGTCTAACATCACCACGAAAATATGACTTTTGAAAATTTGCCACCTTGTTTAGCAAATAGGAAATTTTTTAAAAAAATTCCTCACCCAAAAGTTGGAAATAACCCAGTTTAGGAGAAGATGTTTATATCAAAGTTTACAAGCAAAAGACATCAACCTTTAAAACTCAGATAGTGAAATAATTCAACTTTATTGCCCATAATCGATCATTCATTTCTCCCTCATCCCAAGTTCAAATGACATGATTTTTTTTTCACAAACCTCATATGCATACCTTCTATCTACCTTAGAATTTTCTCATCAATGAAACATGGTAGCTTAACCAAATTCTTCAAAAGTTTGAAGGTTTAAAACTTGCCCATAACTAATAAAATTGCACTTTCAATGGTGAGGAATTTTCATTTCTCAACCACATTTCAATTTTTTTAATTCAAAACATTTAGCTTAAAGTCTAGCTACAATTCTTTTGAGTCATTTTTTTAAAAAAATAACATTTTACATGATTATTGGGCATTTATGTGATTGTGGCTCCCTCCTCCCATTCCCTAACATGCTTGAAAACATTCTACCTGACAAGGGACCTCCAATTAAAAGGGGAAAGAATTGCTTGTTCTTTGTGATATTATAATTGCACACTATTGAATGAAAAAGGAAGTATGCCAATCATAGAAAGGGAAAATGAAGTACCTAAAATAAAGTTTGGGAAGGAGCTTCAAAAAGTGAACTTGTCAACATGCATCATCCACTATTGTTGTAGTTGCTACTCCTTTAGTAGGTAACAAGGAGCTACAAGTGATGAGATGAAAACTAATGATGCAAAGATAACATTTTGGAAACAAAATTAGAGTAACAAACAAGAGGAGAAAGGAACAAATGAGAGCCATGAGTAGAAGAAGAAGAAGCTTGGGAATGTAGTATAATGCGCTTCAATTAAAGGAAGAGATTGGGCAGCACCCCGAACCCTACTTCCAATTCATTCCCACCTTCTTTAAAAGCAGTAATTGCTATTACATTCTTGCAACGACCAGGCTTGCCATTGATGGCAAGCTCCTACAATGGTAGGAAAGTATTTTTTTCCAGGAAAGCCTTTGTTTTTTTTGGGTTTGGTTTTGTTTTCTTCTCTCTTTTTTTGGGGTGGGGAAGGGGATGCTTAGGTTTTTGCTTCCTAGGAACTTTTTATTTATTTATTTATCTGGGATGGCTCCCTTTTTGTGTCCCCAATTGGTTCAAGATACCCCTTGTCCTCATTATTTTTGCCTTTACACTTTAAGTGGTTTTTCAAAGCAAGTAAAAAAGGTTCACCTTCCTACTAGCTTCATTTCTTAAACTAACCAAGCCATTTTATCTTTGCAAATGTCCTCCCTTCATGTGCTTCTCCCTGGTTCTATTCATCTTGCTTCTTGGGGTTGGTTTCAGGCTCCATTTTGGGGTTGTTTAAATATCTTTTCACATGCTTTCATTTGATTCATAGGGTCCCTCGAGCTATCTAGGATGAGGTCATGCAAGCTTTTTGCTTACCCCTTGATTGAATTATTTGAGGCTCAATATATGAGTTAACATGGTTCTTTTTCCTTCTATTACCACGTTGATGTTTACGTTATATTCAATGAGGTTGTGCAGGTCAACAAAAGGTTTCTGCTCAACTCAAAATGTTTATGGCGAATGATTAATCTTCTCTTTAGGAGGAGTCTTCACATGCCTCTATGCACCCCATTTTCACCACTCATGGGAAGATTCTTCAACCACTCGTTTTCGCTAATGTTTAACTTTAGGGAAAGCCAATGAGTACAATCGTGTTGCTAAAACTCTCCAACCCATGATGCTAGCTATTCCATTAGAGGACACTATTGTTGCCCTACTATGGCTACACCCCCTTCTTTCAAACTTGAACATTTTTTTGTCATGGGTAGGATTTTGTTTACCCAAACCTTAGCCACTTGCTCCCCATTTGTTTTTGAGTGGGCTTTTTGGGATGGTATATGAACACCTTTCGAAATGTTTCATACCAGAGGACCCACCTTTAGGGTTTTTTGAATTATTCCAAGCTATTGTTGCTCATAGGGATACCCCCAGGTCGATGGCCCTAGTGTTAGGGGCTAGTAAATTGTTGGCAATGGAAAAAAACATTGGTGGTCTTCATCCTATTGACATAAGCAAGGTGTTTTTTCAACTTATTAGTCACCTCATTGTCTTATAGCTTCAAAGGCCATTTTAGGAGCACCTATCCCCCCATCAATTTGGAATATTGACCCCTTAAGGTTGTGAGGCCATCCTTTTTGACATCTAAGCCCTCCTCAACCTACTCTTTAATTGGGCCGTGATGTAAGTTAACATTGAAACATTTTTTATTACATTTTTTGAACTATTATTTTTAGAGAATTATGTGATGTTAGGGGGCCTTTGGTGAACATTATCCCCTTTTCCTAGTTGTTTTTTGGTGCTCATTTTTCTTTTTATTATTAACATGGGTGGCATGTGGAAGGGGTCATCATTATTGAATCATTTTTAAGCACGAATCAAGGTGACCCCCTAGGAGGTTTTTTATTTACTTTGGCCCATTATCGAACTCTCTTAGAGACCATCACGTGGGCCCCAAATTATGTCTTTCCATCTCTAACAAACGATACCCACATCGTGGGGCCTATGAGTGAGATTATCCGCACCTTTGATCACCTTTCAACCAAATTAACCCTAGTTGAGCTTAAGGTCAATGTGTCAAAGTGCAAGCTTTGGAGTCCATCATGGATTTCTTTAGGCATAGAAATTTCTCAAGGTTACATTTTGGTCATAGATGGTTTATACATTTTGTGTGTGCAAGTGGGTTTTCAGGACTTTGCCATGCATTTTTTGGATGAGGTTTTATCTCATGACGCGGTGCATATCGATGATCTTCTTTTCTTGGGAAACACCCAGGTCGTTTTGGACATTTTGTTTTCATGTGTAACTTATTGACTTTATTATTTCACATAGATAATACCTCCTCCTTCTTCCTTCTTATTTTTCCTAATGGGTTTTGATAAAAAAATTATGCAACTATGTGGGGACATTATGGGTCCAAGATCATGGGAGTCTTTTCAAGGCCCTTTAGCAAGGCATCAAGCTCAACTACTGATATCCTTTGGTGGTATAGGCCTTATATCTATGGAGGATTGTGTTCATCTATTTTTCTAAGGAGTTGGGCTTTAGTGGCTCTATATTTGTGCTCTAGGTCTCGTACTTTCAATAGAACCATTTTGGAGGAGTATGTTTTTACTTTTTTTAGTCATGCTTATGTGCAACACTAATGTCTTCTTCCTACAACTAGGGAGATGCATATTTCTTTTGAAAGTTTGACAGTTATCGGCACCATAGGTCTACATGCATCTTTGATGGACATCCACCATGAAACATCCCTTAGGTCTATCTTGGAGGATGATTCCATTTTCTTAACATCCAAAGCCTACATTTGTTCTTGTTTGGGCAAGGGGGTAGGGCTATGGTTGGTTGTTAGGTCATCTATCTATTCATTTTGCATTGCACACTCTATTTTCACTTCAACATTGCATTTTCATCTCGATTTGATTTAGCCTTTGGCATTTAGTTTTCTCACATGTCAATGTGAACATGAGTTGGACGCATTTGGCACACACTTACTTCATTACATGTTTGAAGGTCAACAAATAGCCACACATGATGCCATCTAAAACATCATGTATGCCTTCATTTGAAAAAGTGGGCACATTGTATGGAGAGAATAGTAGTACACCCTTACATTAAGAATTTCATTATGAGTCGATCTCTACATGACCCGAAAAGACCAAGTCTTCATTGCCAATGTGGTGGTTATTGACCTAATGTTAAAAAAGGTGGCTTCAAATGTCATTAGTCAACCAACAAGTGCAGTTGGGAAACTTAGCACCATTACTAAGATCCGCAAATATAAAGGGCTTCATGAGGGGCATCATTTTATTCCAATGGCCATGGAGGTACACAACACAGCCAGGCATGATATGGATTGTTTCACCAGGGAATGTTTTTTTCCACAATAGACGATCAAAAGGTCATTTATCCTTTTTTTTTCATTCAATTTTTCAAGCAACATGTTAATATTGCTCTTCAACATGTTTTACCTTCTACCATACAAAGTAAGATTGTGTCGGCAGGTGATGCTTGTTCTAGACCTCCCATTACTATTAGATCTCATGATTTGTATGCAGGTGACATTAAAAGGGCTACGAGTGAGATAGCTTCCTACCATGAGAGGGATTAGCTATCTCCCCTTTTTTTTGTTCCTATGAGTTTTTTGGCCTTTCTTTGGCCTTCCCTTTTTGTCTCCCTGCGATGGTTCCGGCCATCGATCTTTCATTGGATTTTTGTGATTCCCCTAAATCCAAAGGAATCTGGGCTGCTACTTGGCTACTGGGTCTATTATCTAAGTGCTAATGACATTACTAATACAAACAAAAGAGAATGGGTTCATCAGAATTTGATCCAAGGAACTATGATGACTTTTATCCATAAATAGTTTACCGGTATTGTTTCTGATTTTTCTGGGATTCACCAGGGGCTGAATCTGAGAGAAATGCATGCACAATCCACACAGGACAGATTCAGGGATCTCAATGAAAAATTCCAGTTCAGTTGGACAAGGATTCAAGGATCTCAATGAAGTTCAATCAGACATAGATTCATCATCTACAAGGGTGCAAAATTTCGTGCATTGTAGGGGGAGCTAAAAGTTGTGAAAACAATGAAAATTGGATGCAGATGCATGTATGTGGTGGTGGAAGCAAGTTTTTGTGTGCATCATATAAGGAGCTTTAATTTCAAGTCGTTGATATAGCAATTAAACCACAATTACTTCACAAGTGGAGAAAATTGGGGAATGCCATTCATTCTTTTGCAGCTGGGTCTCTAGATAGTAGTCACCAAAATGGAACTCATTTATTAATCCGTCAGTCCACTTGCAAGACAATGCTGCAAGTTGGTATCACGACTCACTCACGATGGCATCACATGACCAAGTGTTTTTAGAGATTTGTTGAATGAGTTGACTATCTATCATGCAGACTACAAGCAGGCTGTGTGATCATATCTAGATTGGTTTAGAAATTGGATTTCTGTAGATTTGTTTTTGGAGCCCATGTGGATCTCTCCCTGTTAATTGGAATGCCATTTTAGGGGCAAAGGTCCCTTTTAGTATGGGGGAAGGCCCATAGAAGCAAGCCTTCCATAGCATAAAGTGCAAATGTTGTCTTACCTAAATTGCAAAAGGGCTGTATTTGCACTTTGAAAGGTTTCTTAGATTGACTGGTGAAGATATCTTCCATGCGGTGAGGTGGTGTCAAATACCCCAAGAAAAACCCCCTTGCAATATTTTATGTGTAGAGTAAAGCCCTTGGTCATAGGCTTCACCGGAATAAGGGCTTGTGCAAGCAGAAGTTGAGCATGGGCACGATTCTAGTAAAGCCCATGGCTGACGGGTTTCCCCTGCCAACATTGAAGGAACAAATACTCTGGGTAACATGCCCTCCAATTACAATAAAAAAAGATTGGAGCAAGTCTTTACAAACTTCGAGAAATTCCCTAAGTGTGTTTGGAGGCATCTTATGCACATTAATAAGGCTTATTCAAAATGAGGAGATAGGCCTAACTAAGAGGCCTCTTGGTAAGTAGGTGACTCTCTTTCCTACCACTTTATGGTCTACTGATGTTTAGTCTTCTTATAATGTTGGCAGTGTCCTTTATGATGGGTAGAAACCCCATGGGTGCAGGAGCAATACCCAAATAAGAGGCTGAATTGGCTACCACATTGACCTAAGCCTTCCAATTTCCGAATGTCCCCTTCGGGCCTTCCCCTACACATACAATTGACAAGTAACTTTACCCCTCAGGAAAAGATTCTTTGATAGGATTGTAGGAAGAATATGTGTCTTTTCATTCAAGAAATGTAAAGTTGTGTCCTTCTCCATGCAGAAAATAAATTGAAAATATACCTTCCAGAACCATGTTCAAGAGTGGTTGATCTTCACCATAGATTGAAAATCAAAATTGGTAATGCTACAATGAAATCAAACTGGGAAACGAATTTTTTATGAAAACAACATGCATGTGCAAATTGCAATTGATTCTAACTTGAGACTCCTGCAAAGAGGGTGCCTCTAAACCCAAAATCGATCATAAAGTGTGACAAAGAAAGGTGCTAGAGTACATTACCATGCAAAAAGCAGGACAATGTGACATGATGATGTTTTTTTTCCGTTGAAATGGATAGTGATGGATGAAAGGTGAACATTCACAAAGGAACTTCATCCATAAAATCATAAGGAGCTACAAAAAGAAATCATGTGAACTGTTTTGTAACCTTTACAGGGTTTTACATATGTCATAAACCCTAGGGCTTGCCACCATAAAAAAAGAGTAGGTTATTGGGCATGTCAATTGCAAGGTTGCCTAGATGTGTAAGCAAAGATTCCATGAGTAAAATGATAAAATAACTACCTATATAGACTATGATTTTAGCATTGATTCAATTTTATAAAAATCAAGAATGTTGCATGTAAACATCTTGTATGTTGAATTTCTTTTTCTTTTTTGAAATTTTTTTCAATAATCATAAAGTCAATATTATTTCATTTTTCGTATATGTGTTTGTTAATTGACAAAGTAACACCCCAATGAATGACCTTTGGGAGGGAATAATGAAGCATTGTATGAATTATGAATGCAATACCTATATGAAGTATAAAAATATTCACTAAGTGTGGTTTGGTCAAGCCAAATTCCTTGTGTACACGAAAACAATTTTGGGAGCAGTTAATGCCACTTTTCAAGTGTTTATGTGTTACGTAATCCGCGAGAGGAGGATTACTGAAGGAAGTCGAGGTGTGAATACACCGAAACTATTTCAGTATTCTGGCTCCTCTCGTTGGTTACTGGTTAGTGTAACTGGTTTCCACACAAAAAGTTGAACTAGGTACATAAAACTAAAAACTAGCATGTGTTTCCGTAAGGGATTGTCCTTGCTTTGATAATAGAATCATGAAGGGCTTACTCATTCCATAATAATTAATATCTTTAGAGACAGTTCTGTGATACTTATGGATAAAATCAACACACAAAAATTACGCCTTGTTGTGTATCCAACACATGCTTCTGTAATTGGCTGTAATTGATTGCCCTAATCAGCTTACTCTCCTCACCTATTAATTAGGTGAAGTGCCTCCCAAGTTCCTTTTCTTTTTTTTCGCAATTAGCCAATTTGATTGGCCCATCACTCCAAAAAATTAATCTATGGAGGCTCCCCAAAATAGAATGCTCTATTTTGAAGTATAGTGATCCTTTCTTTTGGCCCCCCTATATAGGTGAAAGGAGGATAACATTTGCCAAAGCATATGGGATAAAAGTGAGGTGCTATGGAGAACATGTTTGGGAACTCATTGGGAACTTGAGGAACACAGTGGGAACCTGATGGGAACCAGGGAAAAATGAAAAAAAAAAACCTTCCCCCTGCCCCAAAACTTGAAAGGAAAAAAAGCAAGGTACCTTGAGTGCATGCCTGGGCCTTCCCATTGGCTGCATGAATTTTCTCTTTCCAAAATAGTTTGTCACCATTTTTGGCCTGGGCCAATACCCCTTGCAAAGAACACCCTACCTATGGAGATTAATTAATTGGGGGTGCCTCACAAGTCCAACCTTTTGTTTTTTTTAGCAATGATCCAATTTGGTTGGCCCATCACAAAAAAAAAGTTGAAACTGTGGAAGCTCCCCAAAAATAGAAGATTCTATGGAAAGATGGATTGCCTCCCCCTTTGGCCCACCTATATAGGTGAAAAGGGTAGAACTTTAGACAAAACATAGTGGATTAAAGCAAGGTGCTATTGGGAACACCCTTGGGGAGCACATTGGGAACCTAGGGAAATTATTGGGAACCTAATGGGAACTTGAAGGGAACATGTTGGGAACAAAGGAAAAACGAAAAAAATCCTCCCCCCCCAACCCAAAACTTAAAAGAAAAAAAATCAAGGCACTCTGAGTGCATGCTGAGCCTTCCCATTGGGGGCATGAAATTTCTATTTCCAAAACTGTTCATCACCATTTTTGGCCTGGGTTATTACCCCCATTATAAACTGGGGATACTTATTTATTCAGATCAAAAAAATTATATTGTAAACAGTTGCATAGGCAAAGAGCAATATAATAAGTTGGGTGCGTGGCAGAAACAGCCTCTCAAAAGTTGCCGAACCTCTCTTGGCGTGGCCTCAAAGTAAGTTGTGAAGCATTATGCATGGGACATCACGACCCAAACTCAGCGTGAAGCCCATTCTAAGATTCTGATGAAGGGATTCAGCGTGAAGCCCATGAAGATTCTGCTGGCAAATTATGCCCCTTTTCAAGCTTCTGCATTTCAGAATTGGGCTTTCTCGACAGAAGTGCTGAGTTTGAGAGGAGAACGAAATCACTGTTTGTAGCCTGAAGCGCTTGGAGAAATTTCCTAATTGTATTTGGAGGCCAACTAATTATTATATATAGTAAAGGAAGAATGAAGCCTCCTCTGAATCCGTGCGTCCTGTCATCCATCCTCTGTCCATCCGTCCGGTCGTCCATGGAAGAATGAAGCTTCCCCTGACTCCGGACGGACAGTGGCCACGGACAATTAAGGTAGTCTTGGTACATAGTTATGGGCCTCAAAATAACAAGGTCAAAGAACTGGCCAACGAAGTGGCAGTTCTTCCACGAAAACCATCAGCTCAACAAGGTTGTTGAAATGAAAGGAAATCAACGATTCTTTTGTTCCTGTTGGGTTCTCAAGAACCGAAATCGAAAGGTTAAAGAACTGGAGTGGGAAATGTGAAGGACCGGGCGGGGGGGATCGACGGGTTAAA
>Ga0116227_10013393_pt1 | contig 12908 bp, 8 predicted proteins | sample S1TSphgellanicum_FD_89693 | JGI IMG/M metagenome (GOLD analysis project Ga0116227, IMG submission 89693) | Host-associated microbial communities from peat moss isolated from Minnesota, USA - S1T2_Fb - Sphagnum magellanicum MG | ecosystem: Host-associated > Plants > Peat moss > Unclassified...
TAATGACAACAATGCAAATGAGATCACAGACTCCACAAGGGTCTCACAACCTGTGGTTTCCCAAACCAGCTCACGGACTTATAGGTAGCCAAACGGCGCAGCAGGTCTCCCCGGTCCCAAGGTCGGCAGGCAGGAGGTGGTGCTAAACCAGGAGTTGCCAGAGTCCTAGTGATGTGGGGAAGTGATTGCCAAGCCTGCTGTTGCTGCTTCTCATTTCTGCCTTTCACTGGTGATGACACACCTTCCGAGCTGCACCATCCCCTTTCCTCTTGTTGCTTTAGACCAGCACTGAAAGGGAGGGGGAAAAGAAAACACATTCACCAATATCTACCTTTGTTCAAAACTACACCTGGACACATACAAAAAGAAGGAAACCCTAAAGTACCAAGCCAGGCACCATGTGAGGGAAGGGACCAATAATGCATGACAATGCAGATGGTCACAAGTTCTCTGTTACATCAGAGAACTCTGTTCACCAAATCCCCCCCACCACAATATGTTCCCCATACACATCATTGCATGCATTCTGTCAAACAATTTGATCCAACCATGTGCAAACACAAACCACACACACACACACACTGGCCCCAGTTTATGGTCTCAGAAAGTCTTTTTACAAAGAGAAAACTGAGGTCCTGGAGAGTACAAAACAGAAACCAGTTCAACAAGAGAGGGAGATCAAACCATTGCAAGGAAATCAGATCCTTAGGGAAAAGCAGCAAAAATTCATTGGACAAAGAGAGAATGTAATACCTCCTAGATAAGGGAAAAGAAAGTTTCAAAGGAAGATAACAGACATGAACATTGAACAAAAGGTAGTGAGACACGTACCCCTAAGAACCGTTGAAGACTAGGAAAAGAAAGGAGACAAATACAATGATACGGATTGGAGATTCTGAAGCCAAAGGCAAACGATAATGAAATAGAAACATCAATTAGATGAACTAGAGCCTTGGAACGAAGCAAAAACTGAGAGAGACCGCGAAACCAAAAGGCAGAGTAACAATAAGAATGGAAGGTAACAAACAATCACCTGGCTGACAGCGTTGGTGGACTCCCTGGAAACAAACGCTCCATGGCTCTCTCGAACCTCTTCTCCACATCCTCTGTCGTCTCCATTGTTGTGGTTCCCGATTTCTTTCCCCTACTGAACAAGAAACAACTGGCTATCTCTGTCTGTCTCTTCCACAAACGAAACCTGCTCAGATGCAGACTGCGAGAGCAGCCAGAAGCCGCATCTGTAGTCGATGCGCCTCCATTGTTTTCTAGCAACAATTTCCTTCGGTGCAAAGTAGTAGGCGCATGTGCAAACTGCCCATCGCAGCCGCATCAGCAGCAGCTAAGGAAGAATTGCCCGTTTTCTTTGCGAAATTGCGAGAGAGAGAGACGGCCAACGTGAGGGAACCAGAAGACACACACCAGCGCACAAAGGATGGATGATAAGTGATCACGATTCCAGTTTTCTGTTGGGTCTTGTTCCCAACCTAACCATGGTGGTTACCTCAGTTGCTTTTTTCCCTACCTACCTACTAACAACCTGCAAGCTGGTTGTTAGTAGGTTGTTAGTAGGTTGTTAGTAAAAACAGTCCTTGCCCATGCATAAGCTATAAACCATCTACTTACCTAATAGTCACCTATTTTCTTACCTCATTCCAGTTCACTAGGTAACCACAGTGGTGGTTACCTCAGGAGCTTTTTTTACTACTTACTTGTGAACAACTAACTCCCTTGTAGGTTGTTAATAGGTAGGTAGCAAAAACAGCCCTTGCCCATGTACAAAATATAAGCCATCTACTTGCCTATCAGTCACCTACTTTTTTACCTATCTACTTACTTATATGACCTACTTGTTACATAATGGGTTCCCAATGTGAAATCTAGATAATAGTAAGTAAGTAATAAAGACAACCCTTATATGACCTATGTATAAACTAGGTATAAAACCATCTATACTTGTAATCCACCTATTTTCCTACTTATCTACCTATCATATAAAGACCTACTACTTTTTACACAATGAGGTAGGATGGATGAATTATATTCTAGGGTTTTTCTAAACTAAGTGTTGTTTCAAGTGTTCTTTCCTTCTCTTTATCTGATATGGTCCTTGCAGGGGAGCAAGGAGGGTTTGAGGGTTTGCAGGCTTTTCATCCCTCGAATTCATCTTTGTTTTATTCAAATTCATTGATGGAGGTCTAACCAAAAATAGACTTGGATTTTTCTTTAAACATGTTCAGATCAACTTTCATCCATTTTGTTCACCTTTCAACTAAAGAGCCTTTAGGCATGGTTTTTGAACACCTTCGAAATATATTTGACCCAAATGACTCAACTAGTGACTCTTCTTAACTATTTTTGGTGTGTTTTTATGTTGTTATAAAGCATATCCCGAAAATAAAGACAAGACCTTTAGTCCTATTAGGTTGTTAGCTTTGGCCAAGCCTTCTAGTGACATTTGGCTCATTATAGTAGATGAGGTTTTTTATTGATTGGTGAATAGGACTTTTGCTTCCAATTTCATGATGCATTTGTCATTCATTTATCCTCCATCAATTCAGGGTCATAATGAAGGGAGGCTGTGAAACAGTGGTGCACAAGATTCAAGGATCCTTAGATGTTCACCTTAATTGGGTGGTGTTATAGGTAGACATTGCAAATGCCTTCAACACTATTTTTCATAGGGTTATATTCCAAGAGCTACATGTTGCAAGCGGGTAGTTATCTTAGTTCATACCTTTCGTTCGTTCTTTTATGTTCCTTAGCTCTTGTTTTTCTTTAATCATTATTCCCCTCAGGGCGAATTGCCTATTATTCAATCTTGCATTGGTACCCATCAAAAGGATCCTTCGAATGGTCCTCTTTTTACCCTAGCTTCATGCATTTCATAGTTTGACTACCCTTTTCCCATCTTATTTGTTCCTGTTTATTGCAAATTTTTGCCCACACCAATGGGACTCCTTTAATTGTCTCTCAAACTTTCCATCATTTTTTCTTCCTAATTAGATTTGGTAGGCCTTACAATTCAACCATGCAAATGTGCTACTTGGTCTTTTTCAAGGTTGCCTTCAGAGTTTTCACCTCCATTAAATTTTTGGACCCCTTATGGGGGCATTAGGGTTTTGGGTGTTCCTTTGGGGTCCTTTTCCTTCACTTTTTTTTTTTTTTTCCACGAGTCCTTGGACGATGATATTCAACACATAGATGCCCTTCCTAGGTTGGGGGATGTGTAGGTGACATTTGGGATTTTCATTCGTTGTTTCGCATAGAGGCCTTATTACCTCATTCTTTACCCCCATTCTTGGATTTTTGGCACCAACTAGCCTCTTTTGATTCAACCTTTATTTGCTTATTTGGGAAACTTTTAAGGCTAGGTTTTTTGGAGTGTCCAGAAGTTCCCCTAGTTCATCAACAAGCTTCTTTACCCATCTCCAAAAGTGGGGTAAGTCTTGTGTCTCTGAAGGTTATTGCCCTTGTAGCGTACTTGGGGGATTGGAAGCTTGTCACCTTAATTGTTGAATTAAAAATTTTGCAAGATGACTATCCATTTTTATTAGGGGTTATAAGGGCCAATAGTTCAGGTCCACTTCCATTCCAAGTTCACCTTAGGTCGACTTGTGACCTTCTACCTCCAACTATTTAAGCCTCCATCCCACCTTTTGAACAACTATCAAAGAGAGGAACATATCATCTTTAGGAAAACATTTCATAAAATGTGCATGAACATTCATTTTCTAGCATTGTTTCAAAGTTGTATTTTAATTGTCATCACATTTGGTTGAGATCTTGTGTAGGACTAGGCTCGAGTGCTTGGCTTTCTACCCGCCCAGTCATCCCATCTTTTAGGATGGCCTTTGACATTTTCTCCTTAGCACTATGCACCAAATTGGGCCTCCACATCCCACAGTTCATGGTCTTTCTCGATGCATATGTGACCAGGCCATAGATCTAATAGGGATACATTTACTTGTTGTGTTCATTGGGGAAAGCACATGGCCACACATGATGCACTTTGAGATTTTTTTGCTTCCAAAGCTAAGGATTACATGTTTTGTGCAAGCAAACACATGTTTTTCTTGTGCCATCTCTCTAAACACCAGAACGATGAATGGATATTGTGCTTACAATAGATGGTATTCGCATTTTGGCAGATGTTATCATTATTGACCTAATTCGTGCGGATTTTGTTTCATGAGTCGCTTCTTCCTGAAGAATGGCTACGATGATTGTAGCTCAAGCAAAAGTTGTGTCATATCACAACCGACACCACGAAGATGATTTCATCCCTCTAGCAATAGAGATATTGGATGTTTACACTAGTAGGTGGATGACTTCCTTCATCGTTGTGCCAACATGGCATGGTCAACAAAGGGTTCAGGTGGTCCTCCTTTTTTTTATTATACCTTCATTTAATAAGCAAAGGGTATCAATGGCTTTCCAAAGAGTTCAAGCACTATCTTGCAATAGGCAGTTGTGGCAATAGGAAAGGCCTTTTCTAGGCTTGGTGTCCTTCCAAGTTTATTGTCCATCTCCTTGCATGATTTGCTTCGTGCTACCAATGATGGGTCTAGGTCCTAGGTTCCAGGTTTTCTCTTGTTAGGGCTCCCCATTGTGCGTTTTGCACTTTCGGGTGTAGTCTTTTGTTTGGACTTTGGTCCTTCCTTTTTTCTTCTCTTGTTCCCTTGCTGGGTGTTTTTCCTTTATTTATTTATTTATTTATGTTTGAGTGCTTGATTTGTTCAATGTGTTCCCTTTGAGGTCTGCCCTTGTTGGTGGTTCCTTCTTTTCGCTTGGACTTGGGTCCTTCCATCTTGTACCTTTCTCTCCCCTTTTTTTGTGTGCTTTGTTGGCCTTGCTTACCATATTGTGTTTAGATTCATTATAGAGTATAGTAGCTTCAGGGATTTTGGCCCCTAAGTAGTAAGTCTATTTTTATATGAGGATTTTTGAAAGAGAATATTTTGGCTAGGTTTGAAACTTGAGATTAGTTGTAGAGTTATGATGTCTTGAAGGATTTTGGTTTCTTTTAGAGGATTTTTTTGAAGATTACATTTTTGCATGATGCAATATTTGAATTTTCATAATTCTTCTTTTGCCTTAAGATACTTTTTGATGTAAATGGCAAGGCCACAACATGACACACCCCTTGTTTTATTGACGTTTGTCAGGTTTTCATCAATTATATGCTAGTTTGAGCCAAAATCTTAATCCCAAGTCTTACATGAATAATCTTAATTGGTGTCTTGCATATGCTTCTCTGGAGTTTATCAAAGCTGAAAATCCGTGTGGCTGTATAAGACAATTTAAGCAGTCTGCACTTGAAGAGCAAGGTCTTCTGTAAAGGCGTCATTCATCTCATTTTAGCTGTTAATCCAAGAAGCCAGAAAGGATTTTGATTGAACAGTGATCATCAGTTTGAGGAGGATGCATCTGAAGTCAAGTTGGCATTGAGTTTTGTTTTGAAGCAATGTAGCAGCATTTCCAGTATTTTAGATGGGCATGTATGGCAAACAACATTCAGGAGGACAGAAATGGACCAGCAAATCTATGATGAAGAGAGAATATGGAGCACCAAGGCACTTGCTTGCTAGAGCTGTTGTGCCCACTTCCTGTCATGGTTTCTTGACAAGACATGCATATACCATATTTGACTAACATAATCTGAGCAAGCATGATAGGACATAATAGTTGAAGAAAAGACCCACTAACCAAGCCCAATCCATGCACTTTTTCTAGAAAAACCATCTATCAAAAGAACTGCCCCTCATGGTTCACCAAGAGGTTCAGGATCTTCAAACTGTTGTACAATGCAAGATGAGGAATGATTTGTAACCCAACTCCAGAAAAGTATGCCACTGTCGAAAAAGGATCCACAGAATGAGCAATCCAAGCTGCCCCCTCTGCAGTGCCACCCAACAAATGCATCATTATGGTGTACTATGGATCTATCTGCATCAGTGGTCAGTTGAGGAGGAGACTTTGTCTCTCTTGCTGAAAAAGGTTGATGCAGGTGCTGTGGGTAAACCTGGCTCTTGTAATGGCTGTCTATCATTCTCTATATCTTCATCAACAGCTACACTAGCAGAGCCTGTGCTGCTCACCCACTATTCAACACAACTAAGGTCAGGTTCTCAGGAACGTACTCCCATCACCATCATCATTGTTGATGATGTTGTAGGAACTCGTGGTGCAACAGCTTCAAAATTCCTCGTATCCATATCAACAACTCTTTTGGATTCATCTCACTACCCTTCTGATTAGCATTTTGATTGCCAACAAATCTTTCATTTGGAAAAGGCTGATCTGCATAGAAAATTAGACAGGGCATGGCATCACAATAGTCCACTTCTCTGCCATAAGCCATGCAGCCATTCAATGCATCTCCTGATAGCACTCCTGCTGCCCAGTGGTGAATGTTCCAATGAATGAAAAGAAACACCTTCCACCATGGTCTGTCTTCTTTTCCTTCCTCAGAGAAGTTCTTATTATCTTATCCTTGCCATCACGTAGGGACCTTTCACAGTGCAATGTGCTCACCCAAACAGATTTGACTGCCACACCTAATGAAATTCCTGATCATCCTCCATAGTGCTTGCAAAGATGGGGGGGTCAACAACGAAAGCCTTAAACAATCTCTTACTTCACAAGTAGTTCAGCAAAAGAAGCCCATTGCAAACATGGGCCCCAGATTCTGATGAAGCTCATGCTGTAGGTAAGTTACATAAAAAGTGACATCATACAAAATAATGCAGCTGCCTGCCACCAGGATTGCACTATACTGGCATGACCTACCTTCTTGACCTTGTTCTTCCAGGTGAAAATTGATTGAAGACATGCCTCCTTCTCTCTCCATCATGCAAGAAATCTGCTCGCCCTTAGTCACCACCTTAGTGACCAAGCATGCCTCCACAATCCCCTGCTTAAGGAAAAATTGCACATCAGCATAATCCCTCTCTTTGCTTGCTGGTTGGACAGATATAATACCCCGCATCATTATTTTATTGGGAATACCCAGTGCATCTAGGATTTCATAGATCTCGCTCTACACCCTTCTGCACGTAGGATTTCATAGATCTTGTGCCAGCCAGGCCATTGGCAAGGATCCATGTGCCAACCGTTTTGCAATAATTGGGTGATCTCAGGGTTCAAGTAATAAGGAAGCTCTGGTGTTCCTCCTGACAACACCAGCTTGTAGTCTGACAAATGATGGCCTTGACAGTGAATGAGACCAGTGAGTAACTCATAACACACCATCTCAAAACCATACACGTCCACAGCTGCCGAATATGTGGGTGTGATGTTGTCTCGCACTGCGTTCAACACTTCAGGTGCCCTCCAAAACCCTGTGCCCACTATGCAGTTGGAGCTCTCAAAGTCCGCTATTCTCACCCAAATCTCATCATAGGCCAAATCTTGCTTCAATTCGATGTTTCCTAGTGACCCAGCCTCATCCTGACTCACAGGGGTCGACAAAGATGTTGGAGGCATTGAGGTATTTGTGTATCAATCCATGACTATGCGGACCTTCCACCCTGATAGCAATTCTTCATATCATATCCAATGTCGTGTCCTGCGGAAAAGGCATCATCATTATCATCATCATTATCATCTCCATCTCCATCTGTGCACCCTTCTTCTTCATGTTGTTGCGCATGCAAGATTTAAGGTATGGCACTCTCAAGTCAATCAGGTTTCGGAAATCTCCTCCCATGTTGGAATAATAGAGATAGGATCAAAGTTGCCAACAAAAACCATGTTCTGGAATCTCCTGCATTAATCCCCAGACCCCAGCTAGTCAGGCCAGCCTCACATTCATTCCTCTCTTATGTCTCCAATCTTTATTTTTAGTTTTAGCTTGCCCTTGTTTTGCAATTATAGAGGGGGTCCTTGGAGATGCCTTTGATTTAAGGAAGTTGTTATGTAATTTTGCATGGAATTCCTGTGTTGTGCATTGCTATAAGGTGGAGTAGGGCAAGCAATAAGTGCCATCAAAGTTCTGTGGAAGTTTCATAGATGAAAGAGAGTTCTAAAAGACAGCAAAAACTGGGCAATAAGTGGCCACAATTGAGGGAAAATAACAGAAGTTCACGACTAGGTATTTGATGCAAGTTGTTTGCTTAAGAAGGTTCTGAGGCTGTTCTCATGTATCCAAGGAGTTTGACAAATATTCATTCACCCTGATTTGTCTTTGTAAAGTTGGTAGACAAATGACCCATTGGAGATAGACTGGGAGCAGAGGGGCAGGAAAGTTGGATTTGCAACATCAGGTTGTCACATGTCCACTCTCATGCAGTGTTGCCAACTCCAGCAGCTGGGAAACATGGGCTCAAGAGCAGAGCTAGTCCAAATTGATATTCAGTCTATGGAACATATTTTTTCATATCTTTTGCTTGATGGATTCTCCTGCATCCTCTGTTCTGATCTGTCAATGCACTTGTGTAGGTTGTGATACAGGCTGGTGGAAGACAATAACATGAACCAAACCTGGATCAGGGAATGTCTGTTGCCATCAGCCCTCATTGTGATGGCATTCCATGAGACTTTTGGCAGCTAGGATTTGTGTAATTCTCCTTACTTGGTCACCAACAGACCCTTGTTAGATCATCAATACATACCAGTGGTCATATCAGTTATGTGTCTCTGTGTACTCTTGCAATCTCAGGGATCACATTCCCGAGCTTACTTGAAGAAAACAATGTGTGTCAATAAATGGTTTAGTAGATCCTGTAACTGGACCATGATAACTATGACTGTTTTGCATGTTGTCACCTTTGTGAGTCAAATCTTTCAGGATGAACATTGCATAGAACATTGACTCCTCCACAAGAATTGATGACTTTTCTGAATTGCTCTGCCAGCAACATGGACACACAAACAATGAATCATAAAGACAATCTCTGTCTAGAAGATCTGCATTGGTTTGCATTGGTTTTCCACTAGTTGCAACACGGTGCATCCATGACTGATTATAAGACCATGCAACCTCTCTTTCTTTGCAAGCCTTTTTTGAAAGTTCTTGATAATCCTCTCTCAAGTGCTGGTCTAATAACTGCGCATGGGGAAATGACTGATTTAATGCATAGGATTGTGTAGAGAGATACCAATAGAGTTGTGTGCAAGTCAGTTTATCTCAATCAGTGTTGATGAATTGATAAATGTGGACAACCAAATCTTGGATTTCTATGCACAACTATGTTGTGAAGAATTGGAACTGGATCCCTGTTTTGTTGACTCTTGGGCAGCTGGTTGATGGTGGCAGTGCAGATAACTTGAAGCATGTCATGCTATACACCTTGATGTTACATGGTGGCTTGAGCAAGCAACAAGTAGGAGAGAGACTGGTATGCATGGTATGACATCTCCAAGTTCATAGGGAATTTTTGAGTTATTGAATCTTTTAAAGAATTAGATGCAAACCACAAAAACATCTTACACTGAGCCCTAGAGCTCTATAAGCTAAAGCATCCAAAGAGTTAAAACTTCACCTTCAATTGTTGGTTGGTTGTGAAAGACATCTTGTGTTGGGCTAACATGTGCATGAAAATCCCAAAAATCACACCCTTGAAGTAGAGGTCAAATGTTTCGCCTACATTAGATGTTGATGCAAATGAGCTTGAATTTGTTGAAGCGTTGACATCTCCAAGTTCTCCAACAAAACCTTTACAAGGTGTGAAAGTTGCCAAGGACAAGTGGCCAAAAGCAAAAATTGCACAATGAAAGTGCATGCTCAAACTAGAATAGACATGGCCACAACAACATTGAACAAAATAAACAACCTAGAGGAGCAAAATGCAATGGTGCTCATAGATGACTTGTTCTTGAAAATGCCTCAAGAGAGCTTTAGGTTATGAAAACAAGAAAAGCTTTCAAAGATCAAAATGTGACTACAAATTGATGCAATACCAAAGGTAGTCTCATAAATCATCACTAAAGCTCCAAGGCAAACTTTGACTCCCACAATAATCCATACAAATTAAACAATAGGTGAGACACTCATCATAGATAATAACATGGATTCAAAATTGTTGAGTACAATTGATCAAATTGAGGTTGATACAATTAACATCATTCATGTTTGAACAAGTTTGTTTATCTATTGTAAAGCAACACCCTTTTTTTGTTGAATACACCATGGCCAAAGTGCCTTTCCAACTTGCATCTATCTTTTATCAAATTTTTTTTTATGATGATTCCATTTTAGTTCAACTTCATTGATTCACACCAATGTTCCAAACAAAAATGCCGAAAATCCAAAGAGGTGCAATAGACAAAGATGCAATTCATGCATGATTGAAAGTCTATGCACAATCAAATTTACAAGAAGAAAGGTTATTATAAGATTCTAGAAGAAACTCATTTGAAAGAAATGCAAAATTGGGAGAGATGACACAAACTTCTTTGCTATGAAAATCAAGAAGGGAGTTGAAGTGAATTTAGGGTTGGGTACACACTATGAGTTGCACATGGACGATGTATTGTCATTTGTTGATGTAACATTGGAGATGTTATTATAACATTAACACATAACATTACATTGAAAAAACAAACCATGATAAGAAAAGAAGGAACGAACGAACAATATAATCTATGACTAATTATAGGACACTAATAATGGCCCTTTGCAATTCCCATTCATTGCCCATTATATTCCAATAATTTCAAGTTCTAAATTCAAATTGGAGTTCAACTCTACAAGGAAATACTACACATAATCACATTGCATTGTGATAATTACACAATTAGTCTAAAAAACCATAATTTTGGCCACAAACAAACAATGTTCGAATAATGTGAATTTAATACTTAGCACAAAATCATTAATGAACTTGACCACTTGCAAATAACAAGAATGAAAGTTGCAAGAAGTTAAATCAAATTGAACATGGGAAATGGAAACCAAACCCATAACATACATGGTCACAATTGTGTGTGCAAGATGTTGTGGATCATAAAAAAAATTCCTCAATTTTTATTGTTTTCCTAAAAATTATTGCCACCATTACAAAGAATGTGGTTTTCTCAAACAAAAAACCACAATTGATGACATTTGTCAAATAAACCTTGTGGTTTCATCCACTATAATGTACAATATGTGATGTTTATTGTGGCATATATTACATTAAATAAACAACTTGACATTAAGTAGTGGTACATATGGCACAAATGTAATATGTGCCATTACTTAGTATCAAATTGTCATTTTAGTATAATAGATGTCACAATAAACACCACATATTGCACATTATAATGGATGAAACCACAAAGTTTACCTCACACATGTCATGAATCGGGGTTTTTGTGTGAGAAAAATCACATTCTCTTATAATGCACTATATATTTTTATTAAAGAAGGTAATTTGTTTGTTTTGTTTGCCATGTTGAAATATCAAAGACCACAACACCTTGCATTATGTTGTTGATATTGTTGAAAGGTTTCAATGAATATTGGTGCAATGAGATGGCACTATGAGAAATCATGTTCATTGGAACCACACTATGCTACAACTAGAGCTCCAAAGCAACTAATATACAACTACACTAAAACAAGAACAAGGAAATACATGGGCAATTAATAAATAAAAATATCACGTCAAAAAATCAAGAAATTGTAATGTAGTTGTAACTTTGTTGCAAATGGATTTCCTATATGATGTAATGTACATATCATACATACAAACATAATCAATCATGTTTGATGTTTTGCAAGTTGCATTTTAATTGTGTGCGACAATTACATTAATGTAAATGTAACACCCAATCAACAACTACATTGTAATTAGTATATAACGTCAACACATATAATCATGTCACATGTAGGGTAAAGAGGCCAATCATAGAACACTTAAGTGCTCAAAGGATGCTTGGCATCACATTTGGAGTTAGTTTGGTTTAAGGTTTTAAAATGATTTGTAGGCATTTAATGAGCGCATTTGTTGCCTTTGAAAATGTTTGATTTGGTCAAGAAACAATCAAGATATGGCCTTCCAAAGTTGAGGGTTTCATTGAAAAAAAAACACCATGACCAATCATCCCCTACCTTGGTTTGTAAGCAATTCTTTCTTTATCAATAAACAAAAAAATCCTTACACATGTCTAACATCCATTCTATCAATACAATATTGATAAACCAATCCCCAAAAGGTATATTTGAAAAAAACATTCATTTTCATTCAATAGACAAGATGCAAAAATGTACATGGGCCTTAAAATCTATGGTAATATGAAACCTAGTGCCTACTAAATCCTAAACACAACACCAACTTCCTTAAACCCTAAACCCAAAGTTTCCTCTCTCTCATTTCCCTCTTACTATTTGGGTGGGAGTTAGTTATGAAGTTCATTTATTTTACATTTGTGTTTTTTAACTTGTCTTTCTATAGTTTTATGCGTTATTTCTCTTGGTGTTATTGTAGTCAAGATCCTGGTGTATAAGATAGTATAACCCCTTGAGGCACATGTGGGTTTTGGTTTCAAGTTCTTGAATTTTTTAAGAAACATTTTAACTCGAATGTTCTTTACTTGTGCATGTGTTGGGCATTGGTGGTGGACTTTGTGATTTTGGAACTCCAAACACACATAACATTTTTTTTTTGTTTGTTGTGTGTTGCACCCCGCCCCTCCTTTGTGTTTCTTGGGTCCAAAGTCCAAAGCTCCCAAAACTCCAAACACACATAACATTGTTTTTTCCATTTGCTACATGTTGCACACCCCCCCACTCATCTTTGTTTCTTGTGTGCAAAATCCAAAACTCCTAAAGTTCCAAGCACACATAACATATTTTTTTCATCTTTTGTGGGTTTGCACCACCCCCCCCCCTACTCCCCCTTCTTCCCTGTTTTCCTCTCTTCTCTTTATTCTTTTTACTCATCATCTATCAATTTCACTATTATTAACAAATAAACATATAATTA
>Ga0116227_10013395_pt1 | contig 12907 bp, 13 predicted proteins | sample S1TSphgellanicum_FD_89693 | JGI IMG/M metagenome (GOLD analysis project Ga0116227, IMG submission 89693) | Host-associated microbial communities from peat moss isolated from Minnesota, USA - S1T2_Fb - Sphagnum magellanicum MG | ecosystem: Host-associated > Plants > Peat moss > Unclassified...
CGAGATGCTGGGCGAGAAGGTCTGCGCCTGCGTGGTGGCGGCCGACGGGCAGGCGCCGAGCCTGGACGCCATCAACGGCTTTCTGCGCGAGCACAAGCGCGTGGCGGTCTACAAGCTGCCCGAGTACCTGTTGCCATTGCAGGCCCTGCCGCGCAACCCGGTGGGCAAGATCCTCAAGCGCGAACTGCGCGAGCAGGCCAAGGCCCTGGCCGCCGCACCCCGGAGGGAAACCGCATGAAACCCGTCTTGCTGCTGATTCCCGGCATGCTCAACACCGCCGAGGTCTGGGCAGGCGTGGCCGAACACCTGGGCGATGCCGCCGAGCTGCGCATCGCCACGGTGCAGACCCAGGACAGCATCGCCCAGATGGCGCGCGATGCCTGGGCCCGGCTGGCCGACGTGCCGCCCGAGGTGCCGCTGGTGCTCTGCGGTTTCTCCATGGGCGGCTACGTTGCTCTCGAAATGATAGCGTCACCCGCTCGTCCCGTGGGCGCCCTGGCCTTGCTGGACACTTCGGCCCGGCCCGAGTCGGCGGAAGGCGCGGTGATGCGCGAGAAGACCATTGCCGCCATCGGCCGCGATTTCGCCAAGGTGGTGGACGGCGTGGCGCAGTTCGCCACGCACGCCGCGAGCCGCGAGGATGCGGCGCTGATGGCGCGAATGCGCGAGCTCATGCTGGGCATTGGCAGCGAGGCCGCCATCCGGCAGAACCGCGCCATCCTGGGCCGGGCCGACCACCGCGCGCGGCTGGCGCAGCTGAGCGTGCCGACTCTGGTGATATGCGGTCGCGACGACAAGGTCACGCCGCCCGCGCTCTCGCAGGAGCTGGCCGCGCTGATCCCGGGCGCGCGGCTGGAATGGATCGAGAACGCGGGCCACATGGCCCCGATGGAGCAGCCGGCCCGCGTCGCCGCGTTGCTGCGCACCCTGCTCTGACCCCACAACACAGCCCACATCGTCAGGAGACAAACACCATGAAACGACGCCACGCCCTGCAACTGCTGGGTACCCTGCCGCTGGCCGCGGCCCTGCCCGCGGCCCGGGCCCAGGCCTTTCCCGACCGGCCGGTGCGCATCGTCGTGCCGTTTGCCGCGGGCAACACGCTGGACACGGCGCTGCGCCTGGTGGCCGAGGCGTTCAAGCAGAACACCGGCCAGCCCATGCTGATCGACAACAAACCCGGCGGCTCGGGCATCATCGCGGCGCAGACCGTGCTGGCGGCACCGCCCGATGGCTACACCCTGCTGCTGGCCAACACCAGCATGTTCACCATCAACCCGCACACCTTCGCCAAGCTGCCCTACGACCCGGAGAAGAGCTTCCGCCCGGTCACCAACTTCCTCGGTTCGGCCATGGTCATGGCGGTGAACGCCAGCGTGCCGGCCAGCAACCTCAAGGAGTTCATCGCCTGGGCCAAGGCCCGGCCGGGCAAGGTGTCGTTTGCCTCCTTCACCGCAGGCAATTCCTCGCATTTCTCGGGCGTGATCCTGAACCAGCGCGCCGGCATCGACATGGTGCACGTGCCCTTCAACGGCACGCCGCCGGCGGTGCAGAACCTGGTGGGCGGGCAGGTGGACGCGGCCTTCCTGCCGCTGCTGGCCGTCAAGCCGCACATGGACAGCGGCAAGGTCAAGGTGATCGCCGTGACCAGCCCGCAGCGCTCGCCGCTGATGCCGGGCGTGGGCACCTTCCGCGAGCAGGGCTTCCCCGACCTGGAAATCTACATCTGGGCCGCGATCGTGGCGCCGGCCGCCACGCCCGAGGCCGTGGTCGGCAAGCTCAACACCGAGCTGGTGCGCATCCTGAAGTCTGCCGAGATCAAGGACAAGTGGCGCACCATGGATTTTGAAACCCTGCCGTCCACGCCCGAGCAGTTCACCCGGTTCGCGCAGGCGGATTCGCGGCGCTGGGCCGAGGCGGTGAAGATCTCCGGTTTCAAGGCCAGCGAATAGGCGGAGTCCTCCCATGTTCTACTCGCCGGGCAGCGAAACCTCGGGCCTGCCCCACAACCCGTTCAAGTCCTGCTGCGTGCCGCGCCCGATCGGCTGGATCTCCACCGTCAGCGCGGGCGGCGTGCACAACCTCGCGCCCTACAGCCAGTTCCAGAACCTCACCTGGGACCCGCCCACCGTGATGGTGGCGGCCAATGCCAGGGCGGACGGCTCCCCCAAGGACACTGCCGCGAACATCCTGGAGACCGGCGAGTTCGTCTGGAACATGGCCACCTACGACCTGCGCGAGTGGGTGGTCGGCAGCTCGCGCGACTGGGAGGCCGGCGTGGACGAGTTCAGCGAACTGTCCATTCCCTGGCTGCCGTCGGTCCATGTCGCGCCGCGCCGCGTGGCCGGCTCGCCGGTGCAGTTCGAGTGCCGGCTGACGCAGCAGCTGCGCATCCCCGGCAACACCGCCGAGGCCTCGGCCTGGCTGCTGGTCGGCCAGGTGGTGGGCATCCACATCGACGACGCGGCGCTCACGCCCGCGGGGCAGATCGACGTCACCCGCCTCAAGCCGCTGGCGCGCATGGGCTACCGCGACTACACCTGTATCGAACGGGTGTTCGAACTCAGCGAATTCACTGGCCGCCAGGCCGCGGGCATCGCCCATCTTCAGGAGGTTCTCCATGCGTGAAGCGTTCACCGCGCTGGCGACCCGGCGCCAGGCGCTGAGGCTGGCGGCGGCGGGCGCCGTGGCGGCCCTGGGCACGGCAGCCCGGGCCCAGGCGGCCTACCCCGACAAGCCGGTGCGCATCGTGGTGCCCACCGCCGCCGGCTCCGGCTCGGACCTGATCGCGCGGGCGCTGGCCCAGCAGCTGGCGCTGGCGTGGAAGCAGCCGGTCACGGTGGACAACCGGGCCGGCGCCTCCGGCATCATCGGCGTGGAGGCGGCGGTGCGCGCGCCGGCCGACGGCTACACCTTGCTGATGTCGTCCTCCTCACCGGTGATCATCAACCCGATGATCTTCCGCAAGCTGCCCTATGACCCGCGCACGGCGCTGATGCCGGTGTCGCATGTGGCGATCGGGCCGGCGGCGCTGCTGGTGAACGAGACCACGCCCGCCCGCAGCCTGGCGGAGTTCGTGGCGCTGGCCAAGGCCCGGCCCCGGCAGCTCAGCTACGGCTCCTTCGGCACGGGCTCGGGCGGCCACCTCGGGGTGGAGGCTTTCTGCCAGGCCGCCGGCATCGAGATGATCCACGTGCCCTACAAGGGCACGGCACCCGCGGTGACCGACCTGCTGGGCGGCCAGATCACCAGCGTGCTTACCGATCTGGCCACCGCGCAGACCCATATCCGCAGCGGCAGGCTGCGGGCGCTGGCCATCAACGGCCCGGCCCGTTCGCCGCTGCTGCCGGAGGTGCCCACCTTCACCGAGCAGGGCTTCCCCAGCGTGGAGGGCACCTATGCCCGCTTCGCGCTGTTCGCGCCCGCGGGCACGCCGTCCGCCGTGGTGGAGCGCGTTTCCGCCGACAGCACGGCCGCCCTGCGCCGGCCCGAGCTGCGCGAGCGCTTCACCGTGCTGGGCTATGGCCTGGAGGGCAGCACCCCGGCCGAGCTGGCCGCCCTGCTCAGGCAGGACACCGACCGCTGGAGCCGCGTGATCGCGGCACTGGGCGGCATTTCACTTGATCAATGAGGTCCATTCCGTGCCTTCCACTCGCACTTCTCCCTTCTCCCTGCGCCTGCCGGTGTTCGCCGCCCCCATGTTCCTGATCTCCGGCCCGGAGTTGGTGCTGGCCGCCTGCAAGGCCGGCATCATCGGCGCGTTTCCCACGCCCAACGCGCGCCCGATCGAGACGCTGGACACCTGGATGAAGCAGATCACCGAGGGCCTGGCCCGCGCGCGCGACGAGCAGCCCGCAGCCACGATCGGCCCCTGGTGCGCCAACCTGGTCACGCACTCGTCCAACACCCGGCTGCCGCAGGACCTGGCGCTGATCGCCAGGTACAAGCCGCCCGTCGTCGTTACCGCCCTGGGCAGCCCCAAGCCCGCCATCGAGGTGGTGCATGGCTATGGTGGCCTGGTGTTCGCCGACGTGGTCAACCTCACGCTGGCCAGGAAGGCCGTGGCCGCCGGCGCCGACGGCCTGGCCTGCGTCTCGGCCGGCGCGGGCGGGCACACCGGCTCGCTCTCGCCGTTCGCCTTCGTGAGCGCGGTGCGCGAATTCTTCGACGGCCACGTCATCGTGGGCGGCGGCATCAGCGATGGCTGGGGCGTGGCCGGCGCCATCGCGGCCGGGGCCGACTACGTCTACATGGGAACGCGCTTCATCCCGGTGGCCGAGAGCCTGGCCCAGGCCGAGTACAAGCAGATGCTGGTGGACAGCACGGTGGACGACCTGGTGGTCAGCGCCGGCATCACCGGCACGCCCGCGAGCTGGCTCAAGCCCTCGCTGCGCGCCAACGGCCTGGACCCCGACAACATGCCGGCGGCCCCCGCGCGCAACTACGACAGCAGCCAGTCCATCGGCGCGAAGAAGTGGAAGGATGTCTGGGCCGCGGGGCAGGGCGTGGGCGCCATCAAGTCGGTGGAGCCCGTGGCCGCCGTGGTGGACCGGCTCGCACAGGAATACGCCCAGGCCACGGCGCGCCTGGCGGGCTTGCCCTACCAGGCCGCGTCCGCCGCGCGGACCGACACCCTGAGGAGAGCCGCATGACCGAGCCCGTCTTCATTCTCGGCGGCCACCAGACCGACTTTGCCAAGGCCTGGTCGCGCCAGGGCCAGGACCTGTCCGACATGATGCGCGAGTCCACCCTCGGCGCGCTGGAGGCCGCGCGGCTCGACGCCTCGGCCGTGCAGAGCATTCACGTGGGCAATGCCTTCGGCGAGCTGCAGCGCCAGCAGGCGCACCTGGGCGCGATGGTGGCGCAGGTGGTGCCCGAGCTCTGGGGCGTGCCCGCGATGCGGCACGAGGGCGCCTGCGCCTCCTCGTCGCTGGGCGTGCTCGCGGCCATGGCCGAAATCGAGGCTGGCCGCTACGACTGCGTGCTGGTGCTGGGCGCCGAGGAGTTCAAGAACCTGCCGGGCAACCAGGCCTCGCAGAACCAGAACGCCGCCGCCTGGCAGGGCCGCGAAGGTTTCGACTGCACCTTCATGTGGCCGGCCGCCTTCGGCCGCGTGGCGCAGGAGTACGAGCGGCGCTACGGGCTGGACCGCCGGCACCTGAACCGCATCGCCGAGATCAATTACACCAACGCCCGGCGCAACCCGCTGGCACAGACGCGCCAGTGGCAGTTCGATGCTTTGAGTTTCACCGATGACGATGAGGCCAACCCGGTGATCGAGTCCGGCACGCGGCGCCAGGACTGCGGCCAGATCACCGACGGCGCCTGCGCCGTGGTGCTGGCCTCGGGCCGCTTCGTGCGCGAGCACGGGCTGGACGCCGCCGCACTGCCGCGCATTGCGGGCTGGGGCCACCGCAACGCCGGCCTGCGCCTGCTCGACAAGTTCGAGCGCAGCCAGGGCCAGCCCTATGTGTTCCCGCACCTGCGCCAGACCCTGGAAGATGCCTGGCGGCGCGCCGGCGTGACCGGCGTGGAAGCGATGGACGGCGTCGAGACGCACGACTGCTTCACCACCACCGAGTATGTGGCCATCGACCACCTGGGCCTCACGCCGCCGGGCCAGAGCTGGCAGGCGGTGGAGGACGGCAGCATCGCGCCCGGCGGGCGCTGCCCCGTCAACATGAGCGGCGGCCTGATCGGCTGTGGCCACCCGGTGGGCGCCACCGGCACGCGCATGCTGTTCGACGCGGCGCGCCAGGTCACGGGCCAGGCCGGCGACTGCCAGATCGGCGGCGCCGAGCGCATCCAGACGCTCAACATCGGTGGCTCCTGTGCGACCGTGGTGAGCTTCGTGGTGGCGCGGGGAGGCTAGGATTCGGGGCTGGACACGCCATGCCCCTGACACCCGACCTCGACCTTGACCTCACCCGCGACGCGCTGGCCTCCAGCACGCTGAGCCATGGCCTGCACCTGCTGGGCGACCGCTGGACCATGGCGGTGGTGCTTGGCGCCTTCCTGGGCGTGCGGCGCTTCGATGACTGGCAGGCGCGCCTGTCCATCCCGCGCCACACGCTGGCCGAACGCCTGAAGGCGCTGACCGAGCTGGGCCTGCTGCGCCAGCGCCCCTACCAGGAGCGGCCGCTGCGCCAGGCCTACCACCTCACGGCCAAGGGCCTGGCGCTGTACAGCCACGTGCTCATGATGTGGACCTGGCAGCGGCGCTGGGGCTCGCGTGCGCTGGTGCTGCCGCAGCGCCTGGTGCACCGAGCCTGCGGCCACGCCTTCGTGCCGCAGCTGGCCTGCGCGGCCTGCGGGGACAAGGTGGGCGTGAACGACCTCACGTTCTCGCTGCACGTCAATGCCGCGCTGCAGGCGCTGGCGCCGCAGCGCCAGCGCGCGGCGCGGCTGTCGCCGCGGGAGGGCGCGCAGGGCGGCCTGGGGCTGCGGGTGGACCGCTGGGCGCTGCTCATCGTCTCGGCCGTGCTGCTGGGCTGCCACCATTTCGACCAGCTCAGCCATGTGCTGGGCATCGGCAGCAGCGTGCTGGCGCGCCGCCTCTCGGGCATGGTGGACTCGGGCTTGTTGCTGTGCCAGTCCGACCTCAGCGACGCGCGCCGCAGGATCTACCGCCTGACGCCGGCCAGCCGCGACCTGTTCGGCTACATCATCTGCTTTTCGAGCTGGGCCAGCCGCTACCACTTCCACGAGCCCAGCTCGATCAGCCCCACCCACAAGGGCTGCGGCCAGCCGTTCGTGCCGCAGGTGGTATGCAGCCACTGCCATGCGCCGCTCAAGCCCTGGGAGGTGATGCCCGAGGGCATGGCGGCCTGAGCCGCCTCGCTCTGGCCCGCCGGAACGCGGCATGGACCGGGGCACAAGCCCGCTGCGACGCGCGCAGCCGCTCAGGGCATGGACAGCGAAAGAAGATGTCCCGCGCGCGGGTCGCCGCGCCCGACCAGTACCTCTGCATAGGCCGCCTGCACCGCCTGCGCACCGTGGTGCGGCTGCACCGCCAGCCATGGCGCGGGCGGCTGCCCCACGCGCGCGATGAAGGCTTGCCAGGCCTGCACCAGCCGCTGCTGCAGTGCGCCGGCGCCCCAGTCGGCCTGGCGCTTCTTGGCCTGGGCCGGCGCGAAGAACAGCGTGGCGCGCGGGCCCGGCAGGTCCTTGGCGCCACCCAGATGCGCCACATGCGTGCCGCCGATCGAACTGCTGAACTTCAGCTGGGCAAAGCGTGTGTGGATGGCGCGGCGCAACTGGGCATTGCCGGCGAAGTCCACGTACACGCAGGGCGTGTCGGCCGCTACCTGGTCGAGCTGGTCATAGGTGAGCACGCGACTGTAGACCCCCAGACTCTCGCAGAACGCCACGTTGGCCGGCGAGGTCAGGCCCACCACCTGCACGCCCTGGCGCTGCGCGAGCTGGAAGGCCGTGCCGTAGGCCGTCTTGCTCGACGCGCTGGACAGCAGCAGGGTGCTGGCGCCGAAGAAGCCGTTGTCGGCCAGGAAGTCGTCGATCAGCCAGGAGGTGGTGAACAAGGGACGCAGCAGCGCCTGCAGGTCCTCGCTGTCGGCGGTGTGGAAGGGGTCGGCCGCGCAGCGCAGGTACTGGTTGTAGATGGCATGCAGGGCCGCCCGGTGCGGCGCGCCGTCGCTGAAGGCGGCGGGCGAGAGCCGCGTGGGCGTCAGCACCGCGCCCGAGGCCATCGGCCAGTAGCCATACAGCCGTTCGCCCACGGCCACGCCCGGGTGCAGCGACTGCGCCACGGTGCCAAAGCCCCAGACCGGCACGATGCCCCAGCCGTCCTCACCCGCGGGGAAGAAGCGCCAATAGTCCATGGCGTCGCCGAAGGCGGCATAGGTGATGTTGTTGGCGGTCAGTGCGAACGAGTCGACGCGCACGCGCACCTGGCCGTCGGCCAGCGGGGCGTCAGCGGTTTCGCTCAGCCGGGTGGTGGCTAGATGGTCCTTGCGCACGAGGAGGGTGGTAGTGCTCATGAGGCCGCACCCTAAACGAAACAGCCCGCCTGTTCAACACAGGCGGGCCGCATGGGCGACAGGGCTGGCGGTTTACGCGAGCGTGATGGTCACGTCGATGTTGCCGCGCGTGGCGTTGGAGTAGGGGCACACCTGGTGCGCGGCATCCACCAGGCTCTGGGCGGTGGCGCGGTCCAGGCCCGGCAGGCTGATCGCCAGCCGAACGGCAATGCCATAACCCAGGGCGGTCGGGCCCAGGTCCACGCTGGCGTCGATGGCCGCGTCGGCGGGCACCGCCACCTTGAGCTTGGGCGAGACGGCCTTCATCGCGCCCATGAAGCAGGCCGAGTAGCCGACAGCGAACAGCTGCTCGGGGTTGGTGCCGGTGCCGGACGTGCCGGGCGAGGACAGCGTGACGTCCAGGCGGCCGTCATCGGTCTTGCCGGCGCCGTCGCGCCCGCCGGTGGTGTGGGCGCGGGCGGTGTAGAGAACCTTGTCGAGTTTCGTGGTCATGGTGACTCCTTTGCGTTGGGGGATGGATCAGGGGACTTCAGGCCGTCAGGCGCTGACGCAGGGCTTGCACCTGCTGGGTGAGGGAAATCAGTTCGGGAAGGGAGCATTGGCTGGCGCTCAGGATGCAGCCCGGTATCCTGGATGCCTTGGTCTTGAGCCGGCGCCCGGCGGCCGTGAGGCTGATGCGCACGCGCCGCTCGTCCTGCACGTCGCGGATGCGCGCGATCAGGCCCGCGGTTTCCAGCCGCTTGAGCAGCGGCGTCAGCGTGCCCGAGTCGAGGTACAGGCGCTCGCCGAGTTCCGAAACCATCAGTCCGTCGCCCTCCCAGAGCACCAGCATGGCCAGGTACTGCGGGTAGGTCAGGCCCAGCTCGTCGAGCAGCGGCTTGTACAGCTTGGTCATGGCCAGCGAGGTGGAGTACAGCGCAAAGCACAGCTGGTTGTCCAGCAGCAGGGCCTGAGCGGCGAAGTCTTTGTCGGTGGGCATGGATAGAATTATAGCCAGCAATTAAATTGCGCGCAAGTTAATTGCTGTGGCAAGCAATTTCCCGCCTGTCGCGGTGGCTCAGCGCCCGCTGAATCGCGCCGGCCGCTTCTCCACGAAGGAGCGCACGCCCTCGGCTGCGTCTTCGCTGTTGGACAGGCGCTGCTGTACCCCGATGAACTCCTGCATGGCCGCCAGCGGACCGTGCTCCACGGCCTTGAGCGCGTTCAGGCGCGTGGCCGTCACCGCCAGCGGCGCCTGCGCGGCGATGGCCTGCGCCAGGCGCAGCGCCTCGTCCAGTTCCCGGCCAGCCGGCACCACCTTCTGCACGAAGTTCAGGCGCAGCGCCTCGGCGCTGCCGAACTCGTCGCCGGTGAGCAGGTGCAGCAGGGCATTGCCCAGGCCGGCGCGCTCGGCCATGCGCAGCGTGGCACCGCCGGTGGCCATGATGCCGCGCTTGACTTCGAGCTGCGAGAAGCGGCAGTTGTCGGCCGCGATCACGATGTCGGCCGCCAGCATCAGCTCGATGCCCAGCGTGTAGGTGATGCCCTTGACCGCCACCACCATGGGCTTGGTGCGGCGGCGGTAGCCGGGCGTGCCCAGGTCGGTGGGCTCCACCAGGCCGAACGCAATGGCCTTCTCGCCGCGGCGCATCAGCGGCGCGATGGTGGGCAGGTCCAGCCCCGCCGTGAAGTGCTCGCCCATCGCATGCAGAACGCCCACGCGCAGCGCCGGCTCGTCATCCAGGCGCGTGTAGGCCTCGCCCAGTTCGCGGAACATCTTGGGCGTGAAGCCGTTGCGCTTGGCGGGGCGGTTGATGCTGATGAGCAGCACGTGCTCCAGCACCTCGCAGTCGATGCTGCCTTCGGGGTGTTCTGCTTCGGGCATGTGTGTCTCCGTGATGGCGGCTTCAGTACTGATAGACGCCCTGCTTGGTTTTCCGGCCCAGGCGGCCGGCGGCCACCATTTCCTTGAGCAGCGGGCAGGGGCGGTACTTGCTGTCGCCGAACTCGGTGAGGTAGACCTCCATCACCGCCAGGCACACGTCCAGGCCGATCATGTCGGCCAGCGCCAGCGGACCGATCGGCTGGTTGCAGCCGAGCTTCATGCCCGCGTCGATGTCCTCTGGCGTGGCCAGGCCCTCGGCCAGTACGAAGAAGGCCTCGTTGATCATGGGCACCAGGATGCGGTTGACCACGAAGCCCGGCGCGTTCTTCACGGTGATGGGCGACTTGCCCAGTGCCTCGGCCAGCGCCTTCACCGCATCGTGCGTGGCATCGCTGGTCTGCAGGCCGCGGATGATCTCCACCAGCGCCATCATCGGCACCGGGTTGAAGAAGTGCATGCCGATGAAGCGGTCGGCGCGCGAGGTGGCCGCCGCCAGCTTGGTGATGGAGATCGACGAGGTGTTGGACGCGATGATCACCTCGGGCGCCAGCAGCGCATCGGCCTGCTTGAGGATCTTGAGCTTGAGTTCGTAATTCTCGGTGGCGGCCTCGATCACCAGCTGCGCGGCCTTGAGCGCGTCATAGCTGGTGGAGGTCTTGATGCGCGCCAGTACCGCGGCCTTGTCGGCCTCGGTGATCTTCTCTTTCTTGATCAGCCGGTCCAGGCTGCCCGCCACCGTGGCCACGCCCCTGGCCACGGCCGCGTCTGAAATATCCACCATCACCACGTCGATGCCCGACACCGCGCAAGCCTGCGCAATGCCGTTGCCCATGGTGCCTGCGCCGATGATGCCGACGGTTTGGATGGGAAGGGGGGTGGTCATGAGGGGCTCCGGGGAAGTCAAAGGGGATGACGAAATGGTAATGTCTGCCATGAGCTTTCCCGTTCCCATTCTTGAGATGGAGTGTGTGAGGATGCCTTCTTGAAAACCTGATCTAGTCAGGCGCGGAGAATTCTGCGGAAGCCCGCGCGGTTCATCGTCAAGGGACGGCACCATTGAGGTGAGGTGGGCAAACCCCAGTGAATGCAGACGCGAGGGGCAGGTCAGATGGCACTTCCGGTCTTGACGGCCCGTTTGATTGACGAAGAACGTCGGGTGCCAGCTTTCTAATCGCATTAGCCCTGCTGCCAGGCCGCGCTTTACCACAAAAATGCACGCTGTCGAATCGACCCCCTGTCAACTTTGACAGGATTGACGGCAGGTGCATCACTTGCGGATACTGGAGCCGTCAGTGGAGGAAAAGCAAGAAAAGTTGATTTGAGTTTTTGCCGCGTATGACGAAAGTCTACGCGGCATTTTTCTGTTTGTCATTCAAAGTTGTGATGAATATCACAACTTTTTGAAGTCAACTGGGGGCACTTTCATTTTTAAGGTTTTCTTAGCGGGGGCGTAGCCAATTTTTAGCAACGCGCAACGGCCGCCGTTTCTAGACTTCTTTCATGGCCGTGGCGCATGGGGCGCCGCGGCCAGCGCAACCCGGCGGGCCGCGGCCGATCAAAGCCGGCCCGCTTCAGAAAGAAGCATGACGATGAAGATCGATCCGAAGGAACTGGCCCAGGTGGCCGCCGCGCCCACGCCGCCCCGCGTGGACCTGTATGCCGGCATCCACAAGGCGATGCGCGCGCTGATGGCCGATACGCTGCTGGCGCTGGGCCGGATGGACACCGAGGACGACCTCGAGACGGCGCAGACCTGCCACCGGGTGATGGAGTTGCTGGAATTCTGCCGCTCGCACCTCCTGCACGAGAACGAGTTCGTCCACCCGGCCATCGAGGCGCGTTCGCCCGGCGCCAGCGAGTTGGTCGCCCACGAGCACGAAGAGCACGAGCAGGCCATCGCGGCGCTGGGCGTGGCGGTTGCCGGATTGCTGGCCGGCCCGCGCGCCCACCGCGCCATGGCCGGGCTGGATCTGTACCGCAGGCTGGCGCTGTTCGTGGCGCACAACCTGGAGCACATGCATGTGGAGGAAACCGCCCACAACGCCGTGCTGTGGAGCCGCCACACCGATGCCGAGCTGCTCGGCATTCACAACGCGCTGGTGGCCGCGCTCGCGCCAGCGGAGATGATGTATGTCCTGCGCTGGATGGTGCCGTTCATGAATCCGGCCGAACGCCTGGGCATGCTGGGCGACATGCAGCGCCACGCCCCGCCGCAGGCCTTCCAGGCCGCGCTCGACGTCGTGCAGCCGCACCTCACCAGCAACGAATGGGCCAAGTTGGCGCGCGGCCTGGGCCTGGCGCCGGCGCCAGGCCTGGTGGACGCCTGACGGACCCCGTGCCGGCGCGGCGGTCATGGGGGGCTCAGCCCGTCACGTCTTCCAGCGCCACGGGGCGGCCGACCGCCAGCCGGAAGCGGCCGCGCCCGGTTTTTTCCATGCGGATGTGGGGGCTGTTCTCCTGCAGCCGGCGCTGCAGCAGCAGCAACCGGGCCTCCAGGTTGTCGGTGACGTCGGGCAGGCGGATCGACGGGTCCAGCCGCAGCTCGCGGTTGGAGAACTCGGTGCGACCCTGCTGCACGTGGTCGCGCAGCAGCTTCCAGAAGATCGCGCCCGCCACACCCTTGATCAGGTAGTCGCCGTTGATGAAGACGCTGTCGTTGGCGCCGAAATGGCGCACCAGCAGCGGCGCGCCGGCGTCCGCGCGGGGTGGGGGGCTGGCTGCGGCGGGCGGCTCAGCGGCGGGGTCGGGCGCGGCCTGCATCAGGTCGATGGCCGCGCCCAACTGGCCGGCCATGGCCACCAGCATGTCCTCGTCCTCGTAGCTGAACTGCAGGTCGTTCGGGCTTTCCACGAACAGCACGCCCAGCAGCCGCCCCGCCGAGAGAATGGGGACCGCCATCTGGCTGTGGGGCTCGGGCAGGCCGGGGTAGGGGATGTCGGTGTCCAGCGCCAGCCCGGGCGTGTCGGCGCGCAGGCTGCTGCGCACGGCGCTGCTGTACAGGTAGGCGCTGGTCATGTGCAGGATGCGCACCTGCGTGCGTTCGCGC
>Ga0116227_10013397_pt1 | contig 12907 bp, 10 predicted proteins | sample S1TSphgellanicum_FD_89693 | JGI IMG/M metagenome (GOLD analysis project Ga0116227, IMG submission 89693) | Host-associated microbial communities from peat moss isolated from Minnesota, USA - S1T2_Fb - Sphagnum magellanicum MG | ecosystem: Host-associated > Plants > Peat moss > Unclassified...
ACCCTCACTCACCACCCACCCTCTTTCTCTCCCACTTTTTACGATATTCCTCACAAGTTTGGCCTTCCGTTTTCACCTGGGTAAAATGGGGCACTGAATACAAGCGGGAATTTAGGTTCCATGTGGCCAATGGGTGAGCTGATACAAGTTCAAAAGGTAAAGGTTTTTTTCTTTTGAGGAAGAGGTTCCCAAATGTATTCCTCAAAGTTTTAAATGCTTCTCAATGTGTTCCATGTGATGTTCCCAAATGTAGTCATAAGTTCCCATGTGTTCTCCAAGTTGTTCCCAATATCATCACATTTTTTTAATCTTGTAACCCTTGTTCAAAGTTTGAGAATTTTTTTTTTGTGTGTGATGCACCAACAAACTCGACACATCACAAAAACAAGTTTGTGAACTTTGGATGCACCCGTGAATATAATTTTAACACCAATCATCATCAAACTAACCTTGTATTGAATGGGGGAGAGATTCAAAGGCAAGACAAAGAGAAGTGAAGCACCTTGCACTATTAAATGAATAAAGTCACTTGAAGGCAAGGCAAAAGGATTGAAGCACCTCGCATTAAATAATAAGCCACATAATAGCACTTCCCACTAGTCTTCTTCTTCTTCTTCTGCTTCTTCATCACTTGTTGCAAAAACTTGTTGTGTTTGCATTCCTGGATATATGAATCATTTGCTTGCTGTCCTCCAACTAACAGTTTGGAAATCAATCGATTGGGCTTTTGTAAGAAAAAAAAGGGGAACTTCAATTGGAATTCATTCAATTAATTGGCATTGTAATAAAGAAAGAAAGAAAGAAAGAAAAAAGGTACTTTCTTTGCTTCCATCATGCCCACAAATTGGTGTAAAAGGGTGGCTTGCCCTTATTGTTGTTGTTGCAGAGTCTTGAATGTCCCTCCTCGAATCCATACCTCCCCCAGTCCCTGGCCGATTGGTTTGGTTTGGCCGACCATTCATTCTTCAAGTGACTTTGCTGCATGACTGCATAACCGACCGTATTGAGAGTTTGGACAACCTCAGTTGGCTATTAGGTCATACACAATATAGCCTTCAATTTATTGGCCTTGTGTACCCAAGGCAAGGATATTTATTGTGTTTAGATTCATTATAGAGTATAGTAGCTTAAGGGATTTTGACCCCTAGGTAATAATAATAATAATAATAATAGGTCTATTTTTATATGAGAATTTTTGAAAGATGATAATATTTTGGCTTGTGTTGAAACTTGAGATTAGTTATATAGAATTATAATATCTTGAAGGATTTTGGGTTTTATATTTGTGCATGGTGAAATATTTGAGTTTTTGTAATCCTTCTTTTGCCCGAGGGATACTTTTTAGCAAGGCCACAGTTTGACACACCCCTTGTTTCAATAGTGACCTATTACTTAGCACACGGGTACCAACATCAACTCTCGTTGGACCCAATGCTTCTATAATAAACCTATCTTTTCTTGGATGAAAATATGATAGTCACTGTCTATATGGATGAAAAGAGATCATCATGATTCTCATTATGGTCAGTTATGTCTGTTAACTGGTGGTGTCTTGCTATGGACCGACTCCCTAACCGGCAAATCATTTTTGAGGTTTTGTTTGGTGAAAGTAAGTAAGTAAGCGCAGAAATTAACAAAGTCGGTGCTTGGCCATGGTTTTGGTTGTTGCTGATGGGTTTTTTTTTAATTTATTTTTAATGGCACAAATGAATGAATTAGTGCGAATTATTGGATGTTGTCAGTGATTTTAATGTTGAATCCAAGAAATGGATGAAATGAGAGTAGCAATATGTGTGTGTGTGTGTGCGTGTTTTGTATCCCAATTTTGGAAATTTCTTGTATGCTGACCATGAGCATTTGCATATTGGAAATTTGAAGTCCCCTTAGTTCTGGCTCATCAACTGTCTAGTTTAACCTCCAATTCAATGCCCCCTTTGGTAAACAATAATTTCTATTCCAGTCAAAATTGGGGTTTTCTTGGATCCTTTTGAACTTGGAATTTGAGTATATGTCTTGGAATCTCAAGTTCCCCTGCACCTGGTTTAAATTGAGAGATATATACCCCAGGTTGAAAAATCATGTTGAATTTCAATTGAGAGATAGACCTCAGGTCAAAAATCAAGGTTGAAGTATGGACATTGTTTTAAAAGGACCCCCCGCCCCCCCCCCTTTCCAAATTCATACTTGAAATTCTTCATCATAATCTTCAGTTTTCTTATCATCTACACCTACCTAGAATTAAACAATGGACTTAGCCACAAAAAACTAGGTATAATTCCTTTTCTAGCCAACACTACAAGAGAATGTGATTTTTCTCACACAACAAGTCACAGCTCATGACAGATGTGTGACGTAAACTTTGTGGATGAAATCACATATTGTAATGGATGAAATCACAACGTTTACCTCACACATGTATTATGAGCTATTGCATTTTGTGTAGGAAAAATCACATTCTCTTGTAGTGCAAACTTTTGTATCCTGAGATCAAATTTGAAGCAAATAAGCCTCCACACAAGGGATTGTGAGAATTTTAGAGGACGAATGGAAATGCTAGAATTGCTAATTTGTTTCTCTTACATGAATAGATGTTATCTTGCCCATCCATACTATTATGTAACATTTGGGCAAGATTAACACATATTTTGTCACCTAAATCATGTATGAAAAAGTGCATTCATCTGGTTATCTTCAATATGACAAATTTTAATGTGAAAAAAGAGTTGCATATTCTTCAATGCTGTTGATTTGAGTATGTTTCAGTACTTACACAAATTCAAAGACACCATTGAATTCTTGCTTTTAATCAAGTGGATTCTACTATAGGTATCCAAGTGATGGATATAGATCCAACATTCTTATCATGATTGGAATGACCCTAAAGAAGAAAACATGAGATCCTTGTGGGATGATTTGAAAGGAAGGATTGGAAACTCCATAATATATCACAAGACACACTTTTTTGGAAAACAAATTTGTGAAATCAACCATACATTTGACAAGGAAAAGAGAAATAAATTTTTTTATTTCCAAATATATTGTGTGCCCTAGTTTGCACACAAGTAAGATGATGTCAATATTTGGTCATAGTGCATTTGGTGTTCCAACTAGCACCTGGTCGGCAAACAAGGTCAGAGTGATCGAGCACCCACCCATACATCATCCACTGCATGCCCATTATGACTCAGTTGTGGATGAACCTGAACTGAGTTAGTGATTTGTTTTACCGTGGTGACCCATTCTGTGAGAAGTAGGTTGTACATATATTTAGATAGATATTCAGGAAAATAGGTAACTACTTAGATGGTTTCTAGTTTATGCAGAGGTAAGAGCATCTCCAGCAGTGCTCAGTAAGTGTGACCTTGCAAAAATGTTTTTCACATCCAAGTTTAGTTATCTACTGTTTTGCAAGCCCACCCACAAAACTGAAACTGGGTCAGCAAATAGGTGAGGGGACTACTAATAGCAAACCCTTTGGACCAATCATTATTGGTCCATCATCAGTATCTGAAATGGGGGCCAAAAGTAAAGAAACAGGTTATTAAAACTCATGATGAGGAATCCTCAACCCAACTGGGCAAGTTCACTTCATGTCACTAACATGGGGTTGGGAAATCATTGTGACAGTTTACCCCCCCCTCCTCCAAACAACCAAAAACCAAGAAACAAACATAAAACAACATCATACATACTCCCAAAATGCAAAAAGAAAAGCAGAAAAAAACAGCAGAACTGTGTAAGTTTTAAAAAGCCTAGAGTTGTTCCAGTTACCAGTCCAACAGTTGCAGCATGCAGACTGTGTGGGGGCAACTGGTTTGCTGTGTATTTTCTAACTGGAATTCTTCCAAAGCTGCTCATACTCAGGTACTTGAAATTAGGGCATTGCATCTCATTTCCCTTTCCACACTCCCTCCACTCCTTTGAAGACAAATCAATGAACTTGGTCCTCTAGGCTATGTACCAATTTACTTACTTACCTTCGGTGGTCTTCACATCGACCGGGGCCAGACTTGTTTGACCTTACATTTACTATGTTGGTAACTAGTGTTGTTTGGTTCTTCCTTTCCGAAAGAACCTTTCATTGCAGTTTTGACATTATAAACAAGGATTGGATTTGAAAGATTGATTTTCATAGGTTCTCCAAATGTAGAGCTTGGTTCTTCAAATTTTTTTACTTGCAATTTTGGTTGGGGCAATTTTTTTTTCAAATTCAAGAATCTTTGAGCCAAGTTCAAAGACAAGGTCCAATTCCATGTGCACTCTTACACTTCCTCAAGATTGAAAATTTTATAGGCATAGAGTTTTGTAACAAGTTACAATTGAAAATTGTGAAGGTAAAGAAAATCTTTCAACATATTAAAATCCATAACCTACCTATAAAGTTTAGCCTAGTTGTTGATCTTTCAAAAATCTTCAAGCCTACCAATGTTGTGTAATTCTTTGATTTTTAAAATAACTAATAATTCCATGTAATGGAATTTTCAAAATTTTCAAAATCGAGCAATTCCAAAGCTTAGAAATTTTAGATTTCAAAAAATATGGGCAATTTTAAATTTTGAATTTTATTAATTTTTAAAGAATTAGCTAGTTTCAAGGATTTGGAAATTTTTACAAGCAATTCCTTAGGTTTGATTTTTCTACAAAAACTTAGTCAATTATATGAAAAAAATATCAAGGTTTTCAAGTAAGGCCCTTGACCTAGATGTACTCCACTAGTTATTAAAGTTGAAAGGGCAGTTTTTTAAATAGGTTTCTGAGAAAAACCCAATCAATTACATGAATTAATTCTTCGGCAAAGTTTTTAATTGATTGCATTTTGCCAAGTAGTAAACTAAGGATCAAAGGTCAAGTGCTTGAATTGATATCAAAAGTCTAAAATGAACAATGAGTTTCCTTTCAATGAAATCAAAGCCTTTTAAAACCAGCCATTTAAAAATGAATCCATAAAAGAAACAAAAAATACTCCAAAATCTAAATCTTACAAATCACAAGAACAAATTACAAATCCATCCATGAAGCTAGAAAAACAATTCAAGTAGTTCAAAGTTCAAAATCCACCATGAAGAGAAAGCTTCAATGATCCACATTAAAACTAATAACCAAACATAGGGCCTCATGTTCTCTTTGTACAATGTTATTGCTTCTATAATATCTTGCAAAGTGTTTAACAACACCACAAACTTCACAAACTTCATCAGAACTAAGTTTGCACATGTTTGGAATTGAAGATTCCATGGTAATGACAAAAAAGAATTGAAATGAAAGAGTTGAGAATTGTGAATAGTTAATAACAGATTAAGGTTAAAGAGTAGAGACTCATAAATAGTGATATTGGAAATGCTAATATGAGATGGTGAATGAACATGCATAAGTAGTGTTAGCAAAAATGAAATGTAAAAAGACAACTTGCAATTGCGTATCACACCTTGAGCTTGTTGAAAAAAGGAAAAAAATCAAACAATAAGGTACAAAACACGTGTTGAATGAAAGACAAAAAAACAAGTGACAACAAAACACAAAACACACACTTTGAAATTTTTTCACTTTCATCTAATGCATTTAGCATCCATGAACCTATTTTCAAAAGTTTATCTTTAGGTTTTGATTATAATTTCAATTCTAAGAAAAGGATAATTCTATGGCTTGATCCTTGTGATGGTTTATCAAAAGGGTGTTGAGTTGCATCTAAGTCACAAGGATTGTACTTCAACCCCTAGTTTAACACTTCAAATTGAAGAACTTGCCAACACTAGTCAACACAATTTGATCCCCTATCTTTTTGCAATTCAATAATGGTGGTCACAATTTTGTGTTGCACCATTAATTTTGATCAAATTGGCCATATAGGTTGACAATTTGTCACTTTACAAATACTTCATATGTCTGTTGTTTTGCCCCTTCCATCCTCCTTCCACCATAATGCAAAACACAATGTAGAAAAGAATATGTAATAATGTGGAAAATATTGAAGTCATGGGATCCAAGACCCTGTCTTTGGGCCCTGGTTTGACCCTACAATTCCTATTTCATTGGCAATTTGAATGTAGAAGTAAAGTGAGCGAAATTGGGTACTATTTAGTGAAATTGGGAAGCAAATCACAAGATTTACAGGATTTAATTATGAGAAGAGTATATTTAACCAAAAATATGAATAGTAACAATGAAACACAAGTAAGGCAAATCCAAAATTGGGCGGTGGAACTCCCATAAGGACCAATTTCAATGAGACACCTAGTTTGGTCCCCTTTTTTTTACTTGTGTATTGTTTCATCCTGACTTTTTATTGTGGTCCCTAGTTTTGCCAAAACTAGGGACCACTACTTTGAGTTTAGGTTACACAGAGTGCCATAGAGTGGATGACAATGAATGACACCTTGTGTGACTTGGGTGACCATTTTCAGGTTTTCCCCATTGTTTGGCCACATGAAAGGTGGTAGAATGTGTTTGGTTTTTGGCTATCCACATTTCCATCTACCTCATAATTGTCGGCCAAAGTGAACTAGCATTCACCAATGCACCATGTAGGATGGATGGTATGTGGACAGAAAACACTTTTTGGTTGTATTCATGTCCCCATAACTAACCAGGGTATTAGTTATGTACAAATTATTAACCAATGTTGGACCATTCTCTAGTTTTTTTGAGAGCCGTCAAGTTCGGGTATTATAATATTTTGAAAAAAACCCAGTTCTTATTTTAAAATTTATTTTCATCTTTTAAAAACTTAGGCATGATTTCAAAAATTTGAAAAAATAATTTCACCCAAATTTCAAAGTGTTAATTCTCACACACCTTATACTAGTTAGTTTTCAAAGTTGATTTTCACATACTGGTTATTATAAAAAAAATTATGTCATTTTTTTTTTTTAATGTTACAAAAGAAGCAATGGCATTGAGCAAGGAGCAATAAGAGGAGTAACAACGTCAAACAAGTAAGGAACAACAATGTCAAATAAGTAACAAGCAACAACATTGAGCAAACAAGAAGTAACAAGAGGAGCAACATCATCAAGCAAACAAAGAGCAGTAGCGTCGAGCAAGCAAGGAATAACATAGCTTAACCATATGGATAATGGGTAAGTCATAAAAGGTACATTTCAAATGAAATCACGAAAACAAATGAGGATTTGAAACACCTCTTGGGATTAGGGTCTTGCAGTTGGAAGGCACAGTTTTGTAGCTGGAAGTGAAACTCCAACTGGACATACCTATGGGATTGTCAGCACAGGACCATATATAAAAATTTCTAAAATCAATATACCCCAAATATTCAGATCTCAGACTAATGGATTTGGATTTGCTTCAAGATCTTGGAAGGTTACACAAGTGGTCCTAACATTCACTCATCCAAAGAAAAATCGGGTTATGAGCCTTGAAACTGAATGTGATGAATCAACATGTGTCCATTGAAACATACAATGTGTTTGTAGCTCCAAAATCTCACAAATGATGATCACAAGCTCAATTCATATGCCATGGATGCAAAGAAAATTCCATGGCTAGCCTTGTTGATTAAATTATACACAAGACTTGGAGTGGACTAACTACAATATGTTGCACATGGGAAATCAAAAGTGCAGTTCAAGAGTTGAGATATTTGTGTGCCTTACTTAACAATTTAAACCAAGTGCGGGGAATTGGAAACCATCCTCTAACTGATCTCTTAGAACATCTCCAGCGGTGCTCAGTATGCGACCCTGCGAAATATATTTCAGATCCAAGTTGAGTTATGTACTCTTTTGCAACCCCACCCACAAAACTGAAACTTGGATAGCAAATAGGTGGGGGGACTACTAATAGCAAACCTCCTGGACCAATCATTATGATGGGCCAATCAGAAACACTGAGCCAGCAGTTAGATCATATTTATTACACTCTTTTCTGCAGGTGCACAGCGCTGCTGGGTCTTTTACAAGCCACCGCAACGTGCACAATTAAGCAGAGCCAAAACCATTTTCCTGAGCCAAACCGGCAAACGTTGGATTTTCTTCATCCGATTTTACTGTGCAGGATCACGTATCGAGAACCATTGGAGATGCTCTTAGAGTGGAAAGTTGTTATGTTGTTAGCATGCAGATAAATACACTGTGTCAGTGGTACTGAACTTGGAACAAGCAAACACTACTTCACTTGTCATATCTTGTGAGGTGAGATGAGGTGAGGTGAGGCGAGGCTTGGCTTGGCTTGATGGGGTGACAGCAAATCTCAGGCTAAGTAGTAAGTAAGGTGTATACTTACATGGACTAATGCCATCTGTGAGTGGGGCCCCTTGGCTCTGTTCCCCACATTGAATTGGCTTCTAAATCTGCCACACAAGTAAGTGTTTAGTTCCACAGTCCACAGATCTGGTACAGAGCTTGCTATGAATTTCTGAGCCTCTCTCTCTCTTCAAAATTTGAAGTTGGGTAGGTGTCTGAACATCATGTGTTTTGAAATCAATCATATGGTACTACTGTTGCCTGAAGATGAGTCAAGCAAATAAACAGGCAGGATCCCTATCTCTCATTTAAAATGATATGGTTGCCTCTAGTGTTGTTGTTGGCAGGTTCAAGTTATTTGCAGGTCCTATAAGGTTCAGGCTCTAGGTTTGGTTCTGAAGTATCTGGATCTCGGACGTTCAGAAAATCAAAGCAATTGGGATTTGAATCTGAACTTTGAAATTTCCCCTCTAACTTGAAAATTGGCATTGGAATTCGAATGCGGGTTGTTATTATCCTTTGTAAAACAGGTTCAGATTGTTTGAAATTATAAATTCCAAGGCCATTTTAAAATGCATCTCTCTCTCTCTCTCTCTCTCAAAGAAACAAGACATCTCCCTTCCAAATGGTTAAGAAAATGGGCTTAATGCCTTGTTTCAATGAAGCTATAAGGATTTTTTTTTCTTATTGCATTATTACCTCTTCAAATTTCTTTTGCATTATTAATATCTCACTCCTCATGAGGGTGGTGGGTAATGTAAATGGAACTGAACTGGTTCTTGACCTGGATCAAGCTCCAAATTTTGGGATCAAAGGTTTTGTAAGTCTAGAAAATCGTCCTTAAACCCTAAACCAGACAACATGGGTTTACCTAAGCTAGGCTTGGTGCTCCACCACAGGAGGCTTTCCAACTTGCAAGCAGTGTTGAGTGGGTATTTGATTTTGTGTAGGGTTTAGGGTTTGGGTATTACCAAAATAAGGGCCCACGTGAGGTGAAGCCAAGGCAAGCCTGATTCTCCAGTAATGCCCGTCGCCAAGGGTGTTACACAACATTTTTAAAAAATAGATGATTCTTAATTTTTCTTGTCATACCCAATGGCTATCCATTGGGAGTATTTCAAAAAAGCAAAATGTCTATAGAGGTAGGCAATTTTCTTTTCAAAATGCCCATCTTACTTTTTACTGTTACATACTTGGTAGGTACCTGGCTAGTACCTGCTGGGTATCGTGGGTAAGAAAACAAATAATAAAAATGACACGTTAATTCTTACATCATGTAATGCTCCTTGGCCATGGGGGCTACCGGAATTGAGTCCAACTTGTTCAGGCCCTTATTCTGGTAGTGCCCATGGCCTCAAGCATTAACCCTACGCATAAGTTCTTTTGGGAGTGGTCAACACGGATGGATTCACTTGGGTAGATGCTAATGAATATTTGAGATCTCAATGCATCAATGAGAATTTATCGCATATGAATTTTTTTACAATCCCAATACAAGTGTAGGACTTTCTGTTTTATGTGCTTCACAATTTAAGAACTGGTAAGATTTTAACTTGTTCACATTGACAAGTACAGGGTTTGAATCAAACGTATCCCATTGTGACTAAAATAATAATAAAATTATTTAATAAGAAAATGTTGTGAAATTTTACATGATAAAAAGAAATTTTCATTTTTGGAACATTTAACTCGATACCCATTTGATACCCTTTTTGTGCAATTGAATGAGGATTTACCTGGTTAAAGAATTGTTCCCTCCTCATCACATTTACAGACCCGAAACCCAGAGGTACACAAATGGTACGAGTCTGCCATCCTTGGTCTCAAATCAAGAAAGGATCACAAGGGACCAAATGAGACAAGGCGATGTCACAGACACCTGCCTGCCCTTGCAAAATGGTTAGTCCTTCCATGGGACTCTTTGAATAAGCCGAGTCTCATATCTGCCTTGTTTTGTACTAGTACTGAAGTTGTAGCACGTGTATAGGAGGACTCCGTAAAGACCTAGCTTTTCCTTTTTTAATGTATTGGGAGGTCATGTTATATGACAAAAAATTTCATTTGGTTTCTCGCAGGAGCTTTACAAAAATTGTAAAGCCCACTTCCCATCTTGTTGCTGCCACACTGTCATGCGGTGTGGTGGTCTTTATGTGTGCAAAAAAGCTCACAGACTTGGGCCTGGGCTTTTTACCTACCACTTTTATTTGAGCCCACAAACTAACATACTCAAGTCCTCAAAAACAATGACCAAGGGGACCATTCAAGAGTTCTCATTCAAGTGTACTTTTCAAAAACCCATAGGTGTTAATGGAGCTATGTAATAAGCAGCCTTTCATTTGCATGTCATGCAAACCTTTCATTTGCACATGCAACTTTGTTGCAATCACAAGCATTGAAGAAGAGTGACCTTTTTGTGGAGATAATAACATGTCATGTGTGCATGTGGGTATTTTTACTTGGGCTATAAGAATTGCTGTAGCAGACATTGACAGATCTTGTATCTCACAACTCACTAGTGTTCAATTCCTCCTCCGTGCTGGTCAATTGACTAGCCTACCACTAGCTTCAGCTCTCTGCTGTTTCATTTTGAACTGGACAACAGTACAAGAAGCAGATGCCAAAACATTCAAAATCACATTTCCAGTCCACTTGTTTAGATTACACTAACCATCTCTCATACTAGCTGCTGTTGGCTCGTACCACACCTTAGTACAAACCCTGAAATCAAGTGGAAAAGCGTCTACAGAAACATTGGCCAATCTGTCACCCTCAACAACTCCTTGGAAACTTTTCTTGGAAGCAATATATTCTTTGGAAATTTTATTAAGTAAGTTGGAGGGTTATGTATTCATGCTTGTATTAATTAGTGACTGAGTGCACCCACATTTTTATTTTTAGTTTTAAATTCCTTTCAGAAGGAGCCAATCTGATGATTGGCCTATCACCAATATTTTTGCAACATTGTGGGTCTTTCTTACTCACTCCAACAATTTTCGCAACAAATAACGTGAGTTCCATGGCTAAACTTAGCAATTGCAAGGCCTTTGATGCGAGCAACCAGAAATCTCTTGAAAGACCCAAGTGGTCACTTTGTTCAGGCCCCTTGATTTCTAACTTAAATCCAACAAAAATAAAATTTTAATACCATTTGAATATGATTTCCATGGTCAATTTTGCAGATTTGCACATTGAAGATTCTAAGTTTGCAAGAGTCTCTACTAGATGCAGGAGGACGCAGGTAAGTTAAGGCAACTCGAGTTGAGATCGTCTGCCACACTTGAATGTTCAATTGTGACTCTCTTAATTGCCAAGTAGATCTACAACAATCATAGACTTAAAACAAAACTAATCAAGCTCATTGCCCCAATTAGATTTAACATAAGTGTCCAACAAGCCCTCCTCCAGTACTTCTTCCATTCTTGATCTCAAACCTATTTACAATGATCAGCTGCAAAAGTCTAGATTAGAACATAAAGCACTGACTGACAAATCAATTTCCTTTTGGTTTTGGAGCCATTTTCAAAAGGTCAAGATCGGCAACCCAAATTTTTGGAAATTTTTTTGGTTGTAAATTCAATGATTTTTTTATTAAAACTCGCCAGATTTCTGTGCATGGTTCAAGTACGGCAGCCAAAAACATACAATAATTTTTTTTCCTTTTCATATTTTTTATAGAAAAAATTGTCTAAATTGGCTTCTGGGTAATCACCACCTCACTTACATCACAAAATTGAACACACACACACACACACACACACACACACACACATGCGCACAAACATTTGAGTGAGGCAGAGAAAGGATTCAAGGAAAGAGCATTGAGCGGTTGGAGTTGAAAGATCTCTGCAACCTCTTAGAGGTAGGTGCTCGACCCAGAAGATAATGATGACCCAAGGAGCTGGAATCAAATCTTTGATAGGTCGTCATAGGGATGATCACAGTGAATCCAGAAGCCAGAAAGGATTGTAGCTGCACAAGTCAAGTACCTATTCATCAATGAAGTTCAGTCTCTCATAACTCCAGTCTCCTTCAAAGACACCACCACCCAGCTAACAGACAACAAGAGTCATTAAAGCGATTTTTTTAGCCTTCTGGACTGACTCTTGTTGATACACTCTCCCCCATCTAGAGCTTGCACCTCTCCCTCCCTCTTGTGTATTGTAACCAGCTACTTCTATCAGCTACAGTATACTGTACAGGAATCAAAGTCTGTATAATACTCTACAGCTATGTATACAGGCTTTGATTCTTGTACTTGCCTTCTGATCAGAGCTCAGAAGCTCTTGGAAGTTGGACTCAATGGCCTGCAATTGCTCATACCGATGTTGTTGGGTGGGTATTTGATTTTGGAGATACCATATTACCTTGGTAGCTTTGACACTAATTATATTATTTTCAGAAACGTTGAAACTTTCCCCCAAAAACTTCGAAGATCAAAATCAATTTTTGTGAAGAAAAATTATTGAATTATATTATTCAGGAATATTTCCTTTGTTGAAATGAACATTTCCACATTAACTAATTAATTGATACACTTGTGTCGAAGCTGCCAAGGTGAACTCAATGGCCTGCAATTGTTGCTCATACCCATGTTGGGCGGGTATTTGATTTTGGAGATACCATAGTACCTTGGCAGCTTTTGATCAAGACTGTCTGCTGTCCTTGAGGTTCTTGTAACTTGTAAGTTGGACTCAATTGCCTCTAGTCCC
>Ga0116227_10013398_pt1 | contig 12906 bp, 6 predicted proteins | sample S1TSphgellanicum_FD_89693 | JGI IMG/M metagenome (GOLD analysis project Ga0116227, IMG submission 89693) | Host-associated microbial communities from peat moss isolated from Minnesota, USA - S1T2_Fb - Sphagnum magellanicum MG | ecosystem: Host-associated > Plants > Peat moss > Unclassified...
AACATTCTTCTTTATACATATATATATATATATATTTTTTTTTTCTTTTTCTCCCTCATTTTTATTTTCTATTTTTTTTTTTTTTTTTTCTCTCTTTTTTTTCTACTATTTTTTTTTTTTGTTTTTTTTCTTTTTTTTTTTTTTTTTTTTTTTCCCTCTCTTTTCAGTTTTGTGGTTTTCAAAGTTTGGAAATTTTTCCCCAAAAAAAAGAATTAAAAAAAGAATTTTCCTTTAAAGAACCCCAAAAATTTATATTAAAAAAAATTACCCAGGTCTTTTACAATCAGTGAAGGCTTTAGGTCTTTCTTTTTTCTTCTCTTGTTCCCTTGCCGGATTTTTTTCCTTTGTTTATTTATTTATCTTTGGCCATGGGCATTAAATTAAATTAAGTTAACTTTAAAATATACCCAAGTGGATTAAATTTAATTAAACTAAGTTAAAATGTGCTCAAGTACATTAAATTAAATTAGTTAAGTTAAAATGTACCCAAGTGGATTAAATTAAATTAAATTAAATTAAGTTTAAATCTACTTAACCTCGGGTGAAAAGAAGTGGGACCCTTGGTCGTTTGTTTTACTTTTCACGCCGCCGTAACCCTAATCGTCGACCACAGCGACGGAGAGGAAGAAGACGACGACGGGCGAAGGAGAGAGAGAGAGAGAGAGAGAGAGAGAGAGAGAGAAAGAAGAGTTCTTTCTTCTTCGCCATCGCTCTCCTTCTCTTTTCAATTTTTGAATGCGTTTTTTTGGTTGGCATTTTGCTGTAGACTATAGCGGAACGCCCAACGGATTTGTTTGCAGAAAAGTAGTAACATTTTTTGCATTTATTGGAGTTGGTTTTTCTGGTGGGGCTGGGTTGTTGTATTCTTATTACATTTCCTATGGTTTTTGCTTCCATTTTTGTGGAGCGGATATTTTTGAATTTTTCCCGCAGTAGCAGTAGCGAGAAGGGAGCTTGTGGGAGCTGTGGAATGTGGAGCTTTAGTGGCGATGAAGAAATGGGAGGTGAGTTGTTATTGGTGCTCAAGGTTGGTTTGTATTTTTGGTATCGGAATGTGATGGAACCCTAGGAAGCTTGCACGGGAGTTTTTAGGGTTTCGGTGGAGGGAGAGCTTTCTTTCTCATTGCTGTCGTCAGCAGTCAGCCAGGGATGAGGTATTATTGTGATTTTTTTCTCCAGCGCCACCTGCATGCAAGCAGGCATTGATGGCCGCTATGAAGAAGAAGGCGCAGCAGGGTCGAGGCTTTGTTCTAATGGGCCAATGCTAGAAGCGATGTAGTGGGGAAAGAGTAGGTGAAGCTCGAGGCTCTAGGGTTTTTCAAGGAGCTTCAGAGAGACTGGTTAAGGCCATCATAGAAGAAGACATCACAAATCAAGCATCTGCTACCCACCCCCAAAACTATGATGTCTTCTTCGCGGCGGTGCTCAGAGCGCCTGAAGAGTGGGAGTCCTGAGCAGGTTGCATCAACCCAAAACCTTGAGAAGGATGTATGTGTCATAGAGAATGGTGATGGAATTCAACATGACATAAGCAGGGATGGTGATCCTCCCTCCCCTGCCCCTATCTTATTGGATATGCCGCCATCTTCTTCAGACTTCAATATTCCAACTACATCTTTGGGTGACCTATTTGCTGTGTACAGCTTCTTGCGGTGTTTCAGCACCATGCTATTCTTAAGCCCCATCTCTTTGGAGAAGTTTGTAGCAGGGCTGCTGGCAGAGCAAGGGAATGAAGTGATGGACTATGTGCATTTGAGTCTTTTGCAAGCCTTGAAGCGCCACAGTCTTGCCACAGAGGGTTCTCCTTCATACTTGGGGTGTGTGTGTGTCTCCTGCATTACTGAACCTTACACTGATTTTATTAAAAAACTTTTTGCTACTTGTTCTGAATGGGTTGGCTTGTAAGAAATCTGACTCTGTCTCTATCTCTCTTCCAGGCATCTTGATTGGCAATTCTTGGATCTGGTGACATGGCCAGAATTCTTGGTTGCATATCTGCAAACCTATGGATATAGCAAACTGGAAGGGCATAGCCTGGTGCAAGCAGGGTTGGGGAAGGGTGAGTATCAGATAGCTGTACAATTGACTGAAAAGCTGAAAATCCTCAGCTTTCTGTGTGATCACGTGGTGCAGACGGAAGAGAGTCGCAATGAGCTTAACCTTCGCCTCATGATTGCCCTACCACCTTCATATGAGTGTCCACTCCCAAGGATTGGGGGGGAAGGTAATCGCAATGGGAGGCAGCAGGAGGTTCATGCCTTGAATACTATTCATGAGATACCACTGCAGAGAAAGGGGAGTGATAAATTGCAGAAAAGCTCAGAGAAGATAGAGTTGAGTAGGGAGATGCTGCTGGCCCTGCAGGCAGGGACAGTGGATGAGGATGGAAATAGCAATGAGTGCATGCTATGTGGAATGGATGGTATCTTGCTATGCTGTGATGCATGTCCTGCTGCCTTCCACTCTCGCTGTGTTGGTGTTGCCAAAGCTTCCCTGCCATCAGGGGATTGGTTTTGTCCAGAATGCTGTGTGCAATCTGTAGGCAATCCACAATCCAACCGGTTGCAAGGAGCACAGCTTCTGGGTATAGGTCCCAGTGGACGCTACTTTCTTGCAACATGCGACTATCTCTTGGTGTAAGATCCCTGCCACAACTCCCTACCTCTCTCCTTCTCCCTCTTTGCTACAATGTGAGTCCCACTATTTGAGGGAGCTGTGTATGAAGGTAGTGCTGCTATATTGTCTGCTTTCCCCTGTGATTGCTCTTTTCAAACTGTGCTTTCTCTGCCCCAAATGCACATGTGGATCCTGGGGTCTGTGGTCACAAGGCTGCATTACAGTCTTCTGAGTATAGTTCTTCTTTTGCCTCCTTCCATACTGGGTTGGGATTTCTGGCAATAATGCAACTGCATGCAAATTTTTCTGAGTACGGTCTTTTTTAGCTCTATTAGTTAGGTCTAGTTCATCTAATAGCAATCTTGTGTAGGTCTGAACATAACAGAAGTCATTGTTTGAACACTGTACTCAGCTAGACAGAAGAGGTTGGGAGACTTCTGGTACACTTTCTGACTGACTATTCACTGCAGTTCAGAGGTGGGTGAAAATTGGACCACACACTGGTACTATGGCACCCCTGATTTGCCACGAGTTTTGAGTTACTTGCAAGGATGTGGGCCTGCCCATAATGCGCTGAAATGTGCAATACAACAACATTGGGAGTCTCTTTCTGCTTCTCCAGATGGCATGGTTGTACCTCAGAAATCTCCATCCTCCGTTTGTGCCTTGGAAAAGGATGGCAGTGAAATGAATAAGAAGAATATGGATGCTCAGACAGATGATAAGTCTCTTGTTCAGCAGCCTGAGATGCAGAGCATTCAAGGAATCAAGTTCATGGATGCTCAGACAGATGATAAATCTCTTGTGCAGCAGCCTGAGATGCAGGGCATTCAAAGAGTCAATATTGTGGATTCTCAGACAGATGATAAGTCTCTTGTTCAGCAGTCTGAGATGCAGAGCACTCAAAGGATCAAGAACATGGATGCTGAGGTAGATGATAAATCTCCTTGTCAGCAACCTGAGATGCAGAGCATTCAAAGGATCAAGAATGGGGATGCTGTGGTAGATTATAAAGTTCAGCAGCAGCCTGAGATGCAGAGCATGCCAAGGATTAGGAATATGGATGCTCAGATAGATGATAAATCTTCTGGGCAGCAGCTTGAGATGCAGAGTATTCTTAAAAGAGATGCACTAGAAAGATTCCGAAAAGTATGGGCTCTTCAAGGACCAACAGGAACATATATTAATCAGTATGCCCTTGGTGATGCTGTTGCCTCAGCAGCTGCCACATTAGCAGCTTGGGGAACTGGTGCGAGTCCAGCAGGGGTTCCTTGCAAACGTGCTCGAGGAACAAATGCAAATGAACAAGTTAAGGCTTTTACCCAGACTTTGCAGAGTTTTGTCTGGCCCACCTTCAAGAAACGGCACAGTGAAAAGTGTGGATGGTGTGTTTCATGCTGTAACAAACGTGGCTGTCTCCTGGTGCAAACCGAAGCACAGCTGGTCCGCTTTGTGGATCATCTCAAGCCCATTGAAGTACAGAACAACAGGCCTCGTCATCTGGTCTTAGTGGTAGCATATTTGCTATATTTGGAAGCCAACCTTCATGGTTTGCTAGTTGGAGGGCCATGGGAGGTGGCAGCAGAGCGAAGGCGCTGGCGCACATCCTTGGAGCAGGCATGCTCAGTTAGTGCTGTCAAAACTGCACTTTTGCAGGTGCTCAGCAGGCAGCCTTTATTCCTCTTTGAGATAAACGTTTGTATTGGCCAGGGTACAGAAGGGTGCACCAGACCCCTCAGGTCACAGACAGAATTTCTTGCATGCCTATAGCACACCTTTCAATTCACAATCTTTCTTTGTGTTATCTAGAAGGGCAGCTTTTGAGTTGAGCTTGTGTGCCACAAACACTGAGGTGGCATTACTTTCTGTTGTCAATTCATGTCTTCAGTTGCATTTTGGGTGCAGTTGGAGGCCAGTCTGCGACTCATTGCTTTATCAGCAGAATGGTTAAAGCATCCTAGCAGTGGTCCATTGTTGTGGCCAGCAAGTATGCAAGCCAAGCGGTCTTCTGCCCTGGAGGCAGATGAGAGTGGGGGGTCTGCAACAATGCAATTTGGGGTGCAGTGGTGGCGTGGTGGACAGCTAGCCCGTCGGATTTGTGACTGGGAAATGCTTCCAAAGATAATTGCAAGGCGTGGTGGCCGTCAAGGTTTGTTTTTAATGTATCATTACCAGATTGCTGGCTTTATTTTTTTACATGTCTGTGGTGGCATCTGGCAACTGAAGACTACCTAATTGTTTGTTACCATTATGTCAAAGCTAGGTATTCATGATGAAGGTCTGATACTTTGTGAGTGAGATCATAAGATTAGGACCACACCCATTGTTGCTTTACACTTGAAGTCATTGTGGAGTTTTCTCTGCAATCTCATAGATATATGTTTTCGGTATGTTTCATCTGCTATAGCCACTGTCTACTTAAGCTGCACAGATTATTGATCCATGGCTAAGAAGGTGGTTTTGTTAACAGGGGGACTAAAACAAATTGCGGGCCTTATCTACAATGACACAAATGCAGTACCTCAAAGGAACAAGCAGTGTGCATGGCGTGCACGTCTAGCTATGGCAACCAGTGTTTCCCAGCTTGCAATGCAGGTTATTTTGGTCTCTCAATCAATCTTCTGTGCAGTTGTTGAGATCAGGAATTTGTTTCTTTGAGTACCCTTCGATTCTTCTGTGGAGGAATGACAGCCAAATGGTAGACTTGAGTGTGCTGAAAACCTTCACAGATAGAACCTGACTGTTCCCAATTTTTTTTTTGATTCTAGACCGGTGATCATTGCACTATGACATGCAATATGAAGTATAGGTGTGAACCTCTTTCATGAATTGAACTTTGGAACCAACTTTGGGGGCCAATTCAAAGAGATTTACCACTCGTGCTTTGCTGACAGACTCATACCAATTACCAGACTAGAGGAAATGAGGCAACAAGTGTTCAGTATAGAGTTAAGCATTATTGTGCATGTCCAATTCATTCTTTTGTAACTTGCATAACAGCTGCGCTGCTTTGATACCCATATCAAGTGGAGCCAACTGCTTACAGACATGGAAGAAAGCACAGAACTTGTGATATGTGATAAGCGCACGGAAGGAGGTGTCACAAAGTACTTGATGGAGTTAACAGAGGAAGATGTTACAGTTGAGAACCAGAGTGAGGACAATTCTACACATGGCCGTGAAGAAAGTAGCCCATTGAAGAAGCAGGTATGGAAGACAGAGCAGCAGGTGCCCCTGTCTCAACTGAAACTTTATGAGGAGAAGGTGTGGAAACTCAAACAGAGTAAGCTTCGCAAGGCTGCACGTAAAGATAAACCAGTTGTTCTCTTGAAAAGGAGATCACTGAGCACTGTTGTTGATACTCTTCTAGAAAAGATGCTTCTTGAGGAGAAGAAACTCCTTGAAAAGAAGCGCCGTCTTGAGGAGAAGAGGCGCCTAGAGGAGAAAAGGCGCCTGGAGGAGAAGAAGCGCCTGGAGGAGAAAAGGAGACTGGAGGAAAAGAAGCGGCTGGAAGAGAAGAAGCGTCTTGAAGAGAAGCGTCTTGCAGAGAAGAGACGTGTTGAAGAGAGAAAGCGCCTTGAAGAGAAGAAGCGACTTGAGGAAAAGACACGACTTGAAGAGGAGAAGCACCTTGAAGAAAAGAAGCGACTTGAAGAGGAGAAGCACCTTGAAGACCTTGAAGAGTCTACCTTGAAGAAGTACCTTGAAGAGGAGAAGAAGAGTCTGAAAAAGGAGAATAAGTGTTTTGAAGAAAAGGATGAGTGGAACCAGCCTCTTGAGGAGAAGAATGTCGTCAAGCAAACCAAGCCTTTTGAGCAAATTGACCTTCTCAAGCAAAGCAAGCAGAATAAGCAGAATAAGAAGTCAGAATGCAAGTCAGCCAGGTTGGTTTCCAACCACCCATCTCAGACCATTATATATACATAGATGTCTTTAGAGCTGTAAGAGGGATTGATAAAGTAAATGTTACCCCACCAAACAGAGAGTATGAAAATCAGGATATGCTTGACACAATGGACCTGCAGTGAGTTTGAACCACGTGACAGTGTGTGTTATTGACTCATCATCTTCTGACTACTGTGTTGTTGTCCTGGGGGTTGTGCAGAAGAAATTGCCAACGATGCCAAGGTGAGATCCACATTTGGTCTTTTGCATTTTGTAGGTGTGAGTACCTACCCAAATTGTTTAGGGAGTTTTATTTGTTCATTTAGGATACAACATTGACTCATCCTGTGGAGTCATGTTGTCTTGATTTCTTCTTCAAACACTGCCTCATGCTAAAATCCACAGGATCCTTCAGTAATGTCCTACAAGGGTTTATCACAAAAAGAAAGAGCAGACTAAGAAAGATTGACCTGTCAGCTCTCTTGGAGAGCAGACATAAATGGCAGTAGATAGTTTTCAAGTTGTCATGTATCATGTTGAGCATGTATGTAGACACTACTGACCTTCTGTCATGTTATATACTTCAAATTGATACCCATGATCAGGAGCTGATGAACTCAGTGGGTAGTCATAGTCAGCTTAGCACTGCTATTTGTGATGGTCTGACACTTTGTGACTGACTCTCATAAGGTTATAACTGCAGTCATTGCGGTGTCACCATCAAATTGTTTTTGTGGAGATTTCTCTGAAATTCCATTGATACCATAACACTGAAGTGCCCTAGTAAATTTGTAATGACAGCTGTTTGTGAGACAACAAGTCTTTGTGCTGTGGATGGCATCCAAGTGTGTGGGCAGTGCCTGCATCTAAGACAAGGGAAGCGGCTGCGCAAACCAACTGTCAAGGTTCTGGAAATGCTGGCTGCAGAGTCGGAAAAGCAGGGTCCACTGGAGATGGATAATGGAAGGATTGCAAATGGACAAGGGCACGACCTATTGTCAGAGTGGAGGAACAGCAGTCCACCCAGAAAGTCTGGAGTTAAAAGAAAGAGAGTGAACATCAACTGTGTTGATGAATATGCCTGGCAGGATGACACGGAAGAATTGGGTGCAAAGGGTTCAGTGCCAACAAAGCGACCAAGGACTGTAAGGGTAAGGGACAAGTGAGCAGGAAAAAGTGTCTTCGCAAAATTGATTCAAAATTGTAGGCCCTGTGTATTTTGTCTCGCAGGAAACAGATTTTTCCACCATGAACAAAAATTGAAGTAAAAGTAGGGGGGAGGGATTCTCGGGCATTCTGCTCTTGTACCAAACTTCAACTACAGATGTTGAAGGCAAAATATCTTGTACTTTACAAAGACATAGGGTTCACTGGAGCGAAGGCCTTTGTGCACCACCACCACCACCAAATGCAATGAGACAGTAGTTGCAAGCTAGGTCCCTTTTGGTCACAAGCCCTCAGAAACCATTGACAAAAATTGAACTGCAATTGTGGTTCCTCAGATGATTAAAGAAAAAAAGGTGTTCAAGCATTTTGAACCAGATGGGTACAGTAAGTGAGGTTTAGGAGCTTTTCTCAGTTTTCTGGTTTCAAATCTGGCTTTTTGTATACAGTGCTGGGCCCCTTGCTATGAAATAGAAAACTGCAAAATGGAAATCTGACAGATGATAAGCTGCCTGTAACCAGTTTGCTCTCTACAACTTAGTAGTATATGTGGGGTTGTAGAAAGGGTGGGTTCATGCAAGCTATCCAGGCTACTAGAGAATCTTCAGCTGGTGGCTTGATTTTTCTTCTGAGTGATGCAAAAGTTTGATGTGCAAACTATCTTGAATTTGGAGTAATTCACTCCCAATTCATGCAGTTATCACAATGCCATTTTCTACAGAGAACTTTTGAGTGGTTGCTGAAATGACTAGTTTCATGTTATCTTTGAAGAGATTTTTTTTCCTGGTTGACTCTCTTTTGTTTTCCACTCACTCAAAGCTCTACATGACATTTATAGAAGCATGCTGATTTTTGCTCCAAATTAACCCTTAATTTTCAGAGCAAGAATGTACATGAAGTTGCAGGGACAAGGTATTTGATGTTTTTGTGATATATTTGTTTGTCCACAATAGTACCTTGGATGTTGCAACAAAATGAGAACGAATTTGGGCTTCAAATCTTACAACAATTTGTAATTTGGTCTTGCAACAAAACGAATTTGTTCTGCACTCATCTGACAGGAAGTTATCACTTACAATCTTTGTGTCAGATGAGTGTAGTGCAACATCTTCAGAGAGAGGATCAAAAGACAAAAATGGGATTTCAAGGGTTTTATCATCTTTTTCCTAGATCACTGCTGGCCATTGAGTCAGGTGATGTTTAATTTCTGCTTCAACAAAGATACAGCAAATACTGAAAAACAGTTCACATTATGTGTTTTAATGGTGTATTAATGGTCTACATTGATTCTGCGAAAACCTCCTTCATCAACATAGGGTTTTCTTGCTTTCTGCCTGCACACAGAGAAACTCCAAAGATGCATAAAGAAAGACCTCCTCTGATTTCTCTAGTGTATCTAGAGAGCACTTTGCAACACTTCAAAAAATCCTACCTTTCAAAAACGGAAGTTCCAGTCCTTTGGGCATTCTGTTTCTTGTAAAGCTATCACACGGGAAAAAATGAAAAACAAAAAAGGAGAGGTTGCTGTTTACACTTGGTAAAGCCTTACTGAAAGCAGGCAGCACTCAGCCACCACTTCGCATTGGGCCTCCAGTTACCAAGCAGATGCTTGCAACAAAAGCAGGCTGGGGGAAGAAGACCTTGAATGCTGCAAAGTTCAGGAGCCTACTACACATGCAGTTTGCGGTGGACTCATGATTCTTTCTGGTGTGTGATACTCGGGGTTATTATCATGGTCGAGGTTGTGAGAAAACTTAATACTAACATGGCATTCATTTACTGGCTCTGAGCATAAACAGTTATGGCCCCGACCGCAATAGCCTGGTTGCTCTCATCAACCTCCTGAAATATAATTATGTAGATCACCAGCTTAAAAACAAATAGCTAAAGAGGTAGGGACAAAAGATTATTCGACATCACCTTTTGCCTGACTACGGACTCTAGGCAAGCAAGCCAGCCCAACTTAGTTCGAGGTGCAGGACTTAGGTGGATGGCTTGTTGCTTGCTACATACAGCCTGTAGTTGCCAGAGGCTCAAGGTATATATATAACTAGTACCTTGTCAAATGAGATGGTAAAACTTAGTACGTAGTAGTCGAATGAGGTCGTCACCATTGGCGTTTTTTATGCAATGTAACCATACACATGATGCAACTGGCTTTGTAAGTTGTTAACAATTTGTGAAATCTAGCTCCCTGTTGAACCATTCAACCTGGTGCTCCCAAGAGAAAAACAAAAATTTAAAAAAAAATTGGGACCCATGTATGTACTCAGGTTTGGTGTCCCTGTACCCACCCCACCCTGTGGAGCAGCAGTGTGTTAAAATATGATTTTGTCAGGTCACTCAAATGAGAGCTACATGGCGTCACGTTCGTTCATTCATTCGTTCATTCTGCAACAACAACCGTGATTTTGGCGATAAATTCTGCCAAGCTAGGTTGTGCACCACGCACCAGTAGTTGTTGTAAGAGGCTCAGGCGGGCGGGGTGGGGGGCTTTTTTTTTTCTAAGGGTTTATATTTTTGGGGTTCCCCATGCTATTGACGGTGACTACATCTTTTAAATGTAAAACCAGTACAGATCCACCACTGCCTTCCTATACTACTACGATATTCTTGGGACACAATGGAAGGACCCACATACAAGACAAAAGAACCAAATAAGAGGGGGAACCACAAAGGGAATATCAAGTTCCCAAACCCCCTCCAGTCACGAGAAGCATATCAGATAGGGAAAGGAGGGGACCTCCTGAAAGGGTGCCTAGCCCAAAAGAACCCTCACCGACCGCAACAACATGTCTCAAAATAGAGGTCACCTTTGCATGTTATAACATCATTGACACCATCTGTCTATAAAATGTGTGCAAAACTGAAAAAGGTGGGCCTGCAACACCCTTGGCTCTTTGTGCAGTATTAGCACATTGATAAAAAAAAAAGCTCATCCATCTGTTGATGTAGACATCCAAAAGCTAAAGCAATAAACATGTTCACTAGGAACCAATCAACTGAGGTATTCAATCAAACTCATTCTGCAAGTCTGAGCGCTCCAGTTTTTCTCAATATTTGGGTCCATAGATGAATAAGTATATAAGTATGTTATGTGACTGATATTCTGGTGTAACAATTAATACTACCCATGCTGGCTTTTGGAAATGAAACTCTGGGGAGAAAGAAAGACAGTGTGTGTGTGTGTGTGTGTGTGTGTATAGTATACATGTGTGTTACAAGGAATGAATGACCTTGTCTCATACTTGAGTACGTTGTTGCGGCAGTCCAAAGCAGCAGCAAGCCTGGTATTTTGGAGACTTGAAAAACAGCAAAAATAATTGTTGGGTTCTCTGCCACAGTGGGTTTTTGCATGTGATGTAAGAAGAGGCCAGTAGGAGTGTGTAAGTAAGTGTTGGGTATATATATATTTGTCCCGGTATTTATTTGAAGTGGGTGTACTTTTACTGCCTTTCTTGATGCATCTGTTGAAATCTCCAAACTGAAGCTCGGCAACCTTTTCTGTAATTTTGCACAACTGCAAATAATAATAATAATAATAATAATAATAATAGTTTTTAAAAATTGGTTGCATATTCTCTGTTTTGGGTTGGGGGTTTTTTTGCAATTTTTTTAAAAATATTTTAAAAATATTCTTTTTTGGCCACATCTGAATATGGATTTTAGTTTGGGGGCATATTTTGAAACAGTTTTTTCACTTTTTGGATTATGTGTTGCCATTTAATGCTAAATTCTTCTTGGATGCTTGCAATTGATCCAACATCAGAAAACTGATTTTATTAATATTAAAAACAATGCTGCAAATGGGCCTTACCAAATCCCACAAGAAAAAAGGTGAAAAAAAGAGAAAAAGAGAGAATATATATATAAAGTCTCTTTCACCTCTACAATAATCCATAAATTATAATTAATTCAAAATGTCTAAGTCTTTTTCCATTTTCTATCCATGAAAATCATGTTGATTGAGTATGGTCTACAGTGTTTTTTTCCCCCTCTTTTCTGATGTGGCAACATTAGCGAGCATCATAAGAAATATTTAACATTAAAGCAACCACAGGTTTCTACAAAATTGTCCAACAAATTTTTTAAAAAACTGCCTGCAAAAACTAAAACTTGGTTGAAATGTGACAGTATTTTTCCCCAAAAAGTTGGTGATTTTTTTTTAATGAGATTTTATGACAGAATATTCCTTTTCTTATATTCTTGTCACTAAGATGTGAAAATTTACCTTACAAAGGAAACCAAAAAAAAAAAAGAGAAATTTGGCTATAGACAAGATAGGACAGTAAAAAAGCATTGGATATTTTGGCTACCTGCTAGAACCTGTTGTAAAAATCTGATGATTTTTTTTTTTAAATTCCTGAAAAACTGGTAAATTAGGGTTTTTTTTCTCACCAAAATCCTTCTTAGTATGTGTTGAAATCATATTTTCAAGTTTTAAAAAAGGAAAATACGAACACTACCCATCCATCATATGCACAGATAGTATTCCAGATGTCAATCAGATGTTGGCCAAAGTTTGAGCCTAAATTTCATGCCTAAATCTTACACCGATGTGTATACCATAGCACCTTTTCAGGTTTGGCATAAATTAAATTATTTATAAATTTTCTGAATTTTTAAAATATTAATAATTAGTTATGAGGAAAATTTTAAAAATTCACGCAGCCAACTAAAAGTTTGATCCCTAAAAAATTCATGCAGCCAACCCTGAACCTCTCGAACTGGAATTTAATACATAGTGCCGAAATTTTCAGAATTCAAATTTTAATCGTTGAATTAAAAATTAAAAATTAAAATAATTATTCGGCACTGAGGTGCCGAACCTGAAAAAGTACTTCGGTAATCTCTTCCTTATGGATGAAGCCAACAAATGGCCAATTGGGAGAATATGAGACAACATATGGTTCTATTGAGGAATATTTTGGATGCACATTTTTGGATGCATAATGGATGCATGCTGCTTCATCTCATTGCTTGAGTTGAATTTTCATTCTTAAAATTTTTTTTCACCAATATTTTTGACTTAGGATTTTACAAGATCTTGAATATCTATTGTGATTCAAATTAATTGATTTAATTAATTTTGATGCAACTCAAAACTTTTTTGGGGGGGGGGGCAATGGGCCACTTTGATTAGCCCATCATCTTTTTTCTTTTTTTTTTGAAACTCTGAGAATGCTTTGTTCACTAGCACCAATATTGACATTTTTTGCACAACTTTTTGTTTTCCCAAAA